>Ga0137326_1000066_pt1 | contig 39499 bp, 54 predicted proteins | sample EasRivERMZT500_2_FD_102292 | JGI IMG/M metagenome (GOLD analysis project Ga0137326, IMG submission 102292) | Soil microbial communities from meander-bound floodplain in the East River, Colorado, USA - East River MetaG ERMZT500_2 | ecosystem: Environmental > Terrestrial > Soil > Floodplain ... | reverse complement strand
TCCACAACATCCCAGAGGGTGGCGAGGTGATGGTGACGCTGCGCCGCGCCCGCAATCCTAAATTCCACCGCTGGTTCTTCGCGTTGCTCCGCAAGGTGATCGACAACACCGACGGTCGCTGGGCGAACGAGGAGCAGCTGCTCTACGCGCTGAAGATGGCGACCGGCCACGCCGAGCCGTCGCCCGCGCTGACCGGCGAGGTGCTGCTGTATCCCAAGTCGATCAATTTCGCGGCGATGGACGAGGTGGCGTTCAAGACCTTTGTCGCCAAATGCCTCGACGAAATTCACCTCAACCTTGGCATCGATCCCGATCTGCTCATGGACGAGATCAATCAGGAGCAGGGTGCCATCTGATGCCGCGCCGAAATTTCTCTCCGGCAACCAAACGAGCCGCCCACAAACGGTCAGCCGGAAACTGTGAAAGCTGTGGCCTCCCTCACCACAACCTCGTCGAGTATGACCACGACCGGGAGGACACCTTCGGCGGTGAGCCGACAATCGAGAATTGCGTAGTGATGTGTGTTGGGTGTCATAAATCCAAGACCAAAAAAAATGTCTCCATAATTGCTAAAAGCAATCGGGTGAGGGACAAAAATCATGGCATCAGATCACCCCGCACCATCACCCGCTGGCGGCGCTTTTCTGGTGAAATTGTCATTAAGCCAAGGGAGAGAACATGATCACATCAGAAAGACTGAGAGAGCTATTGGATTTTGACCCGCCTTCAGGAAACTTAATTTGGCGGCAGCATAAGGGAAAATCTATTGCCGGAAATGTTGCCGGTGGGTTGAGGCCTGATGGATATGTCCGAATTAAACTTGATCAACGCGATTACATGGCACACAGGCTGATCTGGCTTCACGCAACAGGAAGGTGGCCAACTGAAATCGACCACATAAATGGTGATCGATCAGACAACCGGATCGAAAATCTACGGGAATGCACAAGGTCGCAAAATTTTGCGAACAGGGAACCATACAAACACAGGACGATGCCAAAGGGCGTCAGGGCGAAGGGATCGAAATTTACAGCGAGAATTAGAAAGGCCGGAATAGACAGGCACATTGGCACGTTTAACACCATAAGCGAGGCCAGAGAAGCGTACCTCAATTCGGCAAAATCATTGTTTGGGGAATTTGCCAGAGGGTGATTGCTCAAGCCACCGGAACGCTGGACTGCAGCGCGTAGAGGAATGCGTGGTGATAGCCCTCGATCAGCTTGCCGATTGACTTGCCGCCGGACCAATTCGGGATCGTGTTCTTGTCGCCGTTGATGATGCCCCGTGCGTTCAGCGGATCATCGACTGTCACGTTGAAATATCTCGGCAGCGTTTCAGGCTTGCCGTCCTTCGATCTGAACCAGCCCTCGATCATCCCCCTGAACATCACGTCGCCCGCGATCTTGAGATCGAGCGCCTTGGCGGCGTGGTAGACCAGATCATTCGAGCCGGTCAGGTGCAGCTCCTTGGTGGCGCGTTCGTAGTTGCTGCGGTGCGTCAGCTGTACGAAGCCGCGCCCGTAGTAGGCTTGCCCGGTTTCTGGATCGACCTTGCCGTAGGACTGCTTCGCGCCTTGGTACTCCTCGATGGGCCAGCACGTTGAAGCCGTCTCATGGTAAACTGTTCCAAGGGCGTATGAGAGCCAGCGAAAATCCACCGTCGTCGGATCGATCTCCCACCTGTCGAGGATCGCGTTCTGCCCGTCCACTTGCTGCTGCGTCAGGGTGCCGTTGAACGGATCGTTCCTGACGTTGTCGAAATAAACCCTTCGGTCGATCAGCGGGATCATCTTGGCTTCTCAGTCGGCGGCGGGATGATGCAGTTGCTGAGTAGCTTCTGCACCTCCTTCTGTATCTCGACGAACAGCCTGACGTTCTCCTGCCGCTGCGTGTTGAACAGGTGCGACTGATAGTACAGCAGGCCAGACAGCATCAGGCTTATCGTCACCAAGGCGAGGACGATGGGCTGCTTGCTCAGGCCCTCTACGACGCCCTTCGCTGCCTCGCCTGTTGCTTGGATCATCATGGCACCGCCGCGTAGGCCGTATCGATCTGTTCCTTGGTCGTCACCGTGCCAGACTGAATGCCGTCCTGCAGATTGAGCTGAGTTGTCACGCAATTCAGCACCCGGTCCTCCATCTTCTGCTCGATGGCGAGTAGCGTCGGCTGCGACAGCATCAGCACCGTGCTGCCGAAATCGCACGGCCTCGCTGATGGCGCGGCTGGCCGTTCGTGGATCACCCGCAGATCGAAGAACGAGCGGCGCGTCGAGATGTCGGACGGGATGGTGTAGGTCTGCGGCCCGATCACTTGCTCGACACCGGCATTCTCGCGCTGCTCCCGCTTCTGCCGCGAATACTGCTCCAGCCTCGGCTTCATCTCATCTGCCGTGTACGGCGTCGTGAGCCATTGCCACGGCGCAGCCGGATCGGGATAGACGTAGGCATAGAAATCATCAGGACGCGGCTGGTCGTCCTGCCATGTGATCCCTGCGGCGGCCTGCTCTGCCGGTGTTGCGGATTTGATCCAGCCGGGCGGATACGCCACGCCACCGCTCTCGAATGCGTTGTCAGGTGAAACCGGGACGCCGTTGAGCAGATACATGGCTACCTCGCTCGCGCGTATTTGAAGGGGTGTTCTGCGAAGGCGGCGTAAATGAAGGTATTGCCGCTCGAATTACCGTGCGGGTTCGTAGTCCTTAACTTGAACCCATTGCTTAAAATGTCGATCTCCAACCCCGCCGCCGTGTATTCAGGGTCTGCAAGATCGGGAAACAAAATCGAAACCGTGCCGTTCGTAGGCTGCCGTGCCGTATCCCGCACCCACCAACTAGCTCCTGCTACCGATGTTAGTTTCGTCAGCAACCATCGCGGCCTGAAGCCGGTCCACACAAACGGGCCGTCTACGAGGCCGTTACCGATGTAGCTGCCGAATGCAGAGAAACCGGGGATGCTCGCAAACAGGTATCCGACAAAAACCTCCCCGGTAATCTGAATGCCGTTCGCCACAAAAAACTGTGTCGAGGTTGGTTCGCCGCCCCAAATCCCGGCAGAGGTTGCTTTCGCGGCAGTTGTGTTGAGAACCAAATAATTATCTTGCATAGACGCGCCTAGCGACTTGTGCGTCAAGAACCAAGTGCGCGGCGCAACGGCGGCCCTTGATCGCGTCAATATCATTTCCGGTTTGACACCGAGCGAGTGCGGGATTGCAGCCGCCGATGCCGTCAAGTTGACAATATCGACGCCCGGTATCGCCCCCTTGTCCCAAACCCAATCGACGTAGCTGACCGCGTTGGTATTGATCTGTGCAATTCCGCCACAAGTAAAGCCGTTCGCTGGCGAGAACGTAATGCCACTACCAGCATCGTTCACTTCTGCGTCGGTAGTGTTTGTCTCAAGCCTCAACCCGCTCCCGCGAGCCGTGTCGCTAACCGCATGATCGGTCGCGACACCTCTGCTCTTGATCCACACTAAATCTGGTGAGAACCGCAAACCAGACACGATGTTCGCTCCACCGTTTCCGGTTCGCAGATTGACCGTCATCGCATCATCGCCGCGCTTAATCGCTGGCGTCGGGAGGTTCTGCGTACAGAGCGCCTTGAAGCCAGCGGGGGCGGCGAACGCGAACGGGCGCTGACCGAAATTGAAATCGCCGTTTGCCGCCCCGCCAGAACCGCGCCCGATAGAGGCCAAATAGGTATCCGGAACCAAACCGCTAAACGCAGTTCCTTGGCTGGCACCATCTCTGTAAAACGCCAACGTGCCTGCGGTGGCGTCGAACGCAACACCAATTACAACACCCGCGCCGTAAGGCGTACCGTAAGCAGCACCCGCGCTATTGGTGTATTTTTGACCATCAACAGCGTAGTATGCCCATCCGCTCGCACCAAAAGCAGCGGTCGCCCCCGACGAGACAATACCAATCATCTGGTTCACAGTACCGCTGGGCGTAAATTCCCAATACCACTGACCGGCAGACATTCCAAAAGTCGAAACTTGAGGGAGAGCGCCACTGGCTGCTGTTGCGGCAGTCAGGTTTCCGTTGGTCGGTGTGCCACCATCACCCGTTATCGGAGACAAGGTTGCGTAATTCCCCCGCACCTCGCCGCCGCCATTCGCGCCGGGTGCGCCGTAGTTGGTCGGCGTATCGACAAGGCTGTCGTTGCCAACGCCAGCGGTGACGCTGAAAGCGTTTGGCGTCCAATTCTTGTCAGACACCGCCGCGCCGTTGGTGTATTGCAGCTCTGCCGGGATGATGCCGCCGTTCACACTACTAGCGCGGAAAAATATAATACTCGCGCCGTTGGTGGTCGTTGGATCACCGACAATAATGCGAACAATGGCACTACCAGCCGTGCCGTGAGTTACTGTGACCGAACATTTCCACCACCCGCCACCGACATTCTCAATGGTCGGGACTACACCGCTCCCGGTCCCAACTATGCCAGATGTCGGTATCGTGCCGGTTGCCAATTCAAATGCAGCATACCCGCCGTTGACGGCATCGTTGTATAAAGTAAACCGCGAAATCGCTACTGCGGCAGCGTAGACAGTGTAAGTTGTTTGCTGCCCAGCGGCTACGGTGCGCGAGGCTTGAATATATGGATTTGCGGTAGAGGAACCAACCGCCAAGATGACCGCGCGAGTGCCGCCGAGCGGATCGTTAGCCCCAGCAGTCAAAACGACATTGTTGAATTTGCTCCAATACGCATTCAAGAAATCATCCGAATACGTCAACAGGTTCGACATGCCGCTGCGGTCTTTACCGAGCGCCGCCGCCGTCGCTGCGCCGTTGTCGGCAAAATCCAGCTTGAAACCGTTGGCACCGTAATGGCCAGTGTAGGCTTTCGGCATCCAGACGCCGGTCGCCGGATCAATTTGTCCGAATGCAGACGCCGGTTGTACCAAGCCGTCGATAAAATGAAGTTCAGCAAGATAGAAATCACTATACGTTGAACCACCTGACGATCGACCAATTCGGTGTTCGATGCTGCTGTTGATTATCGGATCAATTCCGGTTGCAAGCTGGTTGTTTATTGTAACATCCTGCCGGTTCCCATTGATCCAAAGCTGCATCCTATCCGCTGAGGTTGCGTTGTCCGTGTCGTAAGTGCCGACAAGATGAAGCCACCCAGCCGGGTCGCGAAACGATCCTGCTGTCGAGATATATCCACGCAATACCGACGCCGCCCGGTCATAGAAATCAATCTTGCTCGCCGTCCCAGAAAAATAAATACCACTTTCATCAGTAGTCGTCGTTCCAGCAAAAAACACCGGAGTAACCCCGGTTGGGATAGCCGCGCGCTTAATCCAAGTCGAAACAGTGTATTTGCGGCGGTTGGTCGCCACACCCAATGTCCGATTGAGATATGTGCTGTCCGCCGAGTTGAACCGCAGCGACCGCGCGATCCTGTAGCCGCTGTCTGGAATGCTGACCGGAAGATTGAACGGCATTTACGCGATCCCCTGCGCTCTGCCGATTTCCTCCAGCACGTTGCCAGCGCGGCCAATGAAGGTGAAACGATCCACCGCGCCAGCGGTCGCGGTAATCACTGGCACACTCGCACCCGCGAACTTGAAGTTCGCCGCTGTCCACGCCACCGTGCTAGCGGCGTTCTGTTGAATGCGGATGGTGTAGACGCGCCCGGTGACAACGTTGGTCGGTGCGGCCATCGTGGCGTTGCCCGCGAGCAAGAGCGTGCAGACCGGATTCACCAGCACGTCCCACGCGACCGATGCGGCGTAGGTTAGCGCGTTCTCGGTGTAACCAGCCGCCCGCGTAAACGTCATCGCGTTGTCGGTGCGGCCCAACGACCACGCAAAACCGGGGGTCGTTGCGGCCCAATTATACAAACCAAGATCGAACACCGCGCCGCCGATTAATCCGTTCACATGCCCCATTGTGAAATCGTTTGCGCCGTTCCTGCCCCACGATGTGTTTGCGCCCCCCGTGGAACCGCCCATCGCAACGACACTGGCAACACCGGACCCAGTGCCGCCCGGACCAAACAAAGCGTTGCCGGTGCTGCTTATTGTTCCGGTCACAGAAAGATTGCCGGGATTTATGGTCAAGTTGCCGGTCATTGCGTCGCCGGTCTTGCTTACTTTCAGGGCCAGACCCGACGTCAGATCGGCGGCAGAAGCCGCGCCGATGTTGGAACGCGCCGTCGCCGGATTGGTGATCTCGCTCAGGTTGTTCGCGCCGACCATGTCGCCGGAACCGGCACCGGCTGCGCCAGTGTCGCCGGATCGTGCGAATGTGATCTGCACCGCCTCACCATCAAGGAAGCCGGTGGTTCCAGCGACAAAAAACACCGGGACCGTTCCCCATGTCCCGTTGTCGGTGATGTTGCCGTTGACGCGATAGCTCAGAAACCGCGCTGGCGTGACCAGCGACTGCACCGTGATCGAGCCGCGATTGCTCGTTGTCGTGCTGTCGTCCCAGCTCGCAAGCACGGCGGCGACGTCCTGCGCCAGCGACGTCATCTCACTGATCATAAACGTCGTCGCCAGCGTCGGGTTTGCGTTGTTGGTCTTGACGCCGCCCATCGTGGGATCGGTCGCCGTGGTGTCGGTGCGCCAAATGTACCGAGCGCCGCTCGACAATCCGTCAATGCCGTTGGTGCCGTTGGTGCCGTTGGTGCCGGGTATCCCCTGATCACCCTTGTCGCCTGTCCTGTAGAACTCGACCTGACAGTTGGCAACGTCCGGCAGCGTGGTGCCGATTGGATTACTCAGCGGGAACGTCGTGAATGCGCCGCCATCGACCAAAGGCCCGCTGATCGTCGCGATCACGAACTTGGCCGGGTTGCCGGGGCTGTAGACCCGCACCTTGCCGCGATTGGCTGTCGTGGTGCTGTCGTCCCATGACGCGATTTCAGCCGACAGGTTGACGCTGTTGCGGTCGAGATCATTGATCCGCAGCGACGTGATCGAGGCGATGGCCGCGTTATTGAAGCCGACGTTGCCCGCGCCGGGATCGCCGCTCAGTCCGGCGACGAACCGATAGTTCAGGCCGCCAGAGGTGCCGTCAGCGCCGGGAGCGCCCGCGCCCGGCAGCGTCGATGGCACGATTACCCAATCGGATGGAGTGCCGGAGCCGCCGGTCGCCAGCACGTTGATGGTCAGCGTGGTGCCGCTATACGCCGTCACCTGACCGATCATGTAGTTGGTGATGACCGACGCGCTGAACGCCTGCACGAACATGCCGGGCAACCAATCCTTGCCCGACTGCGTGGTGAAGGTCTTGCTGCCTGCGCCGATCAGGTTTGGCGTGGTTGAGGCTCCCCACCACAGCGCCTGCCCCAGACCGGCCAGCGTCATGCGGTTGTAGACGTCGGTGACCGGATCGTGGACCCAGATTTCCTTGGTGGACGGATCGAGCAGGACGCCGGGCGCGATCAGCTGCAGATCGTCCCACGACGGCTCGATAGTCCAGACGCCGTTCTCTTTGCTGATGCCGATGCCACCGGCACCGACCATCGTCGCCGGAATTTTCGGGATGACGCGAACCGAGATATTCGGTCGGCTGGATGGAAAGATTGCGTTCATAGCGTCACCACACCTTCTCGGATCGGGACCGTTCCCAATATGAGGCTTTCGGTTTCACCGTCTTTCTCGATGATGATCTCGACATTGTAGACGCCGCCCATCACGCCGCGCATCTCGCTCTTCGTGAACTCGAATGCGAACACGCCGGTCTGAACGTGCTGCACCTTGCCGTTCGTCAACGTCGCCGTCAGCAGCGGCGTCGAATAGCTCTGGTTGCCGTAGCCGCCGTAGTCGGCCTGCTGCTGCGGCGCGACCTGAACCGCGATCTCGGTTGCGGTGCTGATGTCAATCGGCTCGCCGTCCTCGCCGAGCAGCTCGACGCTGTCCGACCAAGACGCCCGGTTGCTTCGCACCGCCAGTGTGCCGTCGTACATGACGCCCTCACAATCGGAAATACACCGTCACCAGCCGGGTTGGCTGCGTGGTGTTGAATGGCACACCGCTGCCCTTGTTTGCCTCCGAGATCGTGCCGCTGCCGCTGCCGCTGAACGAGCCGCTGGAGGAGCCGCTCGCGCCAATCGCCGGGATGCTGACAGCGGTGCTGCCGCCCTGAACGTATTGGCCGCCGCCGCCGAAATTGCCAATCGCCGCCCCCAGCTGAAATCCGAACGAGCCGGTGTTGGCTGGAACGGTGACGGATGCGGAGCCGCTGTAGCCGCCGGAGACGCTGATCGATGTGATGGCGACGTCATGCTTGTGGATCGGCATGTTGGACAGCCCAATGGGCGATGCCTCAAGGCCGCCAAGCGCCTGCCCCAAGATGTCCCAATTCGCCGCCGCCAGACGGTTGGCTCTCGCGCTGCCCATGCCGTCCAAGCCGCCGATGATCATGCCACGGAAATCCGGCGTCTCGATCTGCTTGTTGGCCGTCCAATCTGCGATGGCTGTCGCGCCGCGCGACGGCAGCACCGTCAGCAGCGGATCGTTGTTCCAGAAATACTGAAACAGCGCCTGCGCGGTGGCGTCGGCCAGCTCGGTCGCGCCCGACGTCGCGCTGCCGATGGTCCTCGCGTTGCCGCGAACGTACCCAGACAGCGGCCCGGTGCCGTATTTAATCTTCATGTCCCCGGTGCCGTACAGCCGGGTGACGTCGGTGGTGTCAACGCCGCCGCCGCCGCCGGACGATCCGATCACCGGCACGTTGTCGTAGTCGAACTGCGCCACGCCTTCCTTGTTGGTCAGGATCAGCCGCACCACGCCGTCGGCATAGAACATCTGCGGCACCCGCCCCGACGCATCCAGCGTCAGCGGGTTTGGATATTCCGTCCCCGCCGTCAGCGCGGCGGTGCGGAATGCGTTCTGCGGGTTGAGGGTGCCAGCCTGAAACGAATACAGCAGGCCGCCAACCAGCGGCTCATGCGTCAGGTTGTTCCACTGTTGCTGCAGGCAGATTGATGTCGTTCCAGACATGATCAGTCCCCAATGCTTCTGCCGACTTGCGCCCCGGCGGCTTTAGACCCCGCGTTCTCCGCCATCGTGCGAAGCACATTCATAATACGCGCATCGCCTGCCGCCGCCTGCACCGCGCGTTGGATGATCGCGGGATCGTTCGACACCAGCTGCCGCGCCAGATGCTCTGCCATCCTTCGATCTGCGAACTTTCGTGCGCCCAACACGCCGCCAGCATACAGCGCCGCGCCGCCCGGCGTGGTCGGATCGAAATACGACGTGTTGCCGGTCATCATCGAGATCGGAACGCCGCCGCCACCCAGCACTCCGGCTGCGATCAGCTGCTGCGCCGTCGAGCTGTTGCCGCGCACCGCATTCCGCAGTCTCTCCATCAGGTTCTCGGCGTGATGCATCGCCTCAAATTCGCGGATCAATCCCTGATCACCATTGAACAGCACCCGCAGCTTGGCCTGCGCGTCTGGGCTGGCGTTCATCTTTTTCCACAGGTCGTGGCTGTCGTTCTTCTGCCCCATCTTGTCGAGCAGCTGGCTCAACGCCGAGCGGCGGAATGCATCCTGCGCGTCCGGCGACATGCCGCGCATGGCGTTCATCGCCATCTGCGGCGTGAACAAGTTGCTCTTGATGAACCGCTGCCCCTCTTCGATGGCGCGGGTGACGCCAAAATATGCTTCCGATGTCGCTCGCGCCGTCGCGTAGGGGCCTTGCGGGCCTCCGGTGACGTTGTCCAGCTCGTTGAGCAGAACACGCTTCAGCCCGGTCAGCGCATTGACGTCGCCAGCGCCACCCGGCGTGGCCCGCGCTGCCGTGATCTGATTGTCGATGATCCGCTTGGTGGCATCCCAGAACTCGAGACTGTCAACGCCCGGCGTCACACGCCCCTCGACGGCGGCGCGATCTCCGATCTCGCGCAGCGCCCGTTGCCCGGCATCGTTCAGCCGCTGATGACCCTGCAGCAGCTGCAGCAGTCGCGGCGACACCACGCCGCGCGAGAACTGCTGCATCACTCCCTGATACAGCGGTGTCGTGGTCTGCGCCTGCTCCGCGCGAACCGCCAGCTTCGCCATCTCGTTGTCGCCGAGCGGCCCGACCCTGTTCTCCAGCATCGCCACCAGACGCGGGAATTGTCCACGCGCCCGATCCTCGACGGCACCCTGCATGATGTCGGCGGCGACCGGCGAGATGTTCTTGGTCGAACGCGCCAGCACCCGGCCCGGCTCGCCGAGAATGTCGGCGACCATCGTGTCCGGCGTCATCTGGCCCGGCAGCACCCGGCTTTGCGGCGAGGTGCGAGCGGCCTCCATCGCCGTCCGCGCGATGGTGTTTTCGGCCTGCTTGGCTGGCGAAAAAATCCCGTGGACGGCGCGACCGATATAGTCGGCAATCGTCGGAGCCACCCCCGCCACCGCCGCGCCGATCCCGGCCCCTCCGGCTGTGCCAATCGCCGCCGGGCCGACCCGCTGCGAGATGTCGCCCTCCGCCGATCCCGCGCCACTCAGGCCGCCCGCAAGGCCGCCCTGCAGGGCGCTGGAGCCGACGCGAGCTGCCGTGGTGCGTCCGGCGCTGGTCAGCGGCCCGCCGGGCAACGGTACAGCGACACCGCCAGCCAGCTCGCCGCCCAGCACGGTGCCGGGGTAGTGCTGCTTGGCCTCCGCCAGCACCCGCCGCGCCTCGGCGACGGCCTTGTTGTAGGCCTCCGCCGTCACGGCATTGGGGTCTTTCGTGTAGGAACCCCACGCCAGCTTCGCCAGATCGAGCGCCGAGCCGCCGCCGGGGATGGTCGCCAGACCGGCGGCGAGGCCGCGCAGCTCGTCGGACCAGCCGAACGATATGCCCTGCTCGACGCCGGTCGCGAACGCCTCGCCCTGCGACATGGGCGGCTTCACGTCCGGCGGCAGCGTCGGCTTCGGCACCACGTTGCTCTGCGGCGGCGGCGCGTCGGTCGCGAACGGATTGCCGGGCGTGATCTTGTTCGACGCCAGCGCCACCATGCCGGTCAGCGCACTCGCGTCGTCAGGCGAAATCGTGGGCGGCGCGGCAGAACGGGCAGCAGCGCCGCCCCGACTTGCCGGAGGGGACGAGGAACCCCCGCGCGGCTCATCCGGTGAGTAGAAGAGATGCCCGCCGATGTTGGCGAGCGGAGCGCCCTGCGCCCACGACGGGGCGTTGCGGCCCAGCGAAGCCTGCGCCCTCGGCGCGTAGAAATGCGTTGCGCCCTGCGTGGTGTCCTTCACCGAGCCGCTGAGAACGCTGTCCACGATCTGCGCGATGGATTGATAATTCGGATCGTCCTCGCGCAGCCCCAGCATCCGCGCCCGCGCGTCGGGACGATGCCACGGCTCGAATGCCCACGGCTTCTTGATCACGCCCTCCGCGCCCTGACCATACTTGCCGGACGTGATGCGGTTGCGGATCACGTTGGCGACGGCGGCGCGGCCCGCCTCGTCCTTGTCTGCCGCCTCGCCGAAGATGGTGCGGATCACAAGGTCACGCGCTCGCGGGTCGATCTCAATTGGATCGGCGAACACGCTCGGCCCGACGACGTCGGCGAACGGATTGACGTCCGCTGTCGGCGACGGGACTGTGATGCGAAGCGGCTCGGCCATTTCAGTCTACCGGCGTGTTGTCGGTGTAATTCGGGTCCATGTACTGACCCCTGCGCTGCGCGTTGGCGTATTTCTGATTGAACATGATGCGGCGTCGAACCAACGCGGCGGCGTCCTTGAAAATTCTCTCCCTGACGTCAGCCGCCTGACCGACCGATCCCTGCACTTGCAGCAGGATGGCTCGCTCGCCTTCGGTCGGGTTGCCGCCGAAGGTGGCGCGGAGCTGCTCCAATGCGCCGCCCGTGATCTTGTTCTGCAGCACCACGGTGTCGGCACCGGCCTTCTTGCCGCCGACGCCGGTCAGCGCCGCGACCTGACCGCGCTTCTCCGCGAACGGCCCGTGGAACGCCGACCTGTTCAGCTCCAGCATCTCGCCGATTGTGGTCAGCGTGTTGCGGCCCGATTGGATCGCGTCGTCGGCTTTCTTTAATTCAGGATTGTCGATGCTGGACTGCTCCTTGACCCGGTTCTTGATCCACTCCTGCCGCTGCGAGTAGGACAGGCCCGGCGGCGGCTGCAGGATCGGCGCTGCCGTCGAGGTCGGTCGCGTGGAGGCTGGCGCTGCCGGTGCCGTGGGCGGCGCAGGCGGCTGCTCGCGCGGATCGGCTTGGCCACCGCCGCCGAGATAACGCTGCGCCGAGCCTGCGCCGTACACCTCGTCGAACATCCACGCCTTGCTGGGATCGGCCTGCAGGATTTGCAGATGAGCGGGCGTTGGCTGCTTGCCGACGCCCCCATTGACCGGCGCTGGCGCTGCGGCTCCGGCTCGCGAGTACACACCCGTCTCGACGTCGGTCGTTCCCCTGAGCTGACCGTCCGGCCCGATATGAAAAATCTTTCCCTCGGCTTGGATGTTGGTGCTTTTGTCCTTCGCAATATCGACGTGCTGTTGCTGAATGCCGAGCGACTGCTTGCGATAGTCCTGCAGCCCCTTCAGCTCCTCCATCTTCAGGAACTGCGCCGCCAGCCCCGGATTGGTGCGGTACATCGCCGTCGCCGCCGCGCGATAGTCGATGCTGCCATCCGGTGTGCGCGGAAGGTTCTGCAGCGCCTCACCAGTGCGATAGTCCCTGATGCCGCCAGAGATCGCATCGACAGTGCTGTCGATAGAACCGGCGATGCTGGGTGGACCGTATTGCGCCATGTTTCACCTAGCCGTATGTCGGGCCGAACCCAGCCCTCGTTGGATCGCCGCTATAAATTGTGCCGCCGAACAGCCCTCCGCCCTGCCCCGGTGTGGTGGTCGATCCGCCAAGGCCCAGACTGGGCATCCCGGTCGCCGCGCTCGCCGCCAGCTTGACGCCGCCCATGATGGCGTCGAAGGCGTTCTTCGACGCTGCGCTTCTGGCATTCTGCGCGTCGATGATGCCCTGCGAGTTTGCGTTCGCGGTGCCGGTCTGGTACTGCGCCAGCGTCTTGGCGAGATCGGTTTCGAGGCCGGATTGCAGCCCAGCGTACTGACCCTTCTGCGCCTCGTAGCCGCCCTTCTGCGCCTCCAAGCCGCTTCTCGCGACGTCGTAGCCACCCTGCGCTCCCGCAATCTGCGGCGCGAGCGAGAGGAACGGCTTCAGACCCTCGGCGTACTGCTGCCACTTGGTGTCGGCGATGTTCGCGCCACGGTCGAACACGCTCTGCATCGCATTGCCGGATGTCAGCATGCCCATCGAGGCGGCGTTGCGCTTCGCCTGCTCCGCTCCCTCGTCCTGCGAGAACTGGTAGCCGGGCTGCGCCCGCACCGCTGCGGTCGGATCGCCGCCGCCGATACCATAGAGCTGCGCGTAGGCATCGAACCCCTGACCAGCCGTGCTGGCGAGCGGATCAAATCTGGCCGACGCCTCCGTGAGAGGTTGCTTGGCGGTGTCGAGGTAGCCCTTCGCGGTGTCGAGGTAGCCGGGAATTTGATCGAGATACTGCGAGGCTTCGCCGTAGCCGCCCTGCAGCGTCCCGGTGGCTTGGTTCAGACCGGCCTGCCGACCAGCCGCAGCTTGGTAATACGGCGCTGCGGCCTTGCTACCGCTAAACAGATCGCTGAACAGTCCCATGACAATCCCCTACGGTATCTCTGCGCGAACCCGGCGCATGCTTTGATCGAGCGCCCTGAAATACTCAAACCACACCTTCGTCATCAGCCCGGTCGCCGGGTCGATCAGCGGCACTTGCGGCGGCGGCATGGGCGGGATGATCGGTGACGTCGTCGGCATCACGCCACCGCCCTTCGGCTGATCTTCGGCATGTCGCCGCCACGGAACGAGACGTAGACCGGGTCCGACACCCGCACCTTCCAGATGCGCCCGTAGGGGCCGGTCGAGCCGGTTAGATGCACCCGCGCCGACATGGGTGTCGCCACCGCCTGCCGGTTCAGCTCGGCGATGCGGAACGGCACGAACGACAATCCGCCGTCGTCACTCCACGCGATGTTGACGCGCGGCCTGCGCTGGATCGGATCGAGGCCCAGCGCCTGACCTTGCCCCGGCACGAAATTGAAATACGCCGGGCCGATCACGGCGCGATACGGGAACGGCTCGGGCCGCTTGCTCCAGCATTCCCAGATCAGCGGCTTGGTGTATTCGGTAAAATCCAGCGCGTTGATCTTGCCGACGTTGCCGGTGTCCTTGTCGCCGACAATCCAGAACCCGTAGGCCGACAGCGCCTGCAACGTGCGCGAGGTGTCGGACAGGTACGACTTGCGCTCGACCCAGCACTGCGTGGTGAGGTCGTACAGCCAGCACCACGCCGGGCAGCGCACCTTGACCATCATGTGGCCTTCGCTGACGAACGACGTCATCTCGATGGTGGTCTTGTCGGCGACTGCGGCGATGTCGCGCTCGACGTCCGGCGTCGAGATGCGCTCCGGCGTGTAGCCGTTGATCCGCATCACCTGATCGTTTCTCGACACGATGATCAGGCCGAGATCGATGCCATTCTCCGTCCCCGTCACGCAGTCCGGCCCGGCGATGCCGCGCGGGATCACGGTCACCCGGTTCAAGGGGAATAGCGACGGATTGATCGGCTTGCCCCACACCTCGATGCTGTCGGGACCGAGAAGGTAGAGCTGGTCGTTGAAATACAGGCAGCGCAGCAGGCCGTCCGGCTTCGCCTCCGCCGTCACGAAATGCGCCGGGTCGATGGTGGTGACGTTGATGCCGGACGAGTAGCAGCGCCCGGCTCCGGTGACGAAGAAGAAGAACCCGATGCCGAAGCAGACATCGACCACGGTGCCGGGCAGATCGACATCCGGGTAGGCGCTGACCGATGAAATCGTAAAGACGAACGCGCCGCCCGGCGGTGCCACCACCACCTGATCAGGCACGGCGTTCTGGTTGAATGCAAACCGCACCTTGCCGGTGCCGGGCAACGTGCCGACCAGCTGCATCACGCCGCCAGCCGAGCTGTCGATCCGGCTCAGGATTTCGGTGTGCGCGATGTAGACGATGTTGTCGCGCGAGATCGCCATGCCGCGAAAGTTGACGTTCACCGACGTCGCCCACTCCGTCACGCCGGGTTGCCTGATCCACTTGATCAGGTCGCCGGTCTTTTCGACCATCGCGTTGATCAGGCGACCGTCGCCCTCCTGCGGCACGGTGCCGGGATTGGATGAGGTTGGGAAATCGATCTTCATCAGAAATAATCCGGCTGCACCGGAGCGCCGACCGGAGCTGCGCGGCTGATCGATCGCAGCCGGTTCTCCGGCGAGAACGGATGCGCCTCCGGCCCGAACATCCGTTCCATCTCTTCCACCGTCACGCTGAACCGCGAACCGAGATGACGCGCCACCACCTGACCCAGCGGCACGATCTGCTCGACCGGAATTTGATCGGTGTTCGACACCGTGACGATGTTGCGCGACGACAGCTCCATCAGGATGCCGTCGAGCCGCTCGTTGACGGCGGCGTGTTCTTCAGCCGACGGCGGCGTCCCATAGGACGTCACCTTCAGCTCGTCGAGACAGGATCGGATCAGATCGTCGCGCGTCCCGTATGTCGCCACGTCACATCCCCTTGGATTGCCGCTCCTGCCGCTCCTGCACCGGCTCGACCCTGAACCGCGCCTTCATATTCGGTGCCTTCTTCACGATCTGCTCCAGCACCAGCCGCTCATCCGCGCCCCTCGCGCTGTCGGTGTCGATCAGCGTCGGCTTGTCCTTATCAAGCCGGACGTGACCCCAGTAGTTGAACGACGGCCCCGGTGCCGGTCGCTTCGTCTCGTTGCCCTGAGGATCGTACATAACCTCAAAGTGCTGATCGTCCTCGCCAAGCCACGTCACCATCATCTTCGCCATAGCGTTTCCCTCGTTTTGAAAAACCCCCTCCCGGCGAACCGGGAGAGGGCAGTTGGCTGTCGGGGTAGCAAGTTACGTCGCGGAGGCCGCGTAGAAGCCGGTCACCACGCCCCACTGCTTGAGGGCGGTGCCTGCCTTCGGGTGCTTCTTGAAGGTCTTGCCGACGCCGTAGCACATCTCGACGCCCGCGCCAGTGTTGAACTGGTAGTCATCTTCCTTGAGGAAGGTCGGCTTCGCCATCTGGCCCCACGCCATCGAGACGGCGTTCTGTCCGCACAGGAACACCGGGTGGCAAGCCACCGTGCCGGTGTTGGTCAGGATGGTGTTCCACGCGCCGCCGACCCGAACCAGATCGTCGATCTCCGGTATCTCGCGGATGATGACGCCGTCGTACATCAGGTCGCCATCTTGGAAGATCGGATTGGTGTCCACGTTGCGCTCACGCGCGTCGGCGTTCACCTGTTTCAGATCGACCTTGAGATCGCGGAACGGCAGGCCGCCAGCGAAGCAGACGAAATACTCGCGCCCGTTCTCCAGCATGTAGGGCCGGATGCGCGGGTTGGCGTGTTTCGCTTGGAACTTGAGCAGCGACACCGCCGCGCCGTTGAACTTGTCGGCGGTGGCGTCGATGGTGTCCAAGGCGGTGAGGAAGGTGGCGCTGTAGTTTGCGGTGGTGGCACCGAACACCACACGGTCGGCGTTGTCGGCGTTGAACGTGTTGCGCTGACCGGCGGTGGACGACTGAAACAAGATGCCGTTGACGCGCTGACCGGCAGCAGACGCAAGACCGGCAGGCGCGGCTTCGCTCGGCAGCGCCATCAACGCGGCGATGATCTCGTTGCGCTGCAGCTCCTTGCCCCAATCCGACAACGACGGCTTCGCCTCGCCGAAGATGTCGGCGCTGTCGATCTGGTTCTGGTACTTGTTGGTGCGAACGGCGTTACGCGCAAAATCCACCCAGACGCGATAGCCGTAGTCGTCGAGCGCCTCTTCGGCTCCGGCCAACGTGCCGGTCGAGACGCCTGCGCCGACCAGACGCGCGAGCAACGGAATGTTGATCTGCTCGCCGCCCTTCTTGGTTTCCATCCGCAAGCGGATGATCGAGTTGGATGCCTCTCCCATGTACGGCGAGAACGCATTCTCGCGAACGTATTCGCGGTTCACGTCCTTGACGTATTGGATCAGCTTATTGTTAGCCTGAATGGAGGTAACGGCCATGTCGGCCTCCTGCTGCGATGCCGACGCGGATGCGCGGCATCTGTTGATGCGATACGGGCTTCGGTTTCAGACCTCTGTCGCGGGTCCGTCAGCGAGGCCGTCGATGTCGCTCGACGAGCAGGGCGTGGCCGGGATGTCGCTCCCGGCTGGCGAGTGGCTACTCTAGCCGCGTCTGCGGCTGGGCGGAAGGCTTTCCTTGAACAGCGTCTCGTCGTCGAGGCCCATCGCCACCATCGACGTCTCGGTCGGCGAGCCGGACGGGACGCGCGACAGCGACGGCGGTATCTGCGTGACGTTGTTCTGCCGTGGCGGCGCGGCACCATTCGGTTGCGGCGGCGGCTGACCGGCGGCGTAATTCTTTGCCGCCTCCACCGCGCGGGACAGGAATTGCGGATCGGCCAGACGCCGCGCGATCTCCTGCTCGACGTACTTGTCGGGATCGTCGCCGACCTTCGCCAGCGTCACGGCGCGGCGATACCAATTCACCATCGCCGAGCCGGGATTGGGCGAGTTGACGATCAGCCGCGCGAAGCCGGGGTCGCCCTGCGCCGCCTGCATGAACGCCTGATAGGCGTGGTCGAACACCTCGCCGTGCTGCAGCCGGTTCAGCTGCAGATTGTTTTCGAGCTGGATGGTCTTGAGGTCGCTGGTGAACTTGCCCTCCAGCGCGGCGCGGTAGCCCTGCGGGTCGATCAGCGGGTCGGGCAGCTCTGCCGGGGCCTGCGGCTTCTCGTACTGCTCCATGCGGCGCTGCATGTCGCGCAGCATGAGATCGCGCTCCTGCAGCTGACGCGCCATCGCCTCGCGCTGCTCGCGCTCCTCGCGCAACCGCCACGACGGTACGTTGGCGTCGTCTTGCGGGGGTTGTGCAGGCGGCGTTGGCGTTCCGGGTGGCGGCTGCGGAGTAGGCTGGCCGGGAGGAGCTGGCGGTGGTGGTGCCGGTGGTTCGCTGGGCGGCTTCGGGGCCTGATCCTCCGCCCTGCGGAAGCGGCCATGAATGTCGCGGCCCTCGACCTCCGGGTGAGGCGGCGGCGCGGTGTCCGGCTTCGGCTCCGGCGCGGTGGCGTTGGAGAATAGCTCGCTGTCGCTGACGCCGACGTCCGGCGTCTCGGTTGTTTCAGCCATCAATCACCCCTCGTTATTTCTGCGTGGTCGCGGCCTTCACCGCCCACATCGCGGCGTTCTCGTAGTGCGTCATCGCCAGCGAGTACAGCCGCCCCTTCTCAGGGTCGTCGTGCTTGTCGTTCTCGGCGTTGCAGATGTCGATCAGGTCTGCGGTGTACCGCTTCAGCTTGGTGACGAGATCGTCCTTGCTGGGGTTGAAATCCTCCCTTACGCGCTGCGCTCCGATGCTCCCGGCTGGCATGTCGTCTCCTCTTTGGGTTTCTCGTCGTAAGGCTTCGCCTCCGCCGTCGCGTCGTAGCCGCAGCTCGCGTTGGTGAACTGGTCGGCCATCGTCATCAGCATCTGCGAATGCGTCTGATGTTCCTGATCAGCCGACGCGCCGAGCAGCTTGGCGATGTGCCGAAAGTTCTTGGCGTCCTGCTCCAGCTTCTCCTTGCGGATCACCAGACCGTGTTCGCCGCCCCAGTTTTTGAAGCTGACGGTCGCGCGGGTTTGCGTCGGGCCGTCAGCCTCGACCTTGTGCGGATGAAATTCCGTCATTTCTTTTTCTTCCGCTTCGGCTTGCCGGGTTCGCTCTGGTCGGTTTCGTCCTCGACGATGACGCCGGACAGCCAATCCGCCAGCGCGTTCCATTCAGGGTTCTGACCGGCTGCAGCCTTCAGCGCCGCCGCGATCTTGGTCAGCTTGTCGATCTCTTCCTGATTGAACTCGATGGTGTACTGCGGGGCGGCTTCCGCTTTCGGTTCAGACACGGCTCGGCTCCTTTGCACGGGTGGGTCTTGCGAAATTTGTAGCACGTCTCCATCAAATAATCCGCAAGGCACATAAATCGTTGATTTTGTTCAGATTTTGGCTTTCGGATTTGAACGGCATTTTTATCCGACGCGCCGCCGGATACGCTTGACGGCATCCATTTAATATGGGAAAACAATTCCACCGCAGCAGCCGCTGCGGCAAACCAAGGAGAACTAAGATGACCGTCTACACAAACACCGCTCGCTTCGATGGCACCGCCCGTCCAATGACCGAAGATGAAATCCGCGCAGTAGCACCGTCGGTGTTTGCTGTGACGGCGCATGCTTCGCGCTCGGAACGCTTCAAGCCGATCCCGACCATCGAGGTCGTGCGCGGTTTGGCGAAGGAAGGCTTCTCGGTGGTTGGTGCCTCGCAGTCCGTCGCCCGCATGGCGGATCGCAAGCTGTTCACCAAGCATCTGCTCCGCATCCGTCAGCTCGACGAGACGCGCAGCTTCAAGTCCGGCGACGTCGTGCCGGAGATGCTGCTGAAGAACGCCAACGACGGCAGCGGCGCATACGATCTGATGGCGGCGCTGTTCCGCATCGCCTGCCTCAACAGCATGGTGTCGCTAGTCTCGCAGCTCTCCAGCTGCAAGGTGCGCCACACTGGCGACGTCTCCGGCAAGGTGATCGAGGGAACGTTCTCGGTGATCGACGAGAGCCGCAAGGCACTCGCTGCCCCGGAGGCGTGGTCGTCGCTGCAGCTCGGCGGCGAGGAGCAGATGATCTTCGCCAACGCCGCTCACCAAATCCGCTTCGGTGAGCAGATCGAGGGCGAGGCCCCGGTGTCGGCCATCGAGCCGGTGCAGCTGCTGCAGCCCAGAAGGTGGGAGGACCGTAGCAACGACCTCTGGACTACGTTTAACAGGGTCCAAGAGAATGCCTTGAAAGGTGGCCTCTCTGGTCGTCGCACCAACGACAACGGCATCGTCCGTCGCTCAACGACGAGGCCCATCAAGGGCGTGGACAGCAACGTCAATCTCAATAAGGCGTTGTTCGTTCTTGCCAATGCAATGGCGGAACTTCGCGGGATTAAAATAGCAGCGTAGAATAAACGGCGCGGGGTCTGACCACCCCGCGCCGACTTTAACTAGGAGAACGCCACATGCTTACCGCAGATCGGCTGCGCGAACTACTCGATTACAATCCCGTCACCGGGGTATTTTTATGGAAGATTGACCGGGCCAGCGCCGCTCGCGTCGGATCGCTGGCTGGATACCGCAGGCGCGACGGCTACACCGGCATGAAGATCGATCAGCGTGAGCTACTCGCCCACCGCGTTGCTTGGTTGCATGTTCACGGTCGGTGGCCGGTTGACCAGCTTGATCATGTCAACGGCATCAAATCAGACAATCGTCTGACCAATCTGCGCGAGGCGTCTCGCGCTGAAAACAAATGCAATACCAAGCGCCCCGCAACCAATACGTCAGGGTTTAAAGGCGTTACTTGGCACACCCACACCAAACGATGGGCGGCTCGACTGACGGTAAATCGTAGGAGGGTCCACCTCGGATACTTTTCCACAGCGGAGGAAGCGCATACCGCCTACTGCAGCGCAGCCGCCCAACAATATGGCCGGTTCTTCAACCCCGGCTAAACCTTTGTATCGTCTACCGATACCAAAATTGTGCGTGGCCGGACAATTCGCGCTGCCCGGCCACGACTTAGCTGAAGCCGCCCAAGGGGTGATTAGAGCCGCCTAGCCACCCGGCAAACCCACAACCATCTAGTATGGTTCCCGCTTGCCAGAGCTGGGCAACGAGGCGTAGGCTCAAATGCAAGGGGCTGATCGGTTTGCGCCAATCAGCCCCTCTAATCCGTTACCATCGTGCGGCGAAGGTAAGGACGTCGGGCCAAAACTAGCAATCCCGGCCCCAGACATCAACCCCAGCCAGCCACGAACGGTCGCGGTCGATAACGGCCAAGCTGTTGGACGTCTGCTCGGTGGCTCCCGGTCCATAGAAGCTGGTCGAGATCGCGCTGCCCTGAGCCGTGGGGAACGCCGGGTATTGGCCCGGCCCGTTGGCCACTTTCGGACGGCTGATCCAGCGAGGACGAGCGAGTACTCCGGCAGGAGAAAATTCCTGCTCCCAATCGGGATGCGATGCCTCTCTGGTGGGGTATCGCTGGAGGAAAGTGGCGGGGGTGTATTCTGTGCGCCCATATTAAATGGTTGACGGCTTCCATTGGATATGGGAGAACCCGGCATCGATCCCGTCAACACAAAGGGCCAAGGCCATGACCGTCCGAGTTCAAATTCCCGTCTACACCGACCGCTGGATGCGGGGTGATCGTTACGGCGTGTTGGTCAAGACGACCAATGGCAAGCGCAACGTCACCACACTTGGCGTTCGCGGCTGCGGCGACGGTAAATACAACGCCAAGGTTAAGATCGCGCACGTCAAGCTGGATAAGTCCGGCAAGACCATCAAGGTGCTGCTCGACGACTGCGAGTGGTTGCCGTGATGTGTGAAGCAATCCTCATTGCGGCATGGATCGCCCTCCTGATCGTTTTCGGGTTTCTGGAATTATGTGAATGGCTGAAGCAGCAGGAGATGCTCCGCGCTGCCCGCGTAAAGCCGGTCAGGAGCCGTAACCAGAAGCTGTTCAGCTACGTCGTGTGTCCGATCTGGTCGCTGGCTGTGATCGTCGGCGTCATGGTGCTGCGATGACCAACGAGTTCTCAGTCTGGTGGTGGGATCGCGACGGCGGCCAACATGAGGAGCTGCGCTTCGTCGAGGTCGAGCGGGCCTTCAACGCCTGCCGACGCCTCATCCACGGGCCTGCGTCCGTATTCGGGTTCGTGGATCGCGTCATCATCACTGATGGCGGTGATTGCACTTGCTTTGAGTGGAAGAAGGATTTGGGCGTGACATGGCCGACGCCGCAGAAGGAGCATCAGCAGTGAAAACCATCCTCGTCATCGACACGCTGAAGGCTGCGGCGCGTGAGGATCAGAAGCGCCAGCCATCGTTCACCGCCACTGGCGCGGCCCAGCTCGGGCCGGTCGCCTGCAGCTTCTACCCACGCTGCAACCGGCACACGTTCTGGCTCAGGGGCAGCGTGATCTCGTTGCGCGATCTGCGGACATGGTTGAGACAGGACGGCTGGCGATGAACATCCGCCCAATGGACAAGGTGCCGTGGCTCGCCGTGCTGGAGATCGCCGCTGATGCGATCTATTTCCGCGATGGCGGCATGTGTGCGAACGAGGACGGCTGGCGCGACGACGAGCTGCGCGAGGCGTGGATCGCGATCCGCAAGGAAATCAGCAGGCTGGAGAGCGAGACGTGATCAAGCAGATCATGCTGACCCATCGCGGTTGGTGGTTCCTCTATTTCAGCGATGCTGGCACCGTATGCTGGCGAGGCCCGTACCGCCGCAGATGGCAGGCCGTGATCATGGGGTGGCTGTGCAGGCGATGAGGGGAAAATTTACATACCGGCTATTCCACGGGGCCAACAAACTTGGCGATCTGATCTGGGAAGGGTCGCGGCTGGCGTGGCGGTGTCCAGAAGGCACCCTGATGCGGAAATTCCATCGCGGCGTCGGCGTCAACAAGGCGGTGCAATTCATATCCGATTTCTACGCTACGCTTGGACACCAAGACACCGTCTCCGCGTTCAGGGAGCGCAGACGATGATTGAGAACTGCCGAGTGGACGACTGCCAGAAGCGCCTGCTGCTGGCCGAGATCGAGCGGCTGCTGAATGCCATCAAACGGATCGATGGCATCAACGACAACCCGGCAGATTTCAACGTCGCGATCAACGCTGTCTGCGACACGATCTTGAGGCCGGGGTTGGCGCGATAGCATCACAGAAGGGGCTGCACATGACACTCGACGACATTAAGGCCCTCCGGTTGATGGCAGAGGACATTCTAAAGACGGACGGCGACCGGGATCACATGAACCCCAGCCGTCTCACTGTGAAGCAAACCGTGGCCGTAGCTAAAGCGCTTCGGCTATGTGCCGACGAACTTGAGCGCAGCCGCTAACAGCGCAGACGTGCGCGCCGGAGCCGCCCGGTACATAGGGGAACGAGGTCTAGTGAATGCCCAAACGATCCCGACGCGCCGCAGGAGATTAGCATGGGTGACGAGAACGCAAAGCGATTAGGTGACTACGCCAACCGGCTGCTGGACGAAATGCCACGCGCGTACCCGGAGGTGCATGTGCGGTTGATCGACGCGCTGCGCGAGTACATCCGCTCTTGCGAGACTGATGGCGAGGACATGCTGAGTGATGGCAGCATCACCAAAGAGAGATACCGGGCCGGGATGGAGGCCCTGCTAAAATATCGCCAAATTCTTGGTGAGCTGGAAAAATTCAACGTCGATCCGACGCTGCATGGGGCGCTGAAGCGATGAGGGACGAGTGGCCGTATTTTTCCCGCAGCGAATGGCTCAAGCTGTCGCTGGCGCTGCGCCAGAAATGGTGGCGGGAAACCAACTACGGCCTTCGCGCTCCGACGCCGGAGCTGCTGGACGAACTCAGCGCCTCGCTAGCCGTGGACCGGCGGCCCAAACACCCGCCAGCCGATCAGCAGGAACAGCACGAACAGCAGCAGGCTGTTGCCGAGCGGGCCGTGCGGCGAGACACCGGCCCAGTTGAAATTCCAAGCCAGAGCGAACAGCAGCCAGATCAGCATGATGATCCAGAAGATCAGTCCAATCGACATGGTCGCCTCCCTTGAGCCGTTTATTCAGCAGTCTCCGTCCAGACCACGTTGAGATTGAGCTGTGTCGCTGGCGCTGCGCCGCTGAAGCTAAGGCAGATCGCATGCGTGGCTGATCTGATCTCGGGCTGCGAGGTGTAGGGATTGTTCGCCTGCGCCGCGATCATCGCCAAGCTGCCGTCCGGCGAGCTGAGTGCGGTGCCAATGTCCCAGCGCAGCCGCCGGAACACCGATCCCTTCGGCGGTACGTCGGTGTTGCCCAGCGTGGTCGGGCTGACACTCCAGATTTTTAGCTTCGCCAGCGCCGCAGGGTGCGTCGGACTGCCGGACGTCGGCACCGCCTCGTTGCTGGTGCCGCCGACGTTCAGCGAGATGCGCCGCAGCGTCGTGACGTTGATCGTCGCAGCCGTCAGCGCGGTGCCGGACAGGAACGCGCCGTTCAGCTTCACCACCCGGCCAGCTGCGCCCTCGACGCAAGCCACGTCGGTGGCGTTCGCTGGCACCGACCAATCGATGCCGGATGCGTAGTATGTTGGAACGCCAACGGACGGGAACGGCTGCGCGAGAGCGGACGTCGAGAACAGGAATAGTAGAAACGCGAGAAAACTTTTCATCGTCGCATCCCCAGTTGCGGTGGCACCATCGGCTGCGCCCCGCCGCCGGGTGCTGGCGCGGCAACGCCGGGAGGCCCTTCGCCAGCGCCAGCTCCCGCGCCGGGCATCACTTGAGCAAGGGCCGCCTGAATTTGCTCAGGTGTCGCCGGAACGCCTGTCATCGCCTCGATCTGCTGCGCGATCATCTGGATCATCTGCATGATCTGATCACCGCCCGCGCCCGGTGCCTGCGGCGCAGCCGGTGCCGCGATCCCCGGTCCAGCTGGAGCCGCAATCGGGCCGCGACCCTGCATCGTCGCCATCGGCATCTTGCCGGGCGCTGCGATGTTTTGCATCTGCTGCGCCATCGTCGAGAAATTCTGCATGGGACGCCCCTTGGTTACTGCGACTGTATCACGCTGCCCTGCGGCTTGTATGCCTCGTAGGCCGCGCCGCCCGCCGTCGGGATGCCGAGCAGCCACGCCGCATGCTCACGGCCCATCAGCACCTTGTCGCGCATCGTCGCCGGATCGAGGCCCAGCTTCTTGGCGCGTTCCCAGATCATCTGCGACAGCAGCTCCAGCTTCGGTGCGCCGATAGCCGTATCGACGCCGGTCTGCGGCGCGTAGACGCCCCACTGGAAGCCTTGCGCCGGGACCGCCTCGATGCCCATCGGCTTGGCGACGTTCTCGCGATACCACGGACCCAGCTCGCCGTACTCCGGCCCCTTCAGCGAGACGCCGGGGTTCGCGGTGGTGCGAACGTCGCCGACGCCGACCGAGCGGCCCCAGTGCGCGTCCGGCACCGGCAGCTTGGTCTGGAAGCCGGTCTGCGGGACGCCGGAGGCCTGCATGTACAGCGGCACCTTCGGCTGGCTCATCTCGACCTTGCCGGTTTCCAGATATCGACCGACCGGGCCGCCCTGCGCCGTCGAGTGATACGGATGCGGGATCACGTCGCGCAGTTCCGGCGGGAAATCCGCGCCGCGCTTATCGACGGCGGTGCCGCCGTGCTGCAAGAATTTATCCCACTCGCCGCGATTGATCATCATCCGGGCTGCGGTGCCACGGTTCAGCTCCGACGTCACCGGAGACGCCGGAGAAAACATCGGCACCACCGTGTTGAACTGGTTGTACTGCTTGATCGCCTCCTCGCGACCGACCAGCTGCTCCAGCCGCTGGAACGCCGGGTCCATGACGTACCAGCTCTGCATGCCGTGAACTAAGCCGGGATATTTCTGCGCCTCCGTCAGCGTATCGATCTGCCGCTGCGCGTTGCGCGGGTTCATCAGCGCGTCGGAGACGTAGGAACCCTGCGGCCCCTTCGCTGGCATCTTGTAGCTCGGCTCGATGTTGCCCTTGCGCGTCCCGCGTTCGCCGATCTCGTACAAGTCCTCGCGCGTCACGCCGAACAATTCCTTCATCGCCGGATGCTCGGGCGCGACGTTCTCCGACGCCTCTCGCGCGATTTCATCTGGCCGCTTGTAGACGCCCGGCTTCAGGATGCGCTGCGCGTCATCGATGCCAAATCCCTTCAGCACCTTCTGCATCTGCTTGAACGACGGCACCTTCGCCGCCTCCGCCTCGCTCGCCGTCGCGGTGATCCCTGCCGCGCCCAGCCCGACCCGCACCGCCTTCGGCAGCTGCGCCAGCGCCCGTCCGGCGAGGCCGACGCCCGGCCCCAGCGCCATCATGCCGTATTCCCACGGCTCCTTCGGGATCAGAAAATCCGCCACCGCCTCCAGCTTGTTGTTGCCCGGCCCGACGTTGCGGTACTTGCGCGACTGCGCGAACGCCGCCCGCTCTGCTGCGCTCGGCTCCTGCGGCAGCGGCCACGCCACGTCGGTTTCATATCTCTCAGCCATCACTGCTGCCCCTGCTGCCGCGCCATCACTGGCTCCCCTGCGGTTGATAGACCGACGCCGCACCGCCGACCATGCCGGGGATCGCCAGCTTCCGCATGATCTCGATGATGTCGGGATTGTTGACGACGTAGTTGTAGGTGCGAGGGTATCGCGCCACCTCGTCGCGTATCTGCCGGTCAGCTTTCTCGACCATGTCGCGGTAGTGCTGGACCTCCCAAGCCGGAGCGCCCTTCGTCTCGGCTTCATGCAAGTTGACGCGCTGCCGCGCCAGATGCTCGTAGGCCGACTGTGCTGCGACCGGCGTTCGTGACGCCGCGTCGGCGTAGCGGATGCCGGGGATGCCAGCGTCTCGCATTGCGTCCATCGTCTTGTCGGGGCCACCGCTGCGGAATGCGAACTCTCCGGTCGCGTATTCCGGGTTCTTCACCATGTCGTAGAGCTGATCCTGCCGCGCCTTGCTGGTCGCCGACAGCACCCGGCTGTAGGCCTCCTCCTTCGCGGCATCGAGCAGCTGCGGCACCTTCTTGGTGATGTGCGGCTGCGATCCCAGCATCTCGTCCCACTGCAAGAAATCATCCGGCTTCGCCTTGATGCCCAGCTCGTAGACGCGGGGGCCGACTTGCTTGTCGGAGGCGAGCAGATCGCGAACCTCCTGAAGCCGTGGCAACTGCGGTGCATTGTGCGAGCGGCCTATCGCCTCGTTGACCATCGCGAGAGCGGCCTTCCGGTCGCCGCCGAGATGCTCAAGGTACTGCACCGCATGCGACATCACCGGATCGACGCCGGGACCGCTGCCGGTGAAATGCCCGGCGAACTCCTTCCAATACTCGCCGCCGACGCCGCTGACCTTCGGACTTTCCGCCGCGTAGATGCCCGGCCCGTAGCTCGCCGCGCCTTGGCCGGTGCCGATCTTGCTGAGATCGAACTTGTCGAAATCGTGCGGTGACGCATGCCACGCCTTGATCTTCGGCAGCAGCGCCCCGACGGTTTCAAGCAGCGGCTTGACGCCAGCCATCTACAGCCCCGGTGGTTGGCCTTGTGGCGCGGCGGGGAATTGTCCTCCGGCGAGCTGCTCCGCCGGGTTGGGTTGTGGCGGCGGCTGCAACGGCGCACCGACGCCGGGCGACGGGCCTCTCATCCCGCCGTCCGGCACCGGCACCCCTTGGTTGTTGCTCTCATCGGTGTCCAGCAAGTCTGCCAGCCCAAGCAAGTGCGGCTCGTAGGGCAGCGTGGCTGGCGAGATCGCACCCTGCGAGACGTTCAGCATCGCATCGGTCATGTTCTTGATAGCCTTGCTCTTCGTCTCCATCACCTTGGCGTCCTCGCTCTCCAGCGCAATCGCCTTGGCCTTCTCCTTCATCGGATCGGAAGCCTGCGCCTCCTCCATCTGCTTCAGCCACTTTTTCTTGATGCGCGAATTGATCGGAGCCAGCTCGATCAGCAATCCCGGCGGCACCTCTGCGCCGCGCGAGGCCAGAACGCCCAGCGTGTCGAACGCATCCTGCATCTGGTTCACGGTGTCGCTGCCCTCGTCGATGATCACGTCAACGTCGATGGCGGCCATGCTGTTGACGGTCTGCGGTGTGCCGTAGGTCGGATCGGAGCGGATGCCGTTGATCTGCAGCATCTGCATCTCGTCGTCGGGATCGGTCACCCTGATCCACCGTTCCATCGTCCAGTGCTTCTTCGCCGCGCAGAATACCGCGCGATAGACCCGCAGCTTCCAATCCTTGTACTCGATGATGTACGTCCCCAGCTCGGCGATCCCGGCCTGCTGCAGCAGCGCGATGGCGCGTCCACTCTTCGCGCCCTCCGCCATCCCCATCAGCGCCGGGTTGGGTCCGAAATTCTCCATCTCGGCCTTGGCGTCCTCGAGAAAGCGCAGCTGGCCCTGCATGTCGGCCAGCGACTTGGCGTCGTCGAACTCCGGCTTCTCGGCATCCCACTCGATCACGCCGTCGGTCTTTTGCGCCTCCGCCCTCGTCTTGTTGACGTCAACGCTGCCGCGCCGGACGATCATGCGCCGCGTGTTGAGCAGATGCAGTGCCTTGCTGTAGCGGTGATTGGTTTCGTCTTGCGTGTCCTTCATGTCGCGGAAGAACCCGTAGCGGTCGCCGTCCTGATCGACGTTGGCGGAGAACATGATGAACTTGCTGATCGGCTTGCCGTCGGGATCGACGAACGGCGACAGCCCCTCCATCAGCACCAGCGACTTGGTGTGCAGCGCCCAGCACCACTGGCCGTTTCTAAAGTACCAGTGATCGACGAGGCGAACCCGCTTGCGCTTGCTGTCGTACCAGCGGACGGTGCGCTTCTCGTCGTCGCGCGTCCCCTCGCTGTCGTTGGTGGTGGCGATCTCGTCCCACTTGTCGGGCGGGCAGAACGTCTTGGCGATCTCCATGTCCACCCACTTGGCTGTTCCCATGAACAGGCAGTCGGTGAAATCCGCCTCGAATGAAACCGGGTCGTAGAAGAATGCGTCGGTCGGCACCCGCGCCTGCGTGACGTCGTAGTCGCCCTGCTTGCTGTTCTCCAGCCCCAGCTCCAAGCCGCCCAGCCCCTCCTTCGCAACGTCGCTGGCGATCTTGCTCGACAGGCTTTCCCAGCGGTTGTTGTCGAGGACGTAGCGGATCGCAGCCGTCGCGATGTCAGCCGAGCCGTCGTCCTTCGGATTGCGCGGATAGCATTTCGGGTCTTGCCGCATCCGCTCGACGAGGCCGACCACGCCGTTGATCTTGCGCTTGATGCGGTTGCGTGTGATCGGCGGCTGGTTACGCCCCTTCAGCTTCTTCAGCTCGTCGGCGGTCCACTGCGAGCCGGAGTAGTAGGCGCGAGCCGTCCCCTTCTCTTCGATCTCGTTCGACTTGGTGTTGTAGTAGTTCTCATGCTGCTTGGTCAGCTCATCGACGTCGAGGTAGGGCGCGGTGTCCTCATCTTTCGGCGTGGGTCGGGTTTCCTCCTGCACGGAGGATTGATGGACGTCCGACATCGATAACCCCTTGGATCACAACGCCTTGTCGAATGCGCGTTCGTACTCCGGCAGCGCCACAGTATAGCCAGTAATCGCGCCGCTGTCCCGCTTCGGTTTTGGTTCGCCAAATACCACCTTGTCGAGCAGCTGGCCGATCAGTCCCAATGCGTCCACCTGATCGTCGTGCTTGCCCGCCGGGAACGACAGCAGCTCGCGCTCAAATTCCGCGTACCACGGTGCGGCCACCGGAACGTGCAGCTTGTTCAGCGCCATCCGGCCTTGGATCGACCGCGCCCTCGTCGCCTTGTCGCCGCGCGTCGGGAACGCCTCCCGCACGACGTAGGCAGACCGCGCTCGCATCCGCATATCGAGGAACGGCCCGACGCCGCTCTTGATTTGCCCCTGCTCCTCGGCTGCGTATAGCGGCTTCCAGCGCCTAACCAGATCGCAGAACTGCTCTATCCAGATGTCTGACGCCGTCTGTCCACGCCACAGGTCGAGCAGGAACATCTCGCCCGCCGGATCGAGGCCGACCACGACGTGAACCGTGTAGTCGCCGCCGTCCGACGTCACCGCATAGTCCGATCCCATGTAGACCCGCATGCGCTCAAGCGGCGGCGCTCGGTCGTAAGGCTTCAGCCAGCTGCGGTTGAAGAAATTGCCCTCGTCGGGCGTCGGTTGCTGCTGGTACAGCGCCGACCAGTTGCGAGCTGGCTGCGTCAGCTTCGCGGTTCGCATCACCTCGGCGTAGCCGTAGTCGTCGTCGGCCCACAGGTACTCGCCCGGCATGCGACCGAGCGGATCGTTCTCTTCGGCTTCAGCCGGGATCGAGATCACCTCCCAGCGGCTGCTCTTCTCGGCGAGGATGCGGGCGGCGAGATCGTCCTCATGCCAGCGCGTCATGATCAACACGATGCGCCCGCCGGGCCTCAGTCGAGGAAGGAGATCAGATTTGTACCAATCCCAGTGACGGTCCCGAAGCAGCTGACTATCGGCATCCGCCCGGCTTCGCACTGGATCGTCAATGATTGCAATGTCTGCGCGGAAGCCAGCAATACCAGTATCGACGCCTGCGGCGTAGTATTCGTTGTCCGTCTCAGTAGCCCAACGACCCGCTGCAGAACTGTCGCCGGACACCTTGAGGTCGAGAACGTCACCATGCTCGACAACAAGGTTTCGTACCCGCCGACCGAAACGCTCTGCCAGCTCCGTTGTGTGTGACGCTGCGATAATCTTGCAGCCTCGAATGCGCTGAAGAACCCACGAAGGGAAAACGATGGAGCCATAGGTACTCTTCGCGCTGCCGGGTGGAAGGAAGAGGGCCAGCCGATCTATGTGGCCGCTAGCTATCGCCTCCAGCCGGTTCAGCATCAGGCGATGATGCTTCGCCGGTTTGTATTGGAGATGCTCCGCCCACGCCGTCAATGATTGTCGTACCTTGCGTGACGTCTGTAGCTGCATCAGATCGCGCTCCCACTGTGAGAGCTGCTCGAATGTGAGCGAGGGTGGCAGCGATGTCGCCGTCGCTAAGTCCGGCGAAGCTGTTGATGCTGGTGACGTTGACATTCTCGACAGCCTTCCCCCAACCACGGTTCAAGATTTCGGTTGCCGCTCTGATCTTGTCGGTGTGCGCCGCGTCCTTGTCCTTCAAGCAATCGACATACGCCTTCAACGACAGCCCGGTGTAGTCACGGGCGCGGAGGCCAAGGGGTCGGATGTCGCTGGCGTCGAACGCGACCGGCTCAAGCCGGACCTTCACCTCGCGAGCTGGCCCCGCTCTCCACTGCGGCCCCGGCTTCCGCCCAGCGCCGGGCCGTGCGCCGCCGCGACCGGGTCCAGATTGATTGTTCTCGTTAGTTCCCAATGACATCGTTGATTATTTGATTGTTCTGATTGCGGTTTCGATTATCGCACGGCTTTAATCAAACAATCAAAGGGGCCGGGTTTCCCCAGCCCCTTCCACAGGCGTGTCCCGTGAAACATCAGCCTCGCAGCCGCTTCCTCGCGTAGTCGAGAGCGCATCGCAAGGTGCAGAACGGATCGGCGGTGCCGCTGCCCCAAGCGCCGTTCCAGATATCGACCAGCAGGACGTTATCGTTGGGTCCGTATGACTTGCCAAACATGGTGCCGGTGCTGCTGTGCGGGGCCATCTTGATTATGTCCCGGCGCACATGGGTGCCGGGGTTATCGGTGTTGGGCTGCGGCTCCCCGCGAGGCCACACCAGACATTCGCGGATGGTCTTGCGCTGTCCGTAAGCCTTGCCGCAGTGGACGCAGATCGGGCGGCTCATGGCCGCCCCCTCTGCCATCCGCTCAGCTTGGCCTGCGTGGGTCCGATCCGCAGATCGGTCATGCCCTGATTGCGGAGGTCGCGGACGGCGTTCTTGATGGCGTCCTTGCCGTCAACGCCCTTGGATGATCCCAGCCATGAGCCGTGGCCTTTGGCGTGGTGGTAGTCGATGGTGACGCTGTACCATTTCTCCTTCGCGGTCATGGCCGCCACCCGCCGCGCTTGCCCTGATCGCTGACAGCCGTGGCGATCACCTCGATCTCTTTGATGATCTCGTTCAGCTTCCGCAGCCGGGCCGTGTGATCGGTGGCGGCGTCCGTGTAGGCCTGCGATCCCTGCGGGTAGTAGTCGCGCCCGTTGGGAGCGGCTTTGCAAAGGGCCTCGCGCAGATCACGGCCTGCGGCGAGGACATCGAGGTAGCCTTCCAGAAGATCGGCCTGCGAGGTGCCGTTCAGGTGGATGGTTGGAACTGTAGTCATGTTTCGTTCTCCTCGTTTGATCTATGTCAAAGGTATTGGGGTGGGGCATTTGCGCCCCATCCCGGTTCAGCCGTGCTGCTGGGCCAGCGCCTCCCAATCGAGACGGCGATCCGCCGCGTCCTCCAGCCGCCGCTCCTCGCTGACGTCCTCCACCACCTCCACCGCACCCCACGGCAGGCCGTAGTGACCGGCGCAGATTTTGCCGTAGCCGACGTCGGTGCTGCGCTCGTCGGTCAGCGCCTTGCGGCAGAAGCAGCAGATGCCGGTGAGCCGCCCGTACTCGCTGGCGACCTTGGCCGGTGCCGCAGCGAACGCCTGCAGCGCGGTTGCGATGGCGGGGATCGCGTCACGCGACGGGCTGTAGCTGCCGTCGAGGCTGACGCGCCCGTACCATGTGCGACCGTATTCGCTGTCGTCCTTCGCACCCGCAGTGACGTTCAGGGTGCCGGGCTGCTTGGCGCGTTGACCGGCGCGGGAAACGCGAACGCCATCCGGCAAGCCGGGGACGTTCAGCACCACCGCCGGGAACTTGAGCCGGTTGGCGGAGAGGTTGAACAGCTGGAGGATGCCGTCGAGCGAGCCGATCTCGACCTTGGCGGCTGGGGCCTGCTGCGCGACAGCGTAGACACCGTCGCCGACGTAGGCACCCAGCACGACTTGCTTGGTCGCGCCGGAGGCCAGCGTCACCGTGACGGTGCAGCCGGGCAGAACGCTGTCCCAGTTGGCGACTTGGACGCACCAGCTGTCGTTGATTTTCTTGAAGCGGTTCATGGTCTTGATCCTTTGGGTTCTGTGTGAACGGGTTCAACACAATCTTTGTCCCATATTATATGGATGCGGTCTATTCACGAAATGTTTCAAGCTAAGTTGCTGGTCGCGCAGGACAAAGGACATAGCCCCGCCACCAGCTCTCGACCGTTGTTGACCGTCACCTGTCGAGTGGACGTCCAGCCGCCTACCATCAGCTGGCTGCGGTTACCTTCCCCGGATCGCCTTCAGCGCCGCCTTGCCGGTCAGCGGCATCTTGCTGGCGTCAGGCCCCAGCCTCTTGCTGGTGACCACGCCCTTGGCGTCCCGCTTGGCCTTGGCGCGGGCCTCCTTCTCCGCCGCGATCTCGGCACGGGCGGCGGCGTCCTTGGCGTCCCGCTTCAGGAAATCGGGGATCGATAGGTCAGGTCCGCTGTCGTGAACCAGCAGCTCGCCAGCCTTGTCGAACACCGGCTCTTTCGGCACCCACGCCGGGGCCTTGGGCAGCGGCGTGAACTTTGGCGCGGGCTGCTTGCCCAGCTCCTTCTGCAGACGCGCCAGCCTGCGCCGCTCGTCGGCCAGCTTGTGCTGGATGATCGCGAGCCGCCGGAACGCCAGCTCGCGTTGCTCGGTCAGCCGGGCGATGGTATTGAGGCACTGACGGTGCCGCTTCTCACGCAGTGTCGTCATCTTCCTGTTCTCCGTTCTTGCTGTTGCACTAGGCCCCGCCCCGGCTGCGATACCGGGGCGGGGTTTCGGTTTAGCGGTCGAGCCAAGCCTGCCAGCCCTTGAACCGCGCCTCGTAGGCATTGCTTGCGCGACCGTGCCAGAAGAACTTGTTGGGGCCGTGGAACTCCCACTGGTCGCGCCCGTAGCCGTAGACCCACGCATCCTTGAGGACGCGCATGCCTTTCTCCTTCAGCGTTGGCACGATCTGCCGAAGCAGCTGCCTGCTGAACTCGATGTCGATGTTCATGGTCGTTGTCCTTTAAGTGTTTTCAACACCATCATCATCCCATTTTATATGGATTGGGTCAACACCTATTATTCACATGCAATATCAAGCACTTACATAGAACACCGGCATGGTAGTCAGATGCCTCGCGCGTTTGATGTCGTAGTGGCACATCATCTCGATGTCGTTGTCGTCGCCGCGATCCGAGCGCCCTCCCATGCGCTTGAACGCACTGTCGTCGGCATGAAACCAGCCGGTCACGTTCGTCCATCGCACCACGATGATCGGCGACACGCCAAGCAGCTTGCGAGCAAGCAGCAACCCGTTGACCTTTTCCTCGTCGATGAAGAAAGTTGGGAAGGTGCCTGCTTTGTGCTTCCGGCACTTGATCTCAAGCGCGGCGACATACTCGCGAGACAAATTCCCGTTCACGCGGATGCCAAGCCTGTCAACCACCGACAGATCGCGCAGCCTGTCGATGGTGATGTCCCACTCACGCGCCACGTCGGCGGCAACAGCGTCCTCGTTAGCCCGGTCCTCGCTAGTCTGCCTTATCGGCATTCCCGATCTTCCTGATGAATAGAATGTTGTTGGTGTATTTCCAGCGGTCGAACCACGAATGAATGTCGCTCACCTGTGGCGAGTAGAACTCCCACTCCGGCACCGCATCCAGCGGCACGTCGTAGAACTGTGATCGAGCGAAGCCGTCGCAGCGCATGTGACGCTGCCCGGCCACCGCCAGCACCGACCGGCATCTCAGCTCGTAGGGGACGCGCCCGATCCCCGGCTCGACGGTGACGGCTTCGGACTTGCACTTGTCGCAGACGTATCGATTGAGCCGTCGCTCCCCATCTGTGGGAGCAGGAACATCAACCCTTCTTCGTTCACCCATCGCATCACCCCTTCGGGACCAATCATCCCGTGCTTCAAGCTGACGCCGATTGCCAGCAGCTCGTTCTCCATCAGCTTCACCTTCAGCACCGCCGCCCGCAGCGCCGCCAGCATGAACTCCCTGCGCCCCTCGTCGCTCATGCCAGCTCCCGCTGCTTCTGCTTGCCCTTGTAGTAAGCGATCATCCGCGACTTGATCCAGCCGCGCATGTCCTCGGTGATCAGCGCCTCGACCTCTCGCAATCCCTGCGTCCCGACACCGAACAGTTCGCGGTGCGCCAACCCCACCCAGCCCGGCTTGTAGCCCTTCAGCCGCGCATGCATCAGCAGTTGCGAGTAGCAGGCCTGCCGCCCCTGCGCGATCAGCCGCTCCTTCACCGTCTTGGGCGGCTTCTGCTGCCGGGTATGCCGGTCGATCTCCAGCAGCTCGCCGTCGGCGCAGACGATGGCACCGTCGCGCGGCGTGTGCGTGAAGCCACAGTGCGGACAGGTCTTGGTCTTGGGCGGCAGCAGGGCGCTGCAGCCGACGCACGGCTTCGGCAGCTTGATGGTGTCGCTGGCGTCCTTCTTCGCCCGCGCCTTGCCGTCGTTCAGCTCCGGGTGATTGATGTCGGTGACGAACCCCAACCGCTGATGGTTGTCGCTGTGATCGAGGATGAGACAGTGATCCTTACCTGTCGCGGTGCGGAGGCCCCTCCCAATGATCTGGACGTGCAGCATCTCCGACTTGGTCGGTCGCGCCACCACGATGCAGCGAACGTCCCAATCGACGCCCGTGGTCAGCGTCCCGACGTTGCAGACCACCTTGGTGTCACCCTGATGGAAGCGGTGCCGGATCAGGTGCCGGGCCTCGCCCTTGGTGTAGGCGTCCTGATAATCGGTCGGCACACCGGCTGCGATGAACTCCCGCTGCAGCGCCTGCGCGTGAGCGCAATCCACGGCGAAGCACAGCGTCGGCCTGTTCTGGGCGAGCCGCAGCCACGTCTGCACCACGTCTGCCACCAAGCCGCCCTCGTTCATCACGCGGCTGAGATCGCCTTCGTGGTAGTCGCCCGCCACCGTGCGGACGCCGGACAGGTCGGGATGGCTCGGCCCGTACACCCTGAAATCTGACAGGTAGCCTTGGTCGATCAGCTGCTGCGTCGTCACCGGCTGCAGCAGCTTCGTGAAATACGATCCCAACCCCTTCGTCCACGGTGTCGCCGACAATCCGATGATCGGCTTCTTCGCATGCGCCGGATCGAGAACCATCTTGGCGTAGAACTCAAACCAGCGATGCACCTCGTCGATGATGATCATGTCGCAGTCGGGGAATTGCCGCTTCATCAGCGTCTGCACCGACGCCACCTGAACCTTGCAGCGACCGTCGGTCATCTCATGCATCGCCTGCATCACGCCGACGTCATCGACGCCCTCGCCCTGCAGGACGCCGACCGTCTGGTCGATCAATGACAGCGCAGGCACCACGAACAGGATGCGCTTGCCCTTCTTCAATGCGCTGTCGATCAGCGCCGCGCCGACCAGCGTCTTGCCCGCGCCGGTTGGGGCCTGCACCACGACGCGCGTGTCGCCGCCGCGAACGGTTTCGCGCAGATCGTCGATGGCCCTAATCTGGTAGTCGCGCAGCTCCGTGATCATCTCGGCCATCTCCACTCGATTGGTGAAACCGTCAACGGCGGCATGATGTCGGCCACCGCATCCGGCAGTATCTCCAGCGGATCAGGCACGACCACCGCCACCGGCAGCAACGGCCTCCGCCTGATCTCGACGCCCTTCGCCATCGCTCGCGCAGCCATCAGCGAATTGCCCCAGCACCGGCCACGGGGGCCAACACTCCAGTACAGGTGCGTGTTGCGGTACGCTTTCCGCGCCTCGTATCTTGTCAGGCACGTCGCCCCCTGCGCTTCAACGCTAGCCAATATCGGAAGGAACGCGAGCAGGATGGAGAGCAGCGTCCTCATGGTCTGCCTCCTTGATCAGCGGTTCGTTGGCGATCTGAAACGCCCGGCCCAGCGCCATCATCGATGACAGCACCGTCTCCACCGCAGCGCGGCGGGCCACCGCCTCGTCGCGGATCGCCGTCGTGGTGTCCATCTTGCTCTGCAGCTGCGAAGCCGTCAGCTCCGCGATCTCCAGCTGCGCCTTGAGGCCAGCGATCTCCGTCATCAGCTCGGCTTCGCGCTTCAGCAGCATGTCGCGCTGGTGCGCCACCTCTTGGTGCAATCGATGCGCCTGATCGATCACGGCCTCCCTTGCCGGTGGCAGCTCGACGTTTCCGTTGGTTGCGTTAGAGGCCGCCATAGAATTTCTCCACCTTGCTGTTGCTGACGCGAGTGTGATTTTTGTTGTGATGCTCAAGGCAGTACGAGCTGCCGTCGGCCTGCTGCCTGCCGCAGTAAAGGACCGACGGCTTCTCCTGCACGATCTCGCGGCAGTGCCAGCCCTCCAGCTCCATGATGCCGACGTGCTTGCCGGACAGCCTCTTCATCCTGATCTCCTCCATCATGGGTTTCTCCCGCTTCACGATGATCTTAATCCTCGGACTGATCTTCGGTTTTAGTGTCGTGAGAACGCGCTTCGGGCCACGCCGCGCCGGTCGCATGCGATGATCGGACTGCAGGCCGAGACGCCGCGCCTTGCCTATGATCGCGTTGCGCGTGAACAGGTAGCCAAATTCCTTGGCAATGTTCTCTGCCAGCATGGTTCTGTAGTTGTCGCGCAGGAACTGCACCCGCTCGTCGGTCCAATCGGGATTGAAATTGACGTTCTTCGCGGGCATCAGATCATGCCCCACAGGCTGTCGTCGCCGACGTAGCCCTTCGCCGCCAGCTCGTCCTGTATCCGGCGATAGGTTCTGGCCGGGAGCCGGTCGTACAGGTTCTTCCAATTCAGCGCGACACGATACGGCACCTCTGTGATCTCGCTGACCTTGTGCGTGTCGCCCAGCGCGTTAAACACGGCCTCGACGCTGTCGAGCCGCTTCAACCTCTTGTTAGGCATCATGTGTGATGTCCACATTTCCATTTGCTATGACATGCGGTTTCATATTATATGACGGCCACTTAGTCAAGAAACGAGGGAAGGGCCATGTTTCACACACTTTTCGAGCTGATCTCGATCGGCGTTTTCCTTGCCGCCGTCGCGGTGTTCGCCATCGTGGTCGGAGGCTGAGATGACGGCCATGAAATACGCACCCGGCGACTACACCTACTGGCATGCCTGCATCGCCGGTAAAAAGCCGACGCATTATCTCAACGAGCAGAACGCCGGTTGCTATCGTCGTCACCGCAAGGGCGTTGACGATGCCGTGCTGTTCTTCTGGCACGGCAGCGAGATTGCCTGCCTCGTAAACGGTCAGAAGCAGTCGCCGCTCGATGGCGTGGAAATCTGGAACAGCTGCGGCAACAACGCCGTGACGCACGAAGATTATATGCACCGCATCGAAAAAGGTCGCTGGCCCAATGACGCGGAGATGGTTGCGAAATCCAATCAGCCGCCCGACGATAACAGCATGGAGGCTGTGCTGGCGCGGCTGGAGGATTTCGAGCGAGAGGCCAAGCGGCTCATCGAAGCCGGTGCCGCGCAAGACCAAGCCGCCGCCGACCGCGCCTCCGACGTCGCCAACTCAATCGGCGAGATCGAGAAAAAAGTGATCGGTCTGCACAAGGTCGAGAAGGAGCCGTCGCTGGTCGCCGGACGGATGATCGACCGGAAATGGTTTCCGGTGCGGGATCGCGCCGTCGCGCTGAAGCAGGACGTCAAGGCCAAGGTGGTGACGCCGTTCCTCGTCCAGCTGCGGCGTGAGGCGACAGCCGAAGCTGACCGTGCGCGTGAGCTGGGCGTCGAGGAGTTCTTGGAGCAGCCCAAGATCGGCGCTGGCTCGATCAAGCGCACCGTCGCGCTTCGCACCAAGGTGTCCGCGAAAATTGTGGATTACGATGCCCTGATCCGCGCGATCAAGGATAGTTCAGAGGTTCGCGAGCTGGCTCAAAAGCTGGCGGATGCATCGTGCCGGGCAACAGGTATTGCATTGCCCGGCACGGTCAAAATCGAAACCGAAATTGCAACATAGGAGACGACAGTGAACGAGGAAACATCTACCGCACTACCGGCGACCAAGCCGAAGCCGCCACTGATGGCGAGGCTTGGTGCCAGCGTGACGCCGATCATCCCGACGTCGTTCGACGATGTGTACCGCATCGCCAACGCCGTCGTGCAGGCTGGCATGGCACCGCGCGGCATCGACACGGCGGAGAAGGCCACCATCATCATCATGCACGGGCTGGAGGTTGGCCTCGCGCCAATGGCCGCGCTGCAGTCGATCTCGCTGATCAATGGCAAGCCGGGCCTCTACGGCGACGGCATGCTGGCGGTGGTTCGCGCCTCCGGCCTGCTGGAAAAATTCAGCGAGAGGCTGACCGACGGGGTGGCGTTCCCGCTGGCCGCGATCTGCACCGTGAAGCGGCGTGGCGAACCAGCCCTGACCCGCACGTTCTCCAAGGCCGACGCCGAGAAGGCTGGCCTCTGGGGCAGGCTGAACCGCGACGGTAGCCCGACACCGTGGGTCAGCTACCCCAACCGCATGCTGCAGATGCGAGCGAGGGCGTTCGCGCTGCGCGACGGCTTCGCAGACGTCACCAAGGGGCTGGGCATGCGTGAGGAGCTGGAGGACATCCCAGACGACGCCGATCTGGTGCCGCCGCCCCCACCGCCCCCGGCAGAACTGCAGCAGACGCCGCTGGAACGCGCCATCGCCAAGGCGAGAGAAGCCAACCGGGAGATCAAGACCGACGAGGAGGGTCTGGTGGTCTGGGACGAAACAACCGAGCGACCGCACACTGAGGCCGACCGTGCCTGACCTTAATGGCATCTGCATGAAGCGGGTCGGCGGGGCGTTGATCCCCGCCGATTTCAATGCTGACGACACCGTCCACAACATCCCAGAGGGTGGCGAGGTGATGGTGACGCTGCGCCGCGCCCGCAATCCTAAATTCCACCGCTGGTTCTTCGCGTTGCTCCGCAAGGTGATCGACAACACCGACGGTCGCTGGG
>Ga0137326_1000064_pt1 | contig 39639 bp, 60 predicted proteins | sample EasRivERMZT500_2_FD_102292 | JGI IMG/M metagenome (GOLD analysis project Ga0137326, IMG submission 102292) | Soil microbial communities from meander-bound floodplain in the East River, Colorado, USA - East River MetaG ERMZT500_2 | ecosystem: Environmental > Terrestrial > Soil > Floodplain ... | reverse complement strand
CATCCCGAACGGAGATCTGCGGGCGAAGGCCGCGGCCGAGGTCCTCGCCGGCGACTACGACTCGAAACCCGACCCGATGCCCTTCCGCTCGGCCAAGGAGTGGATCAGCCAACAGTACATGGTCGAGCTCAAGAGCGCCCCGTTCAACCGCAAGGATGCCGAGCTGCTGCCGGAGGCGGGCCCTTGCAGTGCGTGCCCCAAGCTGACCGGCAACAACCGGGAGCTCTACCCGGACGGACGTGCAGACGTCTGTACTGACCCCGGCTGCTACCAGCGCAAGCTCGCCGCCCACCACCAGCGGATGCGCAAGCGCGTCGAGGAGGAGGGCATCAAGCTGCTGAGCGACTCGGAGTCGAGCAAGCTCTTCCCGTACAACGGCACCACCCTGGCCCACGGCTCGCCATACGTCGACCTGAAGGAGCAGTGCTGGGAGGATCGCCAGGGGCGAAGCTGGAAGGAGCTGGTCGAGCCGCACATCGCCAAGGGTGACCTGGTCGCCGCGCAGGACAAGGTCGGTGAAATTCACCTCCTGGCGCCAGGCAAGGTGGCTGCGGAGCTCGCCCGCAAGCATCACAAGATCGGCGTCGACAGCCGGGGACCGGCCCGGAACCAATGGGCGACCTCGGCCGCGGAGAAAAAGCGCCGGGCGAAGGAGGCGAAAGAGAACCGCGTCAAGAACGAGGTCAGCCGTCGCCTGATTGCCCAGGTCGTGGAGAAGGCGGAGCGGCTGGCGTCGGGCTGGACCGGCCTCGACGCGAACTTCCTGCGCTGCCTGGCCGTCGGCGCCTGCGACGAGGTCTGGGCCGTCATCTCCAATCACGTGTTGAAGCGGCGCGGGCTGGAGGGCAAGACTCACACGAGCCGGCAGACGGCGATCAAGAAGCACATCGCCGGCCTGTCGGCTGCACAGTGCATCGGCTTCATGGCCGAGCTGGTCGCCACGCGCAACAACACGTCTCAGTTCCCCGCCGACCGCTCCACGGGCAAGTCGCTCCTGGAGGGTCTGGGCATCGATGGCAAGAAGATCGAGCGGGAGGTGCGCGCGGGAAAGTCCGCCGCCGTCTCACCCGCCCGCGGCAAGTCGGCCCGGGCCAAGCTGCGGAAGGCGCACCCGGAAATCGACTGGGAGCACAGCGACGTGGAGGACGACGCATGAAGCGCGCCCGGCCATTCCTGGCGACGATTCAGGACGTCCAGGCGAGCGGGGTCACCGACGGCGATCGCCGCCTGGGTGCCGTCGAGCTCGACGTGCTCCTGCATACCGAGCCGCGGAACAAACACCTGCGTCTGCTGATCACGACCGAGGCGGCCGAGTCGCTGCGAGACGTGCTCGGCCAGGTCCTGGAGCTATCGCCCACCGGAGATGGCACATGATTTCGCAAGCAACCGCCTGTCTGACGTGTCACCGGGCTGAGCCTCAGAAATGGGGCTGCTGCCGGAAGTGCTTTGAGGAGTGGCAGTTCCTGGTCGACGCCGGCGACACGACGTGGGGAGAGATCCAGGCACAAGGCAAGGCCACCCCTCCATTGGGGGGGGGGCAGCCATCCCAGGAGGACCAGCACATGGACCAGCAAGCCCGAGCCCGAGCCGGAATCGGGGGAGCTCAACCGCCTGAAGCGCAGCCGGCGGTGGCGAGCCATGCTCAAGGAGATGGGCCCGCTGGCAAGCCTCGAAGAGGCGCAGGCCCAATCCCGCAAGGAAGGAATCGGCGAGCTTGATCGCGAGCTGCCGTGGCGCTAGAACCGGGAGGATCACCATGAACGTGGCAACCACTTCCCCTACGATCGCCTGCGCCGTCTGTGCCAAGCAACGGCCACCAGACCGACGGCTGCCGTGTCCGCATTGCGGGAAGCGACCGCGCGACGCCGGCAAAGGCGAGGTCCAGGAGCGGCGCCTGGAAAACGAGGACCTGGTCGTGATCGCCTCGGACCCCCAGGAGCTCGTCCGGGCCCAGGAGGCGCTGATCGCGCGGCTGGACGAGAAGATCCTGCAGGCCGAGCGTGAACGCGCCGCCGCGGCCGTCGAGCCGGCGGAGCTGCAGATCGACCAGGAGCTCAACTCCGCGACCGCCAAGGCGCTAGTGACCCAGGCACGCGACCAGCTCAAGGAATCAGGGCGGAGGCTGGCGGCGATCGCGGAGCGGCGCGTGGTGTATCTGCAGAAGGTCCGCGAGGCGCTGGCCGCGGGCTTCGTGATGGTGCCCACCTTGCCCGGCCACGTGATCGCGGTGCGTACGGCCCGCGCGCGGCCCGCCGGGCGACAGTACATCTGGGACGTCAACAGAAGCGCGGACCCGTCGCCGGTGCTGCCGGACCCGGCGCTGCCGCCAGGCGAGGGGCGGTACGTCGCGCCGATGCCGGAGCATGAGCACCAACCCAGAGCGGGATCGGATCGGCAGGACATCGTCGTCAGCGGCTTCGACGAGCAGATCGCCCTCCCCGTCGAGTTCCTCAAGCCGAGCGTGGTGCAGCGCACCGCCCGGGCGATCGACCTGAAGATCTTCGATCAGATCGTCCTCATCCGCGACGGCGCCGCCCAGGACACGTTCGCCGGCGCGAGCCAGCCGCCGCGCGGGGACCCGATGGTGGTGGGGCGCGTGATGCTCCGCCGGCCAGGAGCCCATCGCTGGGAGCGACCCAAGGTCCTCTCGTTCCTCATCGCGTGGTTCTTCGACACGAAGGACATTCTCTAACCGTCGGCTGGTGGTGGAGGAGCCCCCGCGATGCCTCGTCTCAGCCGAACCGAGTGGCGCAAGACGCCCTACGCGAAGTCCGAAGCCTCGAATCCCGAGGGGGCCATCCAGCAGCTCCTGGCGCGTTACCGGGTCAAGAACATCCAGATGACCCAGTGCGCGGGCCCCAATCGCCGGCCTGCGTTCATGCTGCGATTCGTGCTCCGGGACAAAACCTACCGGATCGGCCTGGAGACCCTCGACGTTGCCGACGTCAAGGAGCACGAGCTGCTGCTGCAGATCAAGCGGGCTGTTTACTACTTCGTGAAGTCGCAGCTTGAAATCGCCACGGTGTTCTGGACGCCCGAGGAAGCCCTCTTCGCGTTCCTCGAGCTGCCCCAGGGCGGCACGCTCTACGAGATCGCCAAGCCGCAGATGGAGAGGCTGACCAGCGGCGCCGACTTCGCCGCGGTGCTCCTGCCCAAGCCCGCCGAGGATCCTGAATGAGGTTGAACCGGAGTTGCCAGTACGCGACCGCGGCTTGCGCCCATCTGGCCGGCGAGCCCCGCGGCCAGCGTTGCTCTTCGCACGTCATCGCCCGCGCCCGGAAGATCCCCGATCGCTACCTCCGCAAGGTCCTCCGACCCCTGGCCGCGGCCGGGATCCTGCGCAGCGTCAAGGGCCCGAGGGGCGGCTACTGCCTGGCCCGGCGGCCGGAGAGCATCTCCATGCTGGACATCGTCGAGGCCGTCGAAGGGCCAATCCTGGGTGCGGTGGCGTCCGTCGACGCCGCCGAGGACCGAGCGCTCGAATTCGTCTGTCAGCGCGTGGCTGAGGGCACCCGCGCCGAGCTGAAGGCCTGGTCGCTGGCCCGGTTCCTGAACCAAGCCGCACTCGAGGCACGGACCGGCGCGTGAAGTTCGCCAAGCCGCGGGTTTTGTGCGGCCGATCCCGGATCTTCGGCGCTCCAGTGTCTCCCTTGTTTATCGGAATTTCGGGTTGCTCTCGCCGGCGCGCCGGTCTATGGTGCGACGAGTGCTCGACGGCACGAGGCCGTCGCCGGTCGGGTCCGCAGGGACGCGGACAAAACCTGGCCGGCGCGAGCACCTCACCTCACTTGCCGGCAGGACGCCCATGAGCCCCATCCTCGAATCCCTCCTCCAGTACGGCATCGCCGGGGCAGCCTTGGCCGTCCTCGCCGTGCTGCACTTCTACACGCTCAAGGTGTTCGTCAGCCAGATCACTCGCATCCTGCGCGTCCACCGTGAAGAGCGTGAAGCGGATCGCCGGCAGGCTGCCGAACACCACAAGACGCTGCGCGAGGACATCCAGCGCCTCCGCCTCTACCGTCCGGAGGGCGCGTAGTGCGGAACGCTTTCCCGGAGCTCTGGCCCGCCGACATCGTCGGCGTGCGCACGGATGGCCGCTGCGGCCGTCTCATCCGGGCCACTGGCGTCCTCATGAGCGGGGACTGCCGTGTGAACCACATCGCCGGCAGCCTGGGCGCCTTGTCGCCTGTGCCGGAGGTCCTGGAGTCGCGCTGGCGCATCAAGCGTACGCCGCTGAGCGCCTACGCCGGCACGCCCGTCGTGGTCTGGCGGAACGTGTACCTGACCGACGGCGAGCGGCGGCGGATCGCCCTCAAGGCCATGGAGTGCTTCGGCCGGTGGTATGCCCCGCTGAAGCTGCCCCTGTTCGCGGCCGACGCGGTGGCCACCATGCTTCGCCGCGGCCGGCGGACGACCTGGTTCACCGAGGGCCTGGGACAGCTCCCGTGGTTTGTGTGCTCGCAGTATTGGGGCTGGGCCTACGACACCGTGCTCCGCCGCCAGATGTTCGGGGCGCCGTGGCAATCGCTGGCTCCCGACGACATCGACGACTTTTGCCGGCACTGCACTGCGTGGCAGTGCCTTTACAGCTCGATCCCGAATTGAGGGCTGGAACATGGGGTCAGCCCTGCCCAATCCGCGTGGGAACGACGGGCGGAGCGGGCGGGGCTACGACCTTGCATGCGGCATGTCCCGGAGGTCCGCCCAGTGAAACGCTTTGCCTTTCTGCTGCTGTTGATCATGCCGGCCGCGGCCTATGCGCAGCGGCCTGGCTGACTGACCTGCCCCCCAGAGGGCCGTGCGCCCTTCGATCGCAGCTATCCACTGCCGCCAAGCTCAGCCGCTCGCCCGCCGTCCTACGCGCGGCCGGCACCGCGGACCGCCGAGGCGAAGGTCGCGTGCGCGGCCAGCGTGAAGGTTGACGGCGATCGCTCTGGCGGCTCCGGGACGTGCGTCTGGGCCGACGAACGGCACGCCTTGATCCTGACCTGCCAGCACGTCGCCGCTGGCCACCAGACGATGGCCGTCATTTTCCCGGACGGCCAGAAGTTCACCGGCGCCGTCCTGGGCACCGACAAGTTCGGCCATGATCTGGCAGCCGTGGAGATTGCCGCCAAGGTTGGCGAAGCGCTACGCGTGCCCACCGTTCAGGTCGCTGCGGTTGCACCCAAGCCGCTCGAAGAGGTCCTGAAGGTCGGCTATCCGGCGGCAACGAATCGCGTCATGGACGTGGGGCAGGGAACGGCAGTCCTCAACGCTGGCACGCTTTGGATTTCGACGGAAGCCCGCAGCGGCGACAGCGGCGGCGGCATCTTCAACCTCCGCGGCGAGCTCGTCAGCGTCCTGCACAGCCGCACCGACGACAAGCGCACCCTGGCGACGTCGTACGAGCGGACCGTGGCGTTTTATGAGCGCGTCTGCGAGCGATGGTTCCAGCGTCGCCCTGCCCCCCCTCAGAACGGGGGGGATAAGCCCCCAGTTCCTGGGCCTGCACCGCAAGCACCGTGGTCACCAGCTCCTGGCCGCGATGGCAAAGACGGCCGCGACGGGGTGGATGGGAAGGATGGTAAGCCGGCCGACGATTCGAAGCTGGGCCGCGCCCTCGACATCGCCGAGCGCGTTGAGCCCTACGCAAGCTGGCTCGGCCCTATTGCCGCAGGCGCGATCGGCGGACCTGTCGGCGGGGTGATCGGGCTGGGCATCTGGGGTCTACGGGGCCTCCTGCGTTTGCGTCGAGCCGCCAGGGGCGGTGCGGCCCCGCAGCCACCGCCAGCCGCAGGCGCCACGCCTCCCGCAGCGCCGCCGTTTCCGGCACCGAACGGTGGGACGCAGGCGGACAGCCGCCTGGCCCGTCGGCTCGCGCAAATCGAGGCTGCACTGGCGACGCTCCTGAACCGGCAGCCGCCGAGCCCGCCTCCTGAGCGAGTCGTCGTCACGACGCCGGAACAGCCCGAGCAGGTCATCAGGACTCAACAGAGCTTCGTCCCCTATGAGGAGTCCAACCACGAAGCTCAGGCACTCAGGCACGCACTCGCTGTCTGTGCGGACAAATACCCCGGCAGCATCAACACCATCAAATTCGTCAACGACCTGGCCACGCAGATCATGAGCGGCCAGCCACAACCTGCGTCCTGAAGGAGGCCCCATGCCCGACGAGACCAAAACAGTCACGAGCGAACCGTTCGGCACCGATGAGCCGCTGTGGTATTACAACGGCCGCTGGGGCGCCGCCGGCTACGGCGTTGCCAACCCAGGCGGCAAGGTGTGGTGTGTGAACGGCACGGTATGGGGATTCGTGAACACGATCGGCCGGGCCCTGTTCGACATCATGCACCGCGAGGACAAGGACTTCGTTCGGCCGGTGAGCAAGCAAACCTGCTGGGACGTCTACCAGCTCTGCACGCTCGGTCGCAAACGGCTCCTCGACCGCGCCATCCCCGAGCACGAAAACCAGATGCAGCCCAAACACTCGGGCCGCTTCCGCAAGGAGTTCATCCTCTACCCGGTGCCCTTCTTTGGCGACGCCATTCGGAACCAGGACCTGGCCGAGTGGTGTGACTTGTGCCTGCGCTGCCTGACCGAGGCCATGCAGCACAGCGAGGCGGACAAGGCCATCGAGGTGACCCAGCTCTTCGCGGCCGACATCGGCCAGTACGTCCGCCGGATCCTGTTCCACATGGCCACCAAGTACTTCGGGTACAGCCGCGACAAGGCCAACGAGGCGGACCTGGTGATCCCGGAGGACGACTGGAAAACCTTCAACCCGCTCAAGTGGGCCATCAGTCACGAGACCACCGAAGAGCGCCACGACGCGGGCTGGACGCCGACGGAAAACGATCTGCGGGCGATCCGCGGCATCACCGCCACCAGCGCCATGGCGTTCGCGCGGCGATATCCCGTCGGGGCCGAGACGCAGGCCGGTGGAACCGGAGCCGATAGCACGCCGGCGAACCCAGCGGGGGCCACAGGGGCTTTCGTCAATCCACAGGGGCCGCCGCAGTAGCGACGTTTCTGTGTGGGTCACCCGGCCAGGGCCACGTCCGCCCTGGCCGGGAACTCTCTCCCCTCGGAGGTTGGTTGATGCGTTTCCTCACGACGATCGTTCTGGTGGTTTGCCTGGCCCTCTGCCTGGGAATTGTGGCGGGCAGGCTCCTGGGTGAACCGCCGCGGTTCGCGTCCTTTCCGCCGCGGAGCGGCGAAGCCGACGTGCTCATCCTGCGGGTCATCGACGGCGACACCATCGAGATCGGCTACATCGTGCCCGAGTCCTGTCGCGTGTACGGGATCAACGCGCGGGAGCGCACTGAGCCCGGCGGCCCGGATGCGACGAAGGCGCTGATCGCCATGGTCAGGCCGGGCACCGTGCGGCGCGCCCACCTGAAGGGCCTCGACAAATACGGCCGGGCGCTGGCTGACTTCGAGACGGACAACAAGAAGCTGGTCAGCGTGGAGATGATCGGCGCCGGCCACGCCAAACCCTGGGACGGCCAGGGCAAGAAGCCCTGACCATGCCGACGCGCCCATCCACCTATCGCCGGCGTCCTCGGGTCGTTGCCGATCGTCGGCCCAGTGCGGCGGCGCGAGGCTACAGCTACCGCTGGCGCCAGGCGAGCAAGGCTTACCTGCGTGAGCACCCGTTGTGTGTCGAGTGTCTGAAAGGTGGTGACCTGAAGCCTGCTGTCATCGTTGACCACATCGTCCCGCATCGCGGTGACGAGGAGCTGTTCTGGGACGAGACTAACTGGCAGGGGCTGTGCAAGCGCCATCACGACGTGAAGACCGCAACGGAAGACGGCGGCTTCGGCCGCTCGAGGAGAGGCGATCATGGCAACGCACCTACGCAGGCGAGTGGTTCGACAGGCCCTGGTCAACGTGCCCGCTGAGGACGCGCGGCACGGCGGCAAGCCGATCATGCTGCTGCTGACCGGGAAACGGTTGACGGTCTGGGCCAAGGGCTCGCACACGAAGTACGAGGTGTCACTCGAGCGCCTGTTCGAGTTCGCGCGGCGCACGGCGGAGCAGCCGCTGCTCGCAGCGATGGAGGAACAGGAGCATCACGGCTGCTGCTTTCATTGATTTGCGACCTCTCTCATCCTGTTTGCTAATAGGATTCGTGTTCTATATGCCGGCCCGGTGTATAGGGGAGGGGGGTCTCGATCCTTGGGCCTGGAGCGAGGGGACCGTTCGGCCCCGCGCGCAGATTTTTTCACCGGTTTTGGGAGGGGGGGGGGTATGGAACTCGGGCAGAAGGCACGCGACCTGGTCACCGGCTTCACCGGTGTTGTGACCGGGATGGTCGTGTACATCAGCGGCTGCAACCAGGCGTTGCTCGCGCCGTCCGTCAAAGAGGACGGCACGCCCGGCGAGTCACAATGGTTCGACCTGCAACGCCTCGAGCGCGTCGGCGACTCGCAGATTGTGCTGAACAACAGCGCGACGCCCGGGCCGGACGCGCCAGCTCCGAGACGGTGAGGTCGCCGTGGGCAAGCGCGGACCGCGGCCGCACACGAAGGCCAAGGCAGAGTTCAAGGGGAGCTGGCGGGCGAAGAAGAAGCCTCCGCCTCCTCCGCCGGCGACCGACAAGCCGGTATGCCCCGGCCTCCTCAAGGGAGAAGCTCGCGCTGAGTGGGACCGCCAGGCGGTGTTGCTCACCGAGAAAGGGCTCTGGTCGCGCGACTACCAGGTGGCGCTGATCATGTACTGCGAGGCGTGGGGCGAGTTCGTCGACTGCGCGCTGCAGCTCCAGAAGGAAGGCCTGACCGCCACGACGGACAAAGGCAACCTGGTGCAGCACCCGCTCGTGTCGATTCGCAATCGGGCCTTCGATCGGGTGACGCGCCTCGGCCAGCAGTTCGGATTTACGCCGACCGCCCAGGTGGACGTGCCCGCGCCGAAGAAGCCGCAAGGAAGTGGAGTCCCCGCACGGAAGCGGAACTGATGCCCAAGCAAATCAACGCCATCACCAAAGCGTGGATACGCAACGCCTCGGACCAGAAGGCTGCCGAGCACGGCTGCTGGTTCGCGCCCGAGGTCGGCGGCTTTGTGGTGTGGTGGATCGAACGCTTCTGCCGACTCTACGAGGGAGAGCACGCCGGCGAGCCGCTCATCCTGCGCGGCTGCCACCAGTGCGACTACAAGCTGCCATGCCACGACGTCTGGGATGAGGCAGCCAAAGCGACGGCCGTCGAGCGGGCACGCCGGCACGCCGAGTGCGTTCGCAAAGGGCACGCGATCGACTGGCAGTACGACGTGACGATGCGGATCTTCGGCTGGCAGAAGTGGTCCGACGACTTCGGCCGGAACATCCGCCGCTTCCGCAAGGCCTCCGCCTGGATGCCAAAGAAGAATAAGAAGTCGCCGACGCTGGCCGCGTGGGGATTGTACCTGATCGCCGGCGACGGCGAGGCTGGTCAGAACGCCTACATCGGCGCCAAGGACGGTTCCCAGGCCCGCGAAGCGGTCGGCAAGCACACCGTCGAGATGGTCAACCAGTCCCAGGAGCTCCAGGCCGAGTGCACGGTCAACTTGAGCCTGATGCAGATCACCCACGAGCCCTCCCGGTCTCGGCTCAAACCGATCAGCTCGGGCGACACGAAAACGCAGAAGGCCAAGGAGGGCCTGAACGGCTCGATCCTCATCGACGAAACGCACGTCGTCGATCGGGAGTTCATTGGCCGCATCTCCCGCGCCGGCATCTCGCGGAGCGAACCCCTGCACATCGAGGTGTCGACGGCCGGCGACGATCCCGAGAGCTACGGCAAGGAGCGCTGGGACTATGGCCTGCAGGTGGAGAAAGGCGAGGTCGTCGATGAGCAGCACTTCTTCGTGTGCTACGCCGCGCCCCAGGATCTGAGCGATGAGGACCTGGCCGCCGACCCGGTCAAGTGGGGCAGGCTCGCCAATCCGGCCTGGGGGCACACAGTCCGAGAGGAAGAATTCCTCGCGGACTATCACAGCTCCCGGGTGTCGCTCGTCGAGCTGGCCCGTTTCAAGATGTACCGGCTGGACATTTGGACCAGGACGGCCACTCCCTGGCTCCGGGCCGGCGACTGGGAGAAGTGCAGGCGCGTGTACTCCCCCGAGGACCTGCTCGGGCGCGTCTGCTTCGGGGGGCTGGACCTGGCCCGAGTGCGGGACACCTGCGCGCTTGTGCTCACGTTCCCCGAGGACGCCGAGGCCTTCAAGCAGCTCGTCTGGTACTGGCTCCCCCGCCGACGGGCGGAGGCCTTGCGGGACAAGGTCCGCTACCTCGAGTGGGAGGCCCAGGGCTTCTGCACCCTGACCGACGGCGACACCACCGACTACTCCTTCATCCGCCGCAAGCTGATCGAGATCAAGAAGCTCTACCGCCTGCGGAAGCTGGCCTACGACGACGTCTACGCCGAGCAGCTCATCCAGCGTCTGATCGAGGAGGATCATGCCTACCACCTCGACGAGGTGGTGGCCTTCAACCAGACCATCACCGACTTCGCTGCCCCGACCGACGAGTACGAGGCCCTGGTCATCGACGGCACGATGCACCACCCCGACAACGGCCTCTTCAGTTGGCAGGCCGGCAACGTCCGCGTGAAGACGGACGTCAACGCCAACAAGCGCCCGGTGAAACCCAAGCATGGCGACATCAAGACGATCGACGGCCTCGTCGCCGGCATCATGGCCCTGGAGATGGCCCGGCAGTTCAAGGACAAGGACGACTGGTACCGCCCCGGATGCTTGAGGAACTGACCATGCTGCGCAGGCTCGTCTACCGGCTGAAGGTCCCTGTCGCCCGCGCGCGGCTCTTCTGTGGCCGCCAGGTCCGGAGCGGCGCGGCCACGCTGGCCGTGGCCGCGATCGCCGGCGGCCTCTGGCTGGAGCGGCCGTCCCTGGCCCTGATCGTGCCCGGCGCCCTCGTGTTCGCCTGCCTGGCGTGGACTCACCTGCGAGGAGGAACCCGCGATGCTTGAACTCCTGTTTGGTCCGCCCGGCCGGCTGGCCGCTGCGTATGACTCGTCGGGCTGGCCCACGCGCCGCTCGCGCACGCAGGCCGGAGTTGTCGTGGACGAGGACATTGCCCTCACCTACGCCGCGGTCTGGTGTGCCACCCGGATCATCTGCGAAACTGTGGCCGGGCTGCCGATCGCCATGTATCGCCGGCTACCGAACAACGAACGCACGCTCGCCAGTGACGACTACCGCTTCGAGCTGGTGAAGTCGTTCCCCAACCACGGCATGGGCTCGATGGCCTTCCGCGAAGGCCGCACCATGCACCAGGTCAACTGGGGCAACGGCTTCGGCGAGATCGAGCGGGAGCGTTTCGGCGACTACCGGAGCCGGATCCTCGGCCTGTATCCCATCCACCCCAGCCGGGTGCAGCCCGTGCGGCCGGCCGACAACCGCCCCGGCTACGGCTATCTCGTCCGCAACAACGACGGCAGGCAGGTCGCCATGCGGGCCGAGGAGGTGCTCCACATCCCGGGCTGCCTGACCGAGGACGGCGTCTGGGGCAAGGGTGTGGTGAGCTACGCCCGCGAGTGCATCGGCTTCGGGATCGGCACCGAGCGGCACGGGGGAAAGCAGTTTGGCTCTGGCAACATGCCCTCGCTGGTGGTGCACGGGCCGGGCATGCGGGACCAGGATGCCCGCAAGAACTTTCGCCAGGAGTGGAAGGACATCCACGGCCACCCCGACGGCGAGAACCTGGCCATCCTGCCGATCGAGTCCAAGATCGAGAAGCTCAATTTCTCGAACCTCGACGCCCAGTTCATCCAGAACCGCAAGTACAACGTGACGGAGATCGCCCGCTGGTACCGGCTGCCGCCCCACGTGCTCGCAGATCTCGACCGGAGCACCAATAACAACATCGAGCAACAGGGCCTGGAGCTCATCATCTACAGCTTCTTCCCCTGGGTGCGGCGCTGGGAAGAAGCCCTGAACATGAAGCTGCTCGCGCCCGAGGAACGGAACGAGCTGTATTTCGAGCACAACTTCGCCGCCCTCCTCCGGGGCGACATCGGCAGCCGCATGACCAGCTACCGGACGGCGATCATGATCGGCCTCCTGTCGATCAACGAATGCCGGCGCCTGGAGAACCTCAACGGCATCGGGCCCGCCGGCGACGTCCACTACGTGCCCCTCAACATGACCACGGCCGAGCAGGCGGCCCTCGGTTACGACGAACCGGGCCGCGGCCCGGGCAGCGACCAGAGCGGGGCGCCGGGCGACAACGCCGCGGAGTTCGATGCCTGGATGCGGCAACGCATGAAGAAGGCCGAGCGGCAAGCCCTCCGCCAGCACCTGGGCGAGCTGGAGCGCAGGAAGGCGGGCCGCGGATCTGACACCGGATCCGCGGACGGTTGGCGTGCCGCCGGCGAGAAGGTGCTGGCAGACGCGCTGGGGCGGATGTTCACGAAGGAAGCCAACGCGGCCAAGCGGGCCCTGGTCGGCGGCAGTGACGTGGAAGGCTGGATGCGCGACTTCTATCCTCGGCACCGTGACGCGCTGGCTCGGGCGCTCCAGCCCGCGGCCGAGGTCCTCCGCTGTGCGGGCAGCGCGGTCGACGCCGGCACGCTGGCGGACCGGGTGATCGCCAGCTCCAGGGCGGAGCTGGTCGAGGCCTTCAACCGCGAGACGCGCAGCCAGTTCCTGGCGCGCCTGGATTCCTGGCCGAGCGAACGCGCCCAACGCGAGGCCGGCCTGATCCTGAAAGGAGACTCCCGATGAGCGACAAGGCCATCAGCAACGCGCTGTCGATGTGGCTCATGCCACCGGAACGGGTCGAGCTCATGATCGCCCGACAGGCGACGCGGCCCTGGCCGACGGCCGCCCAGCTCGAGGAGGCGCGCCAGGCCCAGGCCAAGGCGCTGCGCCGGGTCAGCGGCCGCATCGGCATCCTGCCCATCTACGGCATCATCGAGCAACGCACCTCTGCCTACGGCTACTACGGCGGCGGCTTCAGCACCGACCTGGGCGAGCAGCGCGTCCGTGACCTCCTGAACGCCAAGGAAGTGGACGCGATCGTGCTCGATATCGACTCGCCGGGGGGCAGCTCCTACGGCGTCGAGGAGTTCGGCGAGGTGCTCTACGACGCGAGGAAGGTGAAGCCCATCTACGGCATCGCCAACAGCGAGGCGCTCAGCGCCGGCTACTGGATTGGTTCTTCGGCGACCCTGCTCTTTGTGACCCCCGGCGGCGAGGTCGGCTCGGTCGGCGTCTGGTCGGCACACATCGAGTACTCGAAGGCCCTCGACGAAGCGGGCATCAAGGTGACCATGGTGCGGGCCGGGAAATACAAAGCCGACATCAACCCCTGGGAGCCGCTCAGCACGGCCGCGCGCGATCACTTGCAGGAGGGCTGCGACGAGTGCTACACGAAGTTCGTGAAGGCCGTCGCTCGCAACCGCGGTGTGAGTGCCCAGAAGGTCCGCGACGAGTTCGGCCAGGGCCGCACCGTGATGGCGGAACGGGCCCTGGCCGCCAAGATGGTGGACCGCGTCGCCAGCCTGACGCAGGTCCTGGAGAAGCTCGCCGGCGGCAGCGCCGCCGCCAGCGCGGCGCGTGAGGCCCGCGTCGAGGTCCTGCGCCTCCGCCACGAACACCGGAAACGCCAGCGGGCATTTGCCCGGGAGGGGTAATGGCGAGCGTGCCAAATTCTCTGGGCTACGTGAGCGTGAAGTTCCCCAACGCGCACCCGGCCGGCCGGCTGCGGCGGGTGTGCTTCGCTCCCGACCTGCTCGTTAACTTCCTGTCGGGCACCTACGAAGTCGTGAGTGAACCGGTGCCTCAAGATGCCCAGCTCTGCTGGTCCTACTACGACTGGGTTCGCAACACTTTCTGCGTGGTGCTGGCGCATCCGAGCTGGCGGATGGTCGCCGCCGACGAGGTCATCCCCGAGCACGACGGCATTGGCTTCCACCGCATCGAGCCGGCGCCTCCTCCGCCGGGCCCGTAATCGAACCGGGGGCGCTTGACGCCGCCGCAGGATTGTGCGACCATGCCGACGGGCCGACGTTTTGAGCGGCCGTGGACGGCAGAGGTCGCAGCGATGGGTTATCCAGGCGGAAAGGCTGGCGCCGGAGTCTACCAGCGGATCATCAACCAGATCCCGCCGCACGACGTCTACGTCGAGCCGTGCCTCGGCGACGGGGCGGTCCTGCGCAGGAAGCGTCCAGCCGCACGGACGATCGGCGTCGAGATCGACGCCGCGGTCGCGGCCCGATTCGCCGGCGAGGACGCAGCATCTGGCGGCGGTGACCATCAGGTCGAGGTGTACTGCTGCTGTGGCATCGAGTGGCTCAAGCACACGTTTGCCCTCTACCGCGTAGCCCGGGAGAAGCCGACGGATCATGCGACCGCAGCTGCGGTCGCGGGATGCGTCGGCGTCGGCCGACCGCCCGCGGATCCGGCGTCGCACGATCGTGCGGCGGGATCCCGCTGGTTCGTCTACTTCGATCCGCCCTACCTGCTTTCCACGCGCCGTTCGCGTCGCAAGCTGTACCGCTACGAAATGACCCCCGAGCAGCACGAGGAGCTGCTCGACGTCGCCAACCAGCTCCCCTGCCCGGTGGCGATCTCCGGCTACTGGTCGCCGCTCTATGCCGCGGCCCTGCAGAAGTGGCGGTCGATTTCGTTCAACGCGGTCACCAGGGGAAACCGGGTGGCCCGGGAGTTCCTGTGGATGAACTATCCCGAGCCGGCCGAGCTGCACGACTACCGCTACCTCGGCGACGAGAAGCGGGAGCGCGAGCGGATCGCCCGGAAGGTCCGGACCTGGGCGGCCGGCCTGCAGCGCCTCCCCGACTTGGAACGCCAGGCCATTCTGGCGGAGGCGTTTGTTTCTCGAGGGCCGATCAATCCAGCGGCATCAGCTGGCGGCGCATGATCCCGCGGCGGGGCCCTCCTGGAGTCGCCGCCGGATCACGCGCCGCCAGCTGATGCCGCATGATCCGCCGGCTGGTGATGGCGATCGACCGCCGCCGGATCCCGCGGCGGGCCGGCCGTCGGCAAAAACTGCTCTTGCACAATCCCAGGGACTTGGCATCGTGGCGTGCTGACATTTCGATTCGCACGCCGTCGCGGGCGCCAGGCAAGCCGTTGCTTGCTCCGTATACGCGGCAGCGAGCCTCCCCCCTACGCCGTTGCGCACGTGGGAGCTGCGGGCAAGAAGGCTTGCCGGTGGCCACGCTGCGCTAATTGTGCGCGCCCCTCCACCGGCCCATCCCCAGGAGAGGGCCCGTGAAGAAGACACTGGAAGAAATGCTGGCCGCGCTCAAGGACATCGACACCAAGCTCGATGCCCTCCTGGCCCACGACGAGCTGTCGGCCGAGCAGAAGGCCGAGCACGACCGCCTGGTCGCGGAGCGGGCCAAGACCGTGGCCGCCATCGACAAGGAAAAGAACCGCATCGCCCGCGAGGAAGAGCGGACCAAGCTCGAGGCGGAGGCGGCCGCGGCCAAGAAGGCGCGCGAGGAACGCGAGCGCCGCACGGTGAACCCGGGCCAGAACCGCCTGACCGATCCGGACCAGGCCAACCGCGCGGACGTCCCGGCTGAGCGCACCCGCATCACCATCCCCGCCGCGGCCAGCCGCTGGGCCGGGAACCTGCAGCACTTCCGGGGCGAGCGCGACGGCCATAACGCCGAGGAGCGGGCCTACCGGTTTGGTATGTGGGCCATGGCCACGCTCAGCCGGCAGATGCCGGGGCGCTACAACTTCCGCGAGGCTGTCGAGTTCGTCGACCGCCACATGGGGGCCGTCGGCTCCAACGACAGCAGCGGCGCTCAATACCTCATCCCCGAGGAGTTCGGCCGCGACATCATTGTGCTGCGCGAGACGTTCGGCAAGGTCCGGATGCTCTTCCGCCGCGAGCCCATGATCTCGGACACGAAGACCGACCCGCGCCGCACGGGCGGGCTGACGGCCTACTTCGTGGGCGAGAATCAAGCCGCCACTGAGTCCAACATGACCTGGGACCAGGTCCGCCTGGTCGCCCGGGACCTCGTCGCCCTCACGAGGATCTCCCGACAGGTCAACGCCGACTCGGTGATCAACTGGGGCGACACCCTCATCGGCGAGATCGTCTACGCGTTCTCCGAGAAGGAGGACCAGTGCGGCTTCAACGGCGACGGCACCTCGACCTACGGCGGCATCCAGGGCATCCGCCACAAGCTCCAGAACCTCGACGCCGCCGGCACCGACTCCGCCGGCCTGGTCATCCAGGGCACGGGCAACACCTGGGCCGCCCTGGTCCTGGCCGACTTCGACAAAGTCGTGGGCAAGCTGCCCGAGTTCGCGGACACGCCCGAGGCCTCGTGGCTTTGCCACCGCACGTTCTACTACGAGGTGATGGAGAAGCTCGTCCAGGCCGCCGGCGGCGTGCCGGCCTACGAGATCCGGCAGGGCCAGCGGGCCCGGCCGCTCTTCAAGGGCTACCCGGTCAACTTCTCCCAGGTGTTCCCCAAAGTGACCGCCGTGGCCACGGTGAGCTGCACGCTCGGCGCCTACAAGCTCGGCGCCGCCTTCGGCGACCGCCAGCAGGAAGAGATCGCCTTCAGCGAGCACGCCACGGTTGGCGGCGAGAACGTGTTTGAACGCGGCCAGATCGCGGTCCGCGGCTCGGAGCGCTTCGACATCAACTGCCACGACGTCGGCAGCAGCACCGATCCGGGCCCGATCGTCGGCCTGCAGACCGGCCCGTAGTCGATCCTGACCTGATCGCCGCCGCGGATCCGCACGCGGATCCGCGGCGGCAGTTCATAACCGGCAGCCCGCCCGCCGGCGGGGCCTCAAGGAGACCAGCCCGTGATTCCTCCAGACGATTGCAAAGTCCTGCTCACCACGCCGCCGGCGGCGATCATCGACAACGCCGCGGTGGTCACGGCGGAGATCGACCGCCTGGGCTACGACTACGCCCAGATCGAGGTCTTTCTCGGCGCCCTCGATATCGCCATGACCGTGCTCAAGGTGCAGGAATCCGACGTTTCCGGGTCGGGTTTCGCGGACATCGTGGGCACCCGCTTCGGCACCGACAACAACGACACCGGGTCGGCGTCCACGCTGCCGAGCGCGACGGACGACAACAAGATCTTCTCCTTCTTCCTCGATCTGCGGGGGCGGAAGCGCTACCTGGACGTCTCGGCCACGGTCGGCGACGGCGCCGCCGGCACGTTCATCGTCATCGTGACCCGGCTCTGGCGTTCGAAGGACGCCCCGCGCACGGCGGCCGAGGCGGGCTACTCCCAGCGCATGCGGGTGTAGCCGCGCGGCTGGCGACCCCAACGCATCGACGAGGAGTGTTCGCATGGCAGCGGCAACAGCCCAGGCGGTCCGGTTCCGTCAGTTCTGGCGCGGCCGGCAGCCGGGCGTAGTGGACAGCGGGCTCGACTACGGCGTGGCCGTCGAGCTCGTGAGACGCGGCATCGCCGCTTGGCACCGAGGCAAGGATGCACCCGACTCTGGAACCCCGACAGCCGCTGTTTCTGCCCACGCTGCTGGGGCCGCTGATTCTGGTGACGCCGCCGGCGGGCCTGGTGACCACGCTGCCCAGGGCCAAGGCCCATCTGAAGGTCGAGGTCGCCGACGACGACGATCTCATCAATGAGCAGTTGGCCGCGGCCACGACCTTCTGCGAGCAGGAGATCGACGGCCACCGCCAGTTCCTCCCCGCGACGTTCGACGTGCCGGTGCGGTGCTGGTGGGAGACGCTGAAGCTGCCGCGGCCGCCGCTCGCGTCGGTGGGCTCGGTCAAGTACTGGGACTCGGGCGGGGCGCAGCAGACGCTCGACGCCGCGACGTACCAGGTGTGGCTGCCGTGGCGGCAGCCGGGCTGGATCGAGCGGGCCCCGGGCAAGAGCTGGCCGGCCCTGCAGGCCGACCGACCGTGGCCCATCACGATCCGTTTCACGGCCGGCTACGCGAATGCGGACGCCGTGCCGCGGACCGTGAAGCAGGCGATCCTCATGGTGCTCGGCCACTGGTACGTGAACCGGGAGGCCTGGGTCACCGGCACGATCGCCACCGAGCTCGGCCTCGCAGTGACCAGCCTGCTGCAGTGCGAAGGGTATGGCTTCTATGGGTAGCCCCAGGGTGCCGCTGCTGGTGGGAGGCCCGCCGCCGATCGTGCTGAAGGCTGACGGGCGGCTGTTTGCGGAAGGCCTGCGAGACAAGGAACGCATCGCTCGCTTCTGCCGGCTGCTGCCCGCACGCCGGCGGCGGCCGGCGACCCGACGAAGGAGAAGCTGATGCCCAGGAAAAAGGTCGACGCCGCGACGCTCCGCCTCAAGGCCCGGCAGTACCTGGCCGCGCGAGATCGCGGCAAGCAGGCCTACGCGGAAGCGGACGGCCTCCTGAACGAACTGATCGACAAGCTGGGCGTCGGCAAGAAGCTGGAGCTCGGGGCCGGCCAGGGCTTCACGATCACCGATCGGTTCGCCCACAAGATCAAGGTGTTCACGCCGGCCGGCTGCAATCGCTTCGAGGTCGAGGTTTCGCAGGCGTAAGGCCTGCGGGCGGCGGCGGCCCGGCAGTACAGGCGCGCGTACATCCGAAGGAGACGTCATGGCTGAGGTGAAGAGCGACGCCAAGCCCGCGGAGAAGCCGGTCGAGAAGGCCGCGCCGGCGATCCCGGCCAGCCCGCCGGCGAAGCCGCGGCACGTGGACCGGGGCGGCAACGGGCTGCAGGTCGGCGACCTGGTGTGGGTGCCCTGCCGGATAACCGGCCTCTACGAAACGAGCGTCAGCCTGCGGCTGGAGGTCCCCACGCCGGAGACCGGGCAGTCGCCGTACCTCTCGCTGGCGAAGTGCCAGGTAAGCCTGGTCCCCGAGCAGAAGTGACCCATGCAGATCGGCAGGATGCGACACCGCGTGGAACTGCAGGAGGCGGTCACCCATGAATCGCCCGAGGGGGCGGTCATCGAGGACGGCTGGAACCCGGTGGCCCGCTTTTGGGCCGAGGTCGAAGATCTCGAGGGCGGCGAGCTGTTCCAGGCCCAGCAGGTCCAGGCCCGGCGGATCTGCCGGGTGAAGCACCGGTTTCGAACCGACCTCAAGCAGACCCAGCGCTACAAGTTCGGCGAGCGGCTGCTCTACATCGATTCGATCACGAACCCAGATGGCCGCAAGGTCGAGCACGTGGTGATTTGCAAGGAGAAGTCCTGACGTGGTCCAGCAGGCATTCGCGGTCGCCGCCAGGGTCGAAGGCGTCCCGGAGGTTATGAGGGCATTGAAGAAACTGGACACAGGCATCCGCCGGCGCGTGCTTTTCCAGGCGGCCTCCGCTGCGAGCAGGCCGGTGCTGAAAGCGGTCGAGCGAAAGCTAATGAAGCATCGACGCAGCGGCCAGTACGCCCGGGCTCTGCGGCGAAAGATCAGGTACTACGACAAGACCGCGACCGTCGTCGCCATGGTGGGGGCGGCTCGCAGGATGAAGATCTTCTGGAAGCGACCCGGGAGGAAGAAGCCGATACCTGTCGACCCGACCATGTACAGTCACCTGCTCGAAGACGCCGTCCGGCCGCACGCGACCGGCAAGGGCTCGAAGCTCTTGCGAAAGGACCACCGAGATCGAGCGGCCCAGGGCATTCAGCGGGCCAAGGACAGCCTCCTCCGCAGTGTGTTCCGGGGAGACTCGATCTCACGGATCGCGTCGAAGCAACGCTCGCTCGACCGGGCGAAAGCCCGGCTCGGCCGGCAGGCGAAACAAAAGGGTGGAATGCACCCGGGCTACCGTGCCTTTCGCATCATCAGGTCCTCGGCCGAGCAGACCAAGGGCCAGTCGGCGGCGATCTTCCGGCAGAAGGTGACCGAGGGGCTCGCGCGGGAGGCGGCCAAAGCCAGGAGCGGCGCATGAGCGGCAAAGCCCTGCGGGCCATTCTCCTGGCGAACACAGCGATCGCGGGCCTGGTGGGCCAGCGGGTCCGGAAACGCCGGGCCGGTCAGAAGGAGGACCCGCCCTACATCGTGCATCGCCGGGTCGGCAACCGGGCGGAGCTGCACCTGGAGGGGCCCTCGACCACCAAGGTCGCTCGCCACCAGGTGTGGTGCTACGGCAAGGACGACGAGCAGGCGGAGGCGCTCGCCGACCTGGCCATTGAGGAGTTGGACGGCTGGCAAGGCACGGCCGCCGGCGTACGCGTGCAAGCCTGCTTCGTGGACGACGACAGCGTCGACTTCGAGGAGGATGAGTTCGCGGACGAGACAGGCGACCCGTTTGTGCTGATCGAGATCCGCATGATCTACGAGAGGCCGGAGCCATGATCGCCTTCACCGTGGCCCGCGATGGCGAACGCATCCTCGTCGATCCTCTGAGCCTCTGCGCGGTGCGGGAGCGGACCCGCGACCTGCGCGGCGAGCCGGATGTGCCGGTCGCCGTGCTTCTCTTTGACGACGGCACCAAGGTGATGGTCCTCGATACAACGCCGCGGACGGTCGCTGACCAGATTCTTGCGGCCCATCAGGACTGAGCGGCGTAACGGAAAGGAATCCCCATGCCCCTGCACCCTTACAAGTCGAAGCTCTACTACTCCACCGACGGCGCCGCCTACACCAAGTTCTCCAGCCTGCGGCTGGTCACTCCCTCCGACATGGAGCGCAGCGAGTCGAGCGTCACGCACCTCGAGTCCGACGACTTCGCCGAGGAATTCATCGCGTCGTGGATCAAGGCCGGCGAAATGCCTTTCGAGCTGCTCTTCGACCAGGCCCAGTTCAGCACGGCCCGCACGCTCTTCAAGGACGGCAACAAGCTCTGGTGGCGCGTCGAGCTGCCGCTGGCCACCGGGCAGACGACGCCGGCGAAGATCGAGGCCCGCGGCCACCTGAAGAAGCTCGGCATCTCTGAAGCCCAGGCCGAGTCCGACGACAGCTACCGGATGCCGGCGTTGATCAAGCTCAGCGGCTTGCCCACCTTTACCCCGGGCAGCTAGTCCGCGGTTCCGCCCGCAGCTCCGCGGCGGCACGCGGGCCCGGGCCTTGCAGGAGGAAGGACCATGGCGACGCTCAGCGTCCAGACCATCAACCGGGCCGGCATCGAGCTCGTCGCGGCCGACCAGCCCGCCGACGTGGCCGGCGACAAGCTCCCGAACACCGGGAACGAGTTCATCTATGTGCACAACGGCGGGGGCGGCGGCATCACGCTGACCCTCGACATTCAAAGCACGGTCGACGGTCAGCCGGTTACCGATCGCACGGTCAGCATCGCCGCCGGCGAGCGCAAGCTGATCGGTCCGTTCCCGCAGGGAACTTACAACGATTCCCAGGGCAACATGAACGTGGGCTACTCAGGAGTCACCAGCGTTTTCATCGCGGCCCTCAAGCTCGGCACTTGAGCCGCTGCCTGGGTTGCCCGTCTCGACATGGAGGTCGCTTCGCCATGGATCTGTTGACCGCTCAGCAAATCAAGCAGCGCTGCAACAAGGACAGCCTGGCCCGCGAGAAAGTCGAGGTCCCAGAGTGGGGCGGTACCGTCCTCGTCTGGGAGATCCCGGCCGGCGAGCTCGACAAGTTCGAGGAATCGCGCCTGCTGCAGAAGCGCGGCAAGGTGAAGCTCAGCCTTGCTGACACCCGGGCGCGCTTGTGCGTGCTGGCGATTCGAGACCCGGAGGGGATTCGCCTCTTCACCGATGCGGACGTCTCCTGGATGAGCCGCGACGCCGGCGGGCGGGCCCTCGATCGCGTCTACGAGGTCGCCGAACGGCTGAACGGGAGGAAGAACCAGGACCTGGAGGACGTCGCAAAAAACTCCGACGCCGGCCCCGGCGACTCATCGCCTACCTCTTAGCCTGGCAGCTCGGCTGGGCTGACCCGGACGCCATGCTCGATTCGATCGGGGCCACGAAGTGGCGCGAGTGGCAGGCCATGTTCAAGCTGATGCCCTGGGGCCCGGAGCGCGATGACATGCGCGCCCTCTACTCCGGCCACACCAGTCTCCTGCCGTGGCAGAAGGGTGGCGGCAAGATCGAACTCGGCGAGTACTTCCCGCACCTGGCCGGCAAGCGCAAGCAGCAGACCGACGACGAGCACCAGGTGTTCCTGGGCAAGCTCTGGGTGATGGCACTCGGAGGAGAGGTCACGGATGGCGAGCATCGGGACGCTGGCGGTGAAGCTGGTGGCGAACGCCCAGGGGCTGTCGAGCGGCCTGTCGAGCGGGGCTGCGCAGGTGGCGGGGTTCCAGAGCAAGCTCAATAAGCTGAGCAGTTTTGCCACGCCCATGGTCGCAGTGGGGGCCGCGATGGCGACGGGCGGCCTGGCCCTGCATCAGTTCATTGAGTCCATCGAACGGCTCGACGACATTGGCGACGCGGCCGAGCGTCTGAACATGTCCGCGGTCTCCCTCTACCGTCTCAAGCACGCCGCCGAGCTGTCGGACGCCTCGTTCGACAGCTTGGTCAAGGGGCTCGAGAAGTACATCGACAACGTCGGCGAGGCCTCGATGGGCAACGCCGAGATGCAGCGCACTTTCTCCCGCCTTGGGCTGAGCGCCCAGGATCTCGCCGGGAAGGGCGTCACCGGGGGTTTCCTGCAGACCGCGGAGGCACTGTCGCGGGTGCAGAATTCCTACCAACGGGCCGCCCTGGCGAAGAACATCTTTGGCAAGGGCGTAAGCGAACTGATGCCGTTCATCAACCAGGGCGCCGACGGCATCCGCAAGCTGGGGCAGGAAGTGAACATCACGGCCGAGGCCTTCCAGCGTGCCGGCGAAGCGGACAAGAACGTCAAGCGCCTGAGCGCGACGTGGACCCAGTTCAAGGACAACCTCAGCACCAGCGTCGTCCCCGTGCTGAACAAAGTCCTCGAGCAGATCAACAAGATGGAGGGCGGCAAGGGGCCCTTCTGGCAGTACAAAACGAAACCCGACGAGGCGGAGGCGCCCCTCGGCAAAGCGCTCGAGATGGCCGCACTTGAGAAGCTGGAGAAGTGGCACGAGAAGCTGACCAAGGACGTCGCCGACTTCGAGGCCGAGCTCCGCAAGCAGATCGCCACGGAGGGCATGAGCGCCGACCAGGCCAAGCTCTGGGAGCTGGCCCAGCGCGGGGCCAGCTACGCCAACGAACAACGGGTTGCCGGACTGATCCAGCAACGGGAGGAACAGAAGCGGCTCGCCGAGGTGGAAAAGCAGCGCCTGTCAAGGTTGCAGGAAGAGGCCCAACTGGCGCAGCGCATCTTCGACGACACGCGCACCCCGCTGGAGAAGTTCCAGCAGGAGCTGGCCAACCTGCAGCTCACGGAGATGAGCCTCGACCCCGAGCTTGTGAAGCGACAGACCGCCAGGTTGGCGGAGGACCTCATCGCGGCCGCCGGCGAGCCTGGCTCGCGCCGCTTGCCGGAAGGCATGGTGCGCGGCTCGGCCGAGGCGGTCAGCGCGGCTAACCAGTTCTCCGCCCAGTCCCGGGAGCGCAACGACATCGCCAGCCGCTTCGAGCGGGCGGTGAAGATCCTCGAAATCAAGCAGGAGCAGACCCGCCGCAACGGCGACGACATCTTCAAGGTGCTGCGGGAACGGCTGCCGAGCATGAAGACCCAGACGATTCCGGAGTGAGCATGGCCATCGTCCTGATCAAAGAAACCTGGCACGGCCGCGCCGGCTCCGACGAGGAGGAGGAGAACCGCAAGGATTACATACGCTCCTTCCGGGCCCAGAGCGACACCGGCAAGGACGGCGCGAAGGCGGTGCTGAGTCACCCCGATCTACCCAAGAAGGGGGACTTCTACAGGACCTTCGACGAGGAAGACCGCGACTCCCTGTGCGTCCGCCGGCGGGTGGTCAATGACCCGCAGAACCCCCGGGTCCTGGAAGCCATTCTCGACTACTCGACCCACCAGAGCGACAAGGATACGCCCGGCGAGAACCCGCTGCTCGAGCCGGCCGTCATCACCGGCGATTCCGACATCGTGCAGAAGGCACTGGAGTGGGCCTACGCCCGCGAGCTCTTCGAAGTGTTCAGCGTGGGGGGCAATTTCCCGCGCGACCCCATTCCCGGCACGCTGCTCGGGGGCGATGGCCAGCGGATCCCGGTCGTCAACACGGCGTACGACGCCTTCGATCCGCCGCCCACCGAGGACCACGAGATCGACGTGCTGACGATCACCAAGAACCTGCAGCTCACCGTCACGGAGTTGCAGGGGCTCCGGCGCCAGTACCGGCGCAAGACCAACAGCGACTACATCCTCGACTATCCACCGCACCACGTGCGGCCGGCGGCGCTCACCTGGGGCAACGAGAAGCGGAGCAATGTGAAGTTCAAGCGCGTCACCCTGAAGCTCCTGTTCAGCGAGGACGGTTTCTTTTACGAACCGATGAACGCGGGCTACCGCGGGCTCAATCTGGGCACCGGTAACTACGAGGAGATCACCGACGGCAACGGCGCCCAGCTCTCCCGGCCGCACCCGCTCGACCTGATGGGCCGCAAGCTCGTCGCCTCGGGCACCACGCCGCTCATCTACTGCCGGTTCCAGACGCGTGCCCAGGTGGCGCTCTCGCCCCTGCTGGAGATCATGGGCTTCGAGCAATGAAAGGAGGCCACGGATGGCCGCAACGATCAAGGTTACCACCGCGCTCTCGATCAAGGACACGAGCACCAAGCTCGACAGTCCCGATCAGGTGCTCGAGAAGAGCGAAACCCAGAGCCTCCAGGTCATCGACGACAAGGTCGTGGTGGTCGGTCAGGCCGCAGAGGAGGACCTGCCTATCGCCGCGGACATCGCCACGCTGGGCTGGTGCTCGATCCACAACCTGGACCCGACCAACTTCGTGCGGATCGGCCCCAAGTCGGGTGGCGTCATGGTTCCTTATCACCGGTTGAAGCCTGGAGACCGTCACGTTCTGCGTCTCGAACCGGGCATCACGATCCGGTGGAAGGCCGACACCGCAGACTGCAAGGTCCGCATCCGCGTCTTCAACGACTAGCAGGGGCAAGGGGGCAGGGATGCCCGAGGAAGTCTGGCTGCCAACACAGGCGGACGCCACGCGCATCAGCGCCGTCGTCCGCGAAGTGGAGGGCATGGCCGCCGGCGACGGCCGGCGGCCGGGCCGCGCTGCGCACAAGACGCCGCTGGTCCATCTCGTCGAATGCACCGGGGCCGTCGGCTCCGGGGGGGCACCCTTTTCGGACTGGGCCCCGGGCCGGATCAAATCCTACGACGTCTCCACGAACGCCGACGGCGACCTGAACGCGTGCTGGCTCAAGGACTGGAACGGCGACCAGCTCGATGTAGGCCGGGATTATCTCGCGCGCTGCATCGCCACACACAGTGACGGCAAGCTGGTGTTCGCCCCCGCTGTGACGGTCGCCGGCGAGCGGGTGATCGTGAAGATCTACCAGAAGGCGAGCGCCATGGGCCCGCTCACCACCTGCACGGGATCCGGGGCGGCTGGGTCCGGCGAAGATCAGCCCTGCCTCTCCTGGATGCACATCGGCCAACTGCAGACGTGGGATCGCGACTGCGACCGGTGGGTCGACGGCGCCTGCGTCGGGGTCATCGACCTTGAAGGCCAGCCGCTCTTGGTGGGGAAGCGCTACTTCGCCCAGCGCCTCTCCGATGAGTGGCCGGAAGGCCCCACCGCCATCGCCTACCCGATCGACGGGCCGTGCAACTCCTATGTCCAGACGTCGCCGGTCTACGGGGTCAATGCCAGCAATCCGGTCCGGCAGATCCTCATCCAGGCGGAGCTCGGCGTCTACTGCCCCACGGGTTCCGGGTCGGGCTCGGGCGAGGAGGAGGACGACTGCACGATCTGCGACTCCGAGAAGCTGCACATCTTCGAGGGGAACATCCAGGAGTTCGACATCGATACGTGCTCCTGGAAGAACACGATGAAGGACCGCGTCTACGTCGCGGCCACCTGCGGCAAGAAGCTGTTCGTGGGCATGCGCTTCAACGCGGTCTACCACAGCATCATCCCGCCGATCAAGGCTGAACGCGACGATGACGATGACGACGGCCCGCCCACGCTCGAGGGCTCGGGCGGCACCCACGGCCGCGAGTGCCAAGCGCTCTACATCGTCGAGTGCCGCGGCCTGCACGGCAGCTTCACCTCGCTGACCGCCTCGGGCTCGACGATCAGCGAGTACTACGACACCTACGTCTGCGGCGAGCTGATCTGCCGGGATGGGCCCTTCACGCTGGGCACGTGCGACTGCATCTCGGGCGGCGGGGGCGGAGGCGGCGGGGGCGGCGGCGGCGGCGGAGTCACGAGCTGCTGCCCGAACGAGATACCGGAGACGCTGCACGTCTCGATAACCGGAGACGCGACAGCTTCGGGAGTGCTCACATGGAACGGCAGCAATTGCTGGCTGGGCACTGTGACGCTGTGCGGGCAGAGCGTCAGCGTTCAGTTCTGCTGCACCGGCGGCTCCTGCAACGGGTTCATCATTTCCATCGCGGGCTTCGCCAACACCGGCCTGTGCGGAGCATGCAGTTGTGACCCAATCTCCTTTTGCACGAACATGACCACCTTCAGCGGCCTGGGTTCCTGTCCGCCCGGCTCATCCATCAGCGTCCTGGTGACCGAATGATCTGCCAACTCGACGAGCACGACTTTTGCGCCCGCCACCAGCGGCCGCATCTGCTGCGCGAGCGGGCGCTGTCCCAGATGGACAACCGCCTCGGCCGCCGCTACCGCCGGCTGTGGGACAAGTGGTCCGGGATCGGCGGGGACCAGGTCGCCGAGCAGCTCCCGTGCATTCATCGCGGGCCCGAGGTGCGGAAGCAGGAGTGCCCGAGCTGCACCGGAGGCGTCGAGCTGAGCGTGTTCGCCTGCGCCGTGCACGGCGAATGCACGCTGTCGAAGAAGCTCGACGGCGTGGCCCGCTGCCGCGGCTGCCGGACGCGTGAACCACATCCGCCGCCGCCTTTGCCCGCGCCGGGCGAAGTACCGCCGGCGACGCCGGCCGAGTTCGGCGTCAAGCGGGCCGTCGTGATCAACCTCGATCGCCGGCCCGACCGGCTGCAGGAATTCACTGTGGCCACAACAGGCCTACAGTCTCCACTCTGGGACCAGATCGAGCGCGTGCCGGCGATCGACGGCCAGCTCTCGCCCCACCCCGGCAACTGGCGTGGCGGCGTCGGGGCCTGGGGTTGCCGGCAATCACACCTGCGCGTGCTCGAGGATGCTCTCCGCGACGGCATCGAGACGCTGACGGTCTTCGAAGACGACTGCGTGTTCCTGCCCGAGTTCGCGGCCAGACTCGATGTGTTCCTGGCCCGCGTCCCGCGCGACTGGCAGGGGCTCATGCTGGGCTGCGAACACCAGGCCAAGGCCCCGGCGATCGCCGACGGCGTCCGCCGCGTGGTCTATGCCCAGCGCACCCACGCCTATGTGGTGCGGGGCCGCGACGTCATGCGGGCCCTGTACGCGTTGTGGGCTGAGAGCCGGACGCACATCGATCACAGCTTCGGTCGCTGGCAGGAGGCGCACCGCGTCTACAGCCCCGACCCTTTGCTGTGCGGGCAGGGCGCCGGCCGATCGGACATCGTCAACCGCACCGAGGCAACCAGGTTTTGGCAGGGGGCACGGCAATGATCTTCAGCCACCACGGCGACTACGGCGACATCGTCTACAGCTTGATGGCCACCAAGTTCCTGTGCGACGAGGCGGCCACGCCGTGTACGTTCTACCTCTGCCCCGCCGGCGACACGCGGGTGCGCATGAGCGCGGAGCACGCCGAGGACATCCTGCCGCTCTTGCGGGCCCAGTCCTACATCGCCCGCGCGGAATGGCGCGAGCGGCCGCTGGGCGTACGCATCGACGTGGGCCAGCGCCGCTTCTGGCGGCATGGGTTCAACATCGCCGATCAGCACGCCCACTGGCTGGCCACCCCTTACTCGGGAGACCTGGCCGCCGCCAGCCCGCCGGGCCGCTGGCTGCAGGTCGAGCCGAACGCCATGGCGCCCGTGGTGTTCGCGCGCTCCCAGCGGTACCGCAACTCACGCTTCCCCTGGCGCGAACTCCATGCCCGCTTCGGGAAGCGGGCCGGCTTTGTCGGGACTCACGAGGAGCACGCAGACTTCGAAGCGAATGTCGGCCACGTGGCGATCGTGCCGACGCCGACCCTGCTCGACGTGGCCCGCGTCATTGCCGGCTGCCGGCTCTTCGTCGGCAACCAGAGCTCCCCGCGGGCGATCGCCGAGGGGCTCAAGGTCCCCTGCGTCATCGAGGTTCAGCAGGTCAAGGAGCCTGCCCACCAGGGGACGCACTTCGCCAGGCCGGACGCCTGGTACAACCACGTGCCGCCGGCGGACTTCGCCGTCGAGTGACCGGGAGGAAGTCGTTAACCAGATGCGTAAACCCGATCGCCCATGAGGGGAAGAGAAGGATGAACGAGACGAGTAAATCAATTGCCCGTCGGCTGCGGGATGTGTCCTACGTGCGCTGGTTCGCGGGCGCCGGCATCGACGTGGGCTGCGGGCATGACAGCCTCGGCCAGTGGCGGCACCTGTTCCCCGGGATGGGCACGGTGAAGGGATGGGACCGCAAGCAGGGCGACGCCCAGGCCCTGCGCGGCATCCGATGCGGGGCCTTCGACTGGCTGCACTCGTCGCACTGCCTCGAGCATCTCTACTACCCGCACGTGGCCCTGCGGCGGTGGTGTCAGGTGGTGACACCGGGCGGACACCTGGTCGTGCTCATTCCGGACGAGGACCTCTACGAGCAGGGCAAGTGGCCGCCGCGGTTCAACCGGGACCACAAGCACACGTTCACGCTGTCGAAGAGGGCGAGCTGGTCGCCGGCGTCGATCAACGTCTTCGAGCTGCTCGCCGGCGTCAACGACCTGGCCGAGCCGCTGCGGGTCGAGAAGCTCGAGGCCACCTACCTGCCGCTGCCCGCCGGCGTCGATCAGACCTTGAACCCGGTGACCGAAGCCGCGATTGAGTTCGTGCTGCGGAGGAAGTAGGAACCCAACATGCGGGCGGGAAACCACAGGAGGGAAGGAAGCAATGAACCTGACACTGACCGCGCTCCTGGAGACGGCCGAGGGGCTGCTGACGATCGCCCAGATCAAGCCGGACCCCAAGCCGGAGATTGACCTGGCGCTCGCGATCGTCCGCTACGCGAAAGCGTCTCAGACGCCTCCGCCGCCACCGCCGGGAAACTGAGCCACTCCTGGAATCGTTTGCAGCTGGCGCTGGCCGAACTTGACTTGCAGAAACTCCGCCCGAAGAATTCATCGTGCACCGCTCGCTAAGGGCTGGAGCCTCTCGGCGCGCTGCGACTGGCTGGGCTGGCTAGGTCTCTTCACTCGGAGCCGGAAGCCGGCCCGGCTGCCGGCCTATGGGGACTATGCCATTTCTCACACCGACCTCCCGCCCACCGGTCGCGCAACGATCCTCGCCCAGATCAGGTACACCACACCGGACGCGTTCCTGATTTGGAAGGGGCACAATGTGTTCACGCACGCCGCCGGTTATGGTCAGTTCATCTCGATCTGCCGGGATTTGGTGGGCAGGCCGGAATACCGCGGTCAGGGATTCAGCGCTGGGGATGCTGAGATCCACACGAAAGCAACCACCGGAGGTTCGCCTGGGAACGCTGAGACTTGGCGGAAGATCGGCGTGAACCACCACCTCGAAACGGTGAAGGACGGGATCGCCACTCACCCCGCGCTTTGATCTGCAGGCGAACGAGCCGGGGAAGCTCGCCGGCCGGAGCGGCTGCAGTGAGCCTCGCGCGCAGTTCAAGCCGCGTGTCGTGCCTGAGCTCACCGGTCACGCCGACTTCGCGGAGGGCCGCGATGAGTTCATTCTTCCAAAGGAACTTGACCAGGGCCTCGGGGTGAATTGCTCGGTTCGGCTTGGCGGTCCGGATAGAGGTTAGCACAACCTGGCCGTTGCAGTCGGCGGCTTCGACGATGCCCCACCACGCGGGCACGGCTCGACGTGCTGCCTGGATGTGCTTGCGGCCGACGACGATCGTCATCCGCTCGAAGCACTGGCTATAGAAGTCGCGCTGCCGAGGGAGTCGGTCCAGCGTGTCGCGGTCGCTCTTGATCTCGTAGCCGTTTAGTGCGCCATTGATGACGGCGAGATCGACCCGGGCATCGCCTTGGCAGAGACCCAGCTCATCGACGACGAGGGTGTCCTGGTCGATGGCGTGACTGGCCACGAGGAAGTCGCGCAGGGCCTTGCGGATATCAAGCTCGCGCATGCAGTCGAGCCCATCTCAGCTGGGAAGAAGCCCCGGCAGGCTTCGCCCTGCGGGGCTTCCTTGTAGATCGACCTAGGGTCTCCACCGGCATTATCAGAACCCGGCGGCCGTAGTCAAACCTAGGTCGCCGGCATCGGTTCTACTCACCTGGTCGACTAGATTGATCCAGCTTCTCGCCGGCGGCCGGCACGAACACGCCATAGAGCCCGGCCTCGACGAGGCCGCGGCACTCCAGGCACAGGCAGGTGAGCAGCTTCCCCTGCCGCTCCCCCCACGCCCACAGCTCGACTTCCTGCAGCTCGGGCAGCTCGACGGGTCGCCGGCAACGCTGGCAGTCGGGAACTTGCTGGCTCATCCTCCCATCTTAGCCGCGAGTGCAGGCGCCTGTACTGCCAAGCTGGTATACTCTCCGCCCATGAAACCGATCCTGCCGCCGCTGCGACTCGAGCACTGCAACCAGCTCCTGCTCGATCTCTGGCGCCAGACGGACGGCACGACTGGTGCACCGTGGCCGCTGGATCACCTGTGTCCGCGCCTGTTTCCCTGTACCCTGCGTTGCGCAGCCCACTACCTCCTTGCCAGGGGCTGGATCACGGCAAGCGCATTGCCCGATAGCGCGGGGAATGTCGACCTCCTCTCCCAGCCTCGCGCGTCCGGGTTCATCGCACTGACCGAGGCCGGGCGGGCTGAGGGTGCCCGCCTCGCTTGCCCCTGGTGGTGGCGTTGGACCTGGAACGAAAACTGCGTGGCCGCGACCATCGCGACGGCCATCAGCACGGTCCTCACCTGGCTGCTGACGAAACTCTTCTCTTGACCCGCGCGTGCCTTCCGGCCATAGTCCCCCGCGACACGCGAGGGCCAGACCATGGCGCACTTCCGCCCAGCCACGACCACGCCGCCCACACGCCGGCCGCCGGCCGGCCCCGCAGCACGTCCCGCCGAGGAGCCGTGCATCACGTTGCACCACTGTGGTGCCGCCGACGAGCCAGCCATCCGCGAGTTCTCGGACGCCGTGCTGCGCCGCGACTACTACTTCCGGTCCGGCCACTGGTTGAGCCTGCTGGCGAATCCCAAGGTGCGGGTCTACACGATCCACGTCGCGGCCGCGGCACCAGCGCGCGTGCGCTTCGACATGGCTGCACCCTCGGGCTGACCAGGTCGCCCGCGGGCGGCGTGCTGCGGGTGCAGGCTACAGCGCCGCCGGCGGACGCTTGGCCGGTAGCGAGCCGGCCCTCCTGAGAATTCCCCGCATTGTGGAGTGGAGGGGGCCAGGGTGCAAATGAAAAACGGCCGGTGGGCGCCGGCCGTGGAAGTCTTTTACGGCGTGAGCTACTTGGCTTCGGCGAACTCTTTCGGCTTGCGCCCCGCGCGTGTGGTAATGATGCCGAGCTCGGGTTTGCCGAAGTGCGCGGCAAGCACCCTGGCAACGAAGACGTTCAGATTGACCCCTTCCTTGTTCGCCGTTTCGGCTACGAGGCGACGGAGCGGTGCGGGGATGTCGATGTAGAGGCCGTCCAAGGTTTTGACTCCTGGCGGGGCAACAGTCGGCTTCATCGATGATTCTCCGTGTTCCTGCTCTCGAATTCAAGTCTTTGAGGAATTATTTAGGAAATTACTTGACGACGCCAGGCCGCCGCGCCTAAGATGCCTCTCCGCCCAACCGAGGAGTCGCATCGATGGACCGGCAGCTCGATTCAACCATGGCCCAGCCTGCGAAGCTGGGTCACACTTTTGCCGGCATCAACCTCCGCCGCATCCTCACGGCCGATGGGTCGGCGGGGAAGACCGGAAGACCTCTCCTGCGAGAGGCCGGAGCCCCCGCAAGCGGACGCGCCGCCGAACGGCCCGCAGAGCCAACCCCTGCGGGTGGGGCTCCTGACTCTAACTTTGCCGCCGGGCTCCGCCGCACCCTCGTGGTGGACGGGCCTGACTCCTGCCCGCTTGCGAAGGCGGAGCCTGGCGACCCTCTCCCCTGCTCCCTCACCCCTCTCCTAGACCTGGTGCCTCGAGGTGTGGGGACGAAGGAGCCCCAGAATCCCTCGCCTATTCACCCTGGGGGGGATCGACCGACATCGGCCCACCCTCGAGCGCACCGGGCTACGCTCTCCACTACCCCCAAGGGGACTCGAACCCCTGTCTTTCGCTGGGTGGGGGTCCGAGGCCCAATCAAGACTCCGACCCCCCATCCAACTTCTCACGCCCCGAACCAAAGCTCTCTGGGCCTGGCCGGCGACAACGTAGCGCGACAGCCCCTCTGCGGGCGGCCCACATGGGAAACCGACCAGGCCCCCGCTTACCCATCATCCCCGCCTTCACTCCCGCTCGAAGAGCAGCTTCTGCCGCCTGACCTGCTGCAAGACGCCGCGGAGGTGCTTCACCCGCTCGCGCGTGTGCGAACCGTAGACGGTATCGACCATGTGCGTGGTCTTGTGCCCGAGCAGGTCCGCGGCCTGCTTGTTCGAGGCGCCGCGCTCGAGCAGCTCCACACAGAACCCGTGCCGCAGGCAGTACGAGGTCTTGGCCTTGGGCAGCCCGGCCCGGTCGGCCCACTTGCGGAAGTGACCCGACCAGCCGTCGGCCGACCACGGCTCCCAGGTCCCATTCAAAAAGATGTGCTCGTCGGCCGGCGGCTGCCGGCGGCGGTGGATCCACGCGAGGAGCCGGAGCACGCGATCGTCGAGGGCGATCAGGCGCAGCTCCTTGGTCTTCTTCGTGGTCTTGCCGATTTGGGTGATGACGCCGTTGGTCCAGTCCACCTGGAGCCACTTGGCCCGGCGCATCTCCGTGGGGCGCGCCCCGGTTCGCCACAGGAAACAGCAGGCGAAGCGGAGCGGCAGGCTGCCCACCGGGGCGCGCCAGCGGTGCAGGTTGTGGGGACGGTGCCGGGCCCGGTGCATGAGCCGGCGGTACTCCTCGGGCTCGAGCGGCGGCCGCGGCTTCGACTCCAGCTCCAGGTCCTTTGGCCAGCGCAACGGGCTCTTGGCCAGGATGCCCTCGTCTGCCGCCCACTTGAAGCAGGCGATCACGATCGACAGCACCTTGATGATCTGCGAATGCGCCTGCCAGTGCGGATGGTCCTCCAGCCAGCGGAGCAGGTCCTCCTGGTGGAGACTCGACGCGGCCCGGGGGCTGCTGGCGTGGCTGAAGTCGAGCAGGTAGCGGCGGTGGCGGGCCAGGTTGGCGTCGCCGAGCTTGCCGATGCGGTGGCGGAGTTCGAGGTAATCGAGCCGGCGTTCGACGACGTCGGCGACGCTGAGGGTGCCGCTCGAAAGCGGCAGGATGCTGGACTGGGCGCTCATGATGCAGGCCTCCGGGTTCGGTTGGTTCCACAGCGCCCAAGCCGGAAACCGGATGCCTGCTTGCGTACCGGGCGGGCTTTAGTCGAGCCCGCTCGGTCTTTTTCCTTCGGGCATCATAGGCGCGGGGCCTGCTGGGCGTCAAGGAACGACATGGGGAGGGCGCACAGGGTTTAGCCAGGTTGGCGGCCGCGGTCAACGGGAGGTCGATCGATGGGACTCAAGAGCGGCTTGAAGGCAGCACTGACTGACAGGATCCGCGCACGGCGGACGGAGTCGAAAACGGTACGGCGCTACTGCCGAATGAGCAAGGAGCGCCAGAGCTTCGGGTTCCATTTCACCGGGGCAGGTCGCCGGGCCCTGCGGAAGTGAGGAGTCATGCAAACCAACGAGCCGACGGGCCTGGCCCAGTTGCTGAGCGCCTCGATCGACCTCAAGCGCCAGGAGGCCGAGCAGCGGCGCGCCCAGTCGCCGCGGCCGCTCCGGCTGCGTTGCGGCCTGGTCGTGGCCCAGGCCCGCGGCATCTACCTCACGCGCAAGGGGCCGCGGCCCAGCCGCGGTACGAAGTGATCATGCCCAGCAAGATGGAGTTCTACCGCGTGGTCTCCGGCGCCGGCCTGGTGATCGACGACGTGAAGCTCGTCAACTGTGCCGGCTGCAGCAAGGAGCTGCTCGGGGAATCGATGGCCGCGTTCTACGCGGGGCTGTCGCCGGGCCAGAAGGATCTGTGCCTGGAGCCGATCTACCGGCGGATCGCCGGCCGGCCGTACTGCAAGGAGTGCGTCGAGATTTGAGAGGTCAACACGGAGCAGCACCATGAGCACGCGACCGAGCACCCTGATGTTTGCGGCGGAACCGGAGCTGGAGCTGGCATCGCCCACGCGGACCGAGGAGAAGCTGCAGGAGCTCGCCGGCCGGCTGGCCGAGCTGCGCGTGCAGGTGGCCAACCTGCACACCGGCGCCGGCCACATCAGCGACGAGCTGCTCGCCCTGGAGGCGGAGTTTGGACACCTGGTCGAAGGAATGGAAGCCTGAGCTTCCGGCACAAGGAGGATCGATGATCGTCGTGACGCGCAAGGAAGGCGAGGCCCTCATGATCGGCGGCAACGTCCGCGTGGTGTTCCTGGGGACTCGCCGCGGCGGCAAGGTCCGGCTGGGCATCGAGGCGCCCAAGACCATCGTCGTGGATCGCGAGGAAGTCCATCACCGGCGGCAGGCGGACGCGGCCCGCCGCGAGCCGGCCACGGCAGCCGCCGGGCCGAGCGACGGAGGGCTGGCGGGATGAGCGGACGGTCCGACTATCAGCGGGTCCGCGACGGGAACTGCGCCTGGTGCGGTCGGCCGCGCCAGCAGTACGCGTGGCTGCGCGACGAATGTCAGCAGAAGCACCGCGACAAGCAGCGGCAGAAGGCTGCGACTCTGCGTGTGGCCACGATCGAGCAGCGGAGGGCCTGACCATGGCACGCGACTTCAAGGGACAAGAGATCCGCCAGGGCGACATCGTGTACGTCCCCTGCAAGGTGCTGGCCGTCTTCGGGGCCGCCGATCGCAACCTGAGCCTCGAAGTGCTGGGCACGGCGAGCGACCACGGCTCGGGGAAGTTCCTGGGCTTCGACGCCGACCAGGTCCTGCGCGTGCCGGACGAGACCGCCGATCGCATCGTCGAGAAGTTCCGGCTGAACGGCCGAGCCTGAAGCAACAACGTCGCCCGTAACCAAGGAGGTTTCCATGCCGCACGATCGGAAGGGAGTTCTGTTGAGCGCCGGGGACGTCGTCAACGTCCCTTGCAAGGTCACCGACATCCAGGCCAGCACCGGCTTCTGCAACGTGACCGTCGAAACGGTCGAGGAGATGCCGGGCAACAACACCAAGACCACGATCACGCTCAACGCCAAGCAGGTGGAGCGTGTGTCCGGGGCCGCCGGTTCATGAAGTCCAGCCCCGCCAGCGCGAGGCAGGACGCCCGCAGGTCGCTCAAGGATGGGTCAGCGCGAAAGGAGGTGCAGGGGATCTAGCACATCGCCGGCGACGGCCTGGGAGTCGAGATGCAGACCGTCGCCGGCCCTTTGTCCGCCGTAGAGCAGTGGCCGGCTCGCCGCGCTCATAACGCGGAGGTCGCGGGTTCGAATCCCGCCGGCGGCATTGGATCGATCGGCACCCTCAGACGAAAGGCAGGTGCAGCGTGAGTCACAACATCTACCGCGGCGTGCGCATCGACGGCATCGCCACGGTCACCAGGAACGGCGAGCCCTTCGATCCGAAGTACTCGCTCGCCGTCCGCAACCACAGCCCGACCGGCTTCGAGTGGGGCTACCAGGGCAGCGGCCCGGCCCAGCTCGCCCTGGCGATCCTCCTGGAGGAGACCGACCGGGAGACGGCCGAGCGTTATTACCAGCGCTTCAAGCGCGAGGTCATCGCCCACCTGGAGCGGCCAGAGCACTGGACGCTGACCTCGCTGATCGTTCAGGACTGGCTCGCCGATTCGATGCGGGCCAGGCAACCCGTACCTGCCGACGCGGTGGACTGCTCGGACGCCTAACACGCGACTCCGAGCGTCCGGCTGGCCGTAAACCCCCAGCCGGCGGTCAGCAGGGCCTCGATGCCTCCAGACATCGAGGCGCCGGCGAGCGTGCGTTGGGTCGCTCGCCGGCTTTCTGCGGGCGGCAGGTGCCGAGCTGGGTTGGCAGCGACCTGGCTTCTCTGGTTCGAGTCCGTGGCCCGCAGTTTCTTTCGCCTGAAGGAGGACGGCAATGAAGTGGTTTACCTGTAGCTGGATCGTGGGCTTTTGGACCAAGGCGGGCTACGCCGGCGTGAAGTGTGCCGACTGCCCGGCGATCGTGCCCGACCCGATCATGTGCGACTGCGGCCGGCAGCTCTGCCTCAACTGCTTCACGGCCGCGAAGCACGATCGCTGCGACGAGAAGGACACGGTCGTGCTGCCGGCCGAGGCGGCGCCCCAGGAGGCTCCTCGATGAGCAAGAATCTGGCCGTCGGCGACAAGGTGCTGCTTCCCTGCCGCGTGATCCAGCTCGGCAGCCGGCGGACGTTTGACCTGATCGAGGTCGAGATGCTCGCTCCCGCCCGCAAGAAGGGCAAGCCGGCGACCATCTTCGTCCGAGCCGAGCAGGTGTTGAGGATGCCGGACCCAGAGACCATCGTCGCGCCAGGTGAACCATGACCATCAAGAAACTCGGCACTGTGCAAGTGGTCGACATCGAGACCGGCGAAGTCGTCGAGGAGCGGCGCAACGCCATGACGCTCCTGCCGCCGGCGGGCGACGTGTGCCAGGTCTGCGCAGTCGATCATCCGTGGGACCAGCCGCACAACCAGGAGTCGCTGTACTACCAGTACCGGTTCTACGCCGAACACGGGCGCTGGCCGACCTGGTCGGACGCGATGGCCCACTGCACGCCGGAGCTGCAGGCAATTGTTCGCGAGGCGCTTGTCAACGTCATGCGCAAACACGGCACGGCGATCCCGGCCGATCTGCTCGCTGAGCCGAAGCTGGGGAGATGAATGCCTTCGAACGCCCCCCCCCCATGGCTCAAGCGTCTCCGCGGCCGACGTCGGCCGCGCTACTGGAAGCCGAGGGACCCGCCCGCCTACCGCTGGAAGTGGTGCCCGAAGTGTGCCCGCCGGCGGCGGCTGCAATGGAAGCATCCGGACGAGGAGTTGAGGCTGTTGTGCTGGGCGTGCATGACGCGGTTGGTGCCGCTCTGCTTCGCCGAGCGACCTGCCGGCCAGGGGCCGGAGATTAGAAGGGCGCGATCGATGCGTCGCCAGAACCAATTTCACTAGTGGGGGGGGGGCATGGATGGTCCGGCGCCAGCACTGCGGGTGCACGCGTTTCAGTGCATGGAGACGCCGGCCTGGCGGGCGGTGATGTGCTGGCGGATTCGAGAGCCGGCGAAGCTGGTGTGGCAGATCCTCTACCAGACTTCCGGGGGCCGATTCGGGACGACCATCTCGATCTCGGCAAGCTGGCTCGGGGATGTCATCGGCACAAGTGACCGCTCCGCGACGCGAGCCCTCGAAGCCCTCGTGATCGAGGGGCTCATTGACAAGGTCGATCGTCAGGGTAGCCGGTGGAAGGTGTCTCTCCAGGATCCTTCGAGCGTCGCGCGGGCTCGACGTGGGCCCGCCCGGGGTGACGAGCAGCCAGACTTGCCTGGCCTGGCGTCGCCCGCATCCGCGGCGGAGGATCCGCACGAAGCACCGTACACGTTACCGGTCCACGCTGGCAGCGCCCCGTCGGCGGATCGTGCACCAGATCCGCCGGCGGATGTGGCGCCAGATCCCGTAACTGGCGCGCGATCCGCCGATTTGCGTGGGGCCCCTTATAAACCTCCAACCTCTTTGGAGGTTAGAGGTCTAGGGAGGTCGGAGGTCGGAGGTTCGATTTGCGCGCCTTCGGGAGGTCGGAGGTTAGGGGATCGCGGATCTGGTGCACGATCCGCGGATGAGCAGCATCAGCGCGAGGTCGAGTTCCTGCGGCAGAAGATGCGCGACTCGCCCGGCGCCGACCCGGGGCCGCCCGAGCGGCCGCTGGCGGACGCGCTGGTCCAGGCACTCGAAAGCAAGCGGTCGACGGAAGTCGGCGACCTCAAGCAGGTCGAGCAGCTCTCGCAGTGGATCGAGGAGCGCGTCGCCGACCCTGGGCTGTGGCCCGAGTGTGCCGCCCAAGTCGCATGGGCGGTCGTGCGTGGGGACTATCCGACCGACGCCCTGCAGCGCGTGCTGAAGGACCTCAACCGCACCGCGAAGGCGGGCAAGATTGTCGGGCGGCGCTGGCGCTACTTCATCGGCCAGGTCGCCAACAGCTTCACGCAGCACGGGCTGACCTGGGTCACGCCAAGGCGGGACGCGGGAACGAGGCACGGAGGAGCAAGCCGATGACGACGACGGCGAGAGAGAGAGAGAGAGAGAGAGAGAGGGTAGCGTCATGCCGCAGGCCGCGTTGTGGATCGACGTCGACTGCCTGTGCCGCCGCTACCGACTTTCGCGGGAGTGCGGCCAGGTCCTCGCGCTGGGCGTGCGCGAGCTGGGCCTCAACCCCGACCGCGTGATGGAGGTCGCCGAGCTCGTCGCCGGCGGACGCATCGACGCGGCGTGCCTGCTGAAGGTGCTGGCCATCCTCGAGTGGCCGAGGGAGGTGTGACATGCCGACCAGGAACCCATCGCTCCATGGCTGCGTGCTCTGCGGCCGGCCGCGGTACCAGACCCGCCTGGTCTGCAAGGACGCCATCTGCAACGACGCCGTCCTCAAGCTGCCCCTGCACCTGCTCAACCACATCCGCGCGATCGAGGCGATCCTGGTCATGCGCGAGGCCCCGCCGGACGGCCGCGGCGTGTACGTGCATCTCTACGAGCGACCCGAGGAGGCAACCCAATGACCACCGCAACCATGAAACGCAGCCGGCGTGCCGGCGTCGAAGCGGCCGCGGCCGAGATGGCCGAACGGCGCAGGGCGCCACTGGTTGCCAACGGCGACACGCCGCCCTGCTTGACGTCCACCTCGACGCCGGCGGGCTTCGCGTTCCAGTCGCGTGCTACGCCGCCACCGGACCAGGATGGCGAGCTTCGACCGCTGATGCCACTTCAGAAGCTCATCCCCAGCCCGACAAATCCCCGCAAGCACTTCGACGAGGACGGCCTGGCCGAGCTCGCCGAAAGCATGCGCTCGGTGGGCGTGGCCGTGCCGCTCTTGGTGCGCCCCGCCCCACCGTCGCTCCTTCGTGCCGAGAAGCTGCCGTTGGACGCCGAGGCCTACGAGATCGTCGACGGGGAGCGCCGTTACCGGGCCGCCAAGCTTGCCGAGCTGCGAACGCTCGAATGCAAAATCCGGGCCCTCAGCGATCTTCAGGTGATCGAGATCCAGCTCATCAGCACACTGCAGCGCGCGGGGCTCAAGCCGCTCGAGGAGGCCGCGGGCTACCGCCGGCTGCTCGATGATCACGGTTTCACCGTGGAGGACGTCGCCCGCAAGGTGGGCAAGGCGAAAACATACGTCTACGGCGTGCTCAAGCTGGCCGAGTTGCCCAAAGAGGCGAAGAAGGCCATGGAGGAAGGCCGGCTGCCCAAGGCGACCGCCGAGCTGATCGCCCGCATCCCGAACGGAGATCTGCGGGCGAAGGCCGCGGCCGAGGTCCTCGCCGGCGACTACGACTCGAAACCCGACCCGATGCCCTTCCGCTCGGCCAAGGAGTGGATCAGCCAACAGTACATGGT
>Ga0137326_1000063_pt1 | contig 39957 bp, 33 predicted proteins | sample EasRivERMZT500_2_FD_102292 | JGI IMG/M metagenome (GOLD analysis project Ga0137326, IMG submission 102292) | Soil microbial communities from meander-bound floodplain in the East River, Colorado, USA - East River MetaG ERMZT500_2 | ecosystem: Environmental > Terrestrial > Soil > Floodplain ... | reverse complement strand
TCATGCACCAGCGTTCGGCCGCGATCACCGTCGCCGTCGTTGCTCAGTTGGTGCTAACTCCGTACGTAGGCCGGCCCGAACTTTGGGCCGGCGGAACCTCGCCTCAAACCCGCGTCATCGATCCCGCCGCGGTCGCGGTGCTCCAGGCGATGGACGACGCGTTCGCCGCGGCGCAGGGATTGGTCGCGACCTACAAAATGGAGTCGTTCAGGCCGTCCGGTCAGCCGGCCACGAACGAGACGGTCACGCTGCGGTTGGGCCGTCCCAACATGTACGACGTCCGAAGCCAGGGCAGCGGACCGGCGCCCCGCCGCATTCTCGCGTCGGACGGAACCAGCCGGTACGACGTGATGCCCTCCAGCAATCCCGCGAGGTGCCTGGTCTCCCCGGTCGCGCCGCTGAACGACGCGCGCGAGATCGACACGTTCAATCCGCTGTACTGGAGCTTCTACAACCTCGGCGAATGGCAGATTCGATCGGCGCTGCTCGGGCACTGGGTGACCAGATGGCGGCTGGCCGATCCCGGCCTGCGGACGGTGAAGTACCTTGGCCGCGAGACCCTCGACAGCCAGCCGGTGGACGTCGTCGAGTGGACGTACACGATCGGCTACAACTACGCCGATGACGATCCGGTTTATACCAGCCGTCTCGCGATCGGGCTCGACCATTTCGTCCGCCGGATCGAGACGACCTCCACGAGCAAGAAAGAGTACGAAGGCCGACGGATCATAGAGACAGTCACGGATTTCAAGACGACGGTGCTGCAGCCCGCCTCCGCGTTTGCCTACACGCCGCCGGTCGGCGCGAGGTGCGCGTCGTACGATCAGGAAGCGGCCTATACGACCGGCCAGTTTACCGATTTGCCCATCGGATCGAAGGCGCCGGATTTCACGCTGCAGACCGCGCGCGGCGAGGCGCTGCGGTTCTCCGCGTTCCTCAAGCAGCACAAAGTCGTGCTGATGAACTACTGGGGCTATGGTTGAGCCGGATGCCGTGTGGAGTTGCCACACATCGAACACTTCTACCGGGAGATGAAAGCGCAGGGATTCGGGCTGCTGACGGTGACGAAGGACAAGGCGCCCGACGTCCTGAGGATGGTGGAGTACAACGGCATCACGCACCCGATTGTCAGCGACACCAACGATCCCGCCACCGGCCAGGTCTTCGAGAAGTATCGCGCCTACGACGGCAAGCACTACCTCATCGACAGCGATGGCAAGATTGTGGCGACGTTCTCCAAGCTGGGCATCTCGCTGCCGGTGTTGAAGCGGGTGCTGGCCCGCCACGGCATCGGCGCCTCGGCGACGTCCCCGGCCCCGCCGGCTGGCACCGGCGCGTCACCGGCTGAAGCACGCGCGCCCGTCGTGTGGAAAGCGTCCGCCCGCCCGTCGACAGCGGCTGCCGGCACGCCGATCGCGGTTCGCCTCTCGGCGACGGTCGAGCCTGGCTGGCGGGTCTATGCGACGACGCAAACCGGCGCCGGCCCAGAACCGCTCGCGGTCACCGTCGCTCGCAGCCAGATCTTCGCGATGGCAGGTCCGGTGAAGTCGCCGGCGCCGACCGTGAAGTTCGATCCGAACTTCGGCGCGGACGTGGCCTTGCATGAGGATCGCGCGGACTTCGATCTTCCGGTGTCGGTCGCGGCGAAGGCCAAGCCGGGATCGCACACGCTCGTCGTCGAGGCGAGGTACCAGACCTGCAATGCCGTGGTGTGCCTGCCGCCGCAGACGGAGACGCTGAAGATTCCGGTGATCGTGCGATAGTTTACTTGCCGGTCGCCTCGGACCGCATGCCGCTCGTGACGATGGCGACCTTCAGGCCGATGCCGTACGCGATGTCGATGATTCTCATGACGCTGCCGTACCTGGCGTTGCCCGGACCGACGACGAAGACGAGCTTGTCGCTGCGCGCTTCGAACGCGTCGCGCAGGCGCGCTTCGAGGTCCGCCGGCGCGATCTCCTTCTTGTTCATCAGCAGCTTGCCCTCTTCCGACAGCTCCACCACGATCTGCGTGTTCGGCTGAGGCTTCGACTCCTGCTTGCTCACTTCGAGCGGCAGGTTGATGTCCATGCCCTTCTGGGTGAGCGGCAGCGCGGCCATGAAGATGACGAGCAGCACCAGCAGCACGTCGATGAGCGGCGTGACGTTCATCTCGGACGAGGGAGGCGCCAGGTCGCGCGTGTTCGGCCCGCTGTCGAGGTCGTCTTCCTTGAAGTCGTTGTAGTGCTTCAGGTGCAGCTCAATCGCCATCCCTACCAGACCCTTCCTCGGGCATCGACCCTCAAGGTATCGACGATCGCCAGGCCGTCCGCCGAGCCGTCCACGACGAGCAGCTCGTCGGCCAGATTCACCACGGCGCAGGCGTGGTTGGGCAGTATGCGCACCCGATCACCCGGCCGAAGCGCGCACGCCGGCGGCACCTTGGCCGTGGCGTGCTCCTCGGACAGACGCTCGATGATAATCGACGGGTCGGGATGGGGCGAGTCCAGGCCTGGATAGACCAGGCCGTGACCCGTCGCCGTTCCGAATCCGCGCGCGCCGTCCGAGCTGAGGACCTTGCTGCCCGCATCGAATATGACGCGCGAGGTCGCCGGACGGCTGACCACGGTGGAGAGAATCGTCAGGCCGCAGTCGTCGAGCGTCGCCGCGCCCAGACCGACCTGCGTGCGGTCGAAGTAGACGTAATTGCCGGGCCGCATCTCGGTGACGCCGTCCTGGTCCTCGACAAAGCGCGCCGTCGGCGTCGATCCGACGCTGATTTCGCGCGCTTCCACGCCGTCCTGCGCCAGCTGTGTGGCCAGGCTTCGCAGGGTGCCGGCTTCCGTCTCCGCGATCGCCTCGAGCTCCTCGGCCGACTTCGCGCCGTAGGCGTGCCCGGCATGCGAGAGCAGGCCGAGAAAGTTGAGGCCGGCGAGCGACGCGATTTCACGGATGATCACGCCCGCCTTCGCCGACTCCGGGTCGACGCCGCAGCGGTGAAAGCCGACGTCGACTTTCACCAGGACGTCGAGCTTCCTCCCGGCGGCCTGCATGGCCGCCGACCAGCCTTCCGCCACGTCGGGGTCGTCCACGACGATCGACAGCTTCACGCGATCGAGCAGCGCAAGCACGCGCGCGGCATTGGCCGGCTGGATTGGATAGGCGAGTCGGATATCCGGCACGCCGGCGGCGGCAAAGACTTCGGCCTCGCCGAGCTTGGCGCACGTGATGCCCACCGCACCCGCCTCGAGCTGCCAGCGCGCGATGACGGCACTCTTGTGCGTCTTGGCGTGGGGGCGGACCCTGACGCCGACGGCCGCCGCGCGCGCCTGCATGGCCGCGATGTTCGCGCGCACGCGGGAGCGATCGACGACGACGCGGGGCGTCGGGACTGACGAGAGGTTCAAGACAGACAGTATTTCACGCGCGAATCACTCCCAGAGGCTGTTTGAACGCGTAGCCCGGGAAGATCTTCGACGTGTCGGTCGCGCTGAGGTGCTTGGTGACGATTTCAGCGAAGACGTCGCGGAAGTCCGTCGTGATCGCGAGGTCGCGGCCTTCGTAGAGGTTCTCACGACCGAGACCGGGCCACTTGCCGTAGACCTTGCCGCCCTTCACGGGGCCGCCGAGGATGAACATCGCGTTGCCGTGGCCGTGATCGGTGCCGCGGTTGCCGTTCTCTTTCACCGTGCGTCCGAACTCCGACATCGTGACGACGACGACGTCCGCCATCTGGTCGCCGAGATCCTTGCGGAAGGCGGCGATGGTCTGGGCCAGGTCGCCGAGCAGGTTCGGCAGGCGGCCCGGCTGCTGCGCGTGCGTGTCCCAGCCGCCGAGCTCGGCGAACGCGACCTCGAGGCCGAGGTCGCGCTTCACGAGCATCGCGATCTGCTTCATCGCCTCGCCGAACCCGGAGCGCGGATACTCGGCGCCGTTGTCCGGCACGTAGGTGGAGGCGTCGGCGCCCTCGAGCTTGCGGACCGCGTCGAAGGCTTCCTTGCCGGTGTTGCCCAGGAGCGAGTCGGCCGCCGCCTTGTACTGCGTCTCAAAGCCGCTGCTCATCATGTCGGTGGCGCGGCCGGCGCGCACGCCGAACTGGTTGAGCTGGCCGATGGCGAGCGCGGGCGCCGTGCCCTGCAGCGTGCGCGGCAGTTGCTGCGCGAGCGCGACCGCCCGGAACGGGCTCTGGCTCTCCTTTTCGTGCTGCTTCGCGTGCAGGTAGCGGTTGAGCCAGCCGTCGCGCGTGCTCTTCACGCCCGGCGTGCCGCTCTCCATGAAGTCCTGCGCGTCGAAGTGCGACCGCGTCGGATCGTGCGAGCCGCACGCGTGGACGATCGCCATCTCGCCGCTCTGGAACAGCGGCGCGAGCGGCGCCATGCGCGAGCTCAGGCCGAAGAAGCCGTCGAGGTCGATGGAGGGGTCCTCGATCTGGCCCTGCGTCTGGCGCGGGCGCTCGCCGGGCTTCGCAATCGCGATGCCGGGCCGCGCGCGGTAGTACTCCGGATCGCCGAACGGCACGACCATGTTCAGGCCGTCCACGGCGCCGCGCTGGAAGATCGCGATGAGCACTTTGCTCTTCGCCCGGGCCGCGTGGGCGGCACGCGCGATGAACGCCGGCGTGAACCCGAGGCTCACGAGCGCGAGACTGCCGTTCTTCAGGAAGATGCGTCGGGTAATCATGATGACGTCTCCTACCTGCGCTGGAATTCCGGCGAACCGAGCGTGAGCGCGACGAGCTGCTGCGGCGTCTCCGCGCGCGAGAGCGTCGTGCGCGTCGCCTCGGACGCTTCGCCCGCGAGCATCATCTGGATCAGCCGATCGCGCGTCGCGTCCGTCGTGTCCGGCGCGAGCATCTGCAGATCGACCTGAAGGGGCAGGCGCGCGAGCTGTTCGGGCCGCAGCTGCGGGTTCCCAAGCGTGCGGGCGGCCTGCCGCTGCTGTTGCTGCACCTGTTGCGGATTGCCGGCGCCGCGCCCGCGCGGCGCCGCGGCGAGCGCCTGGCCCCCGCTCACGAGCTGCACCGCGAAGTTCATGCGGTTGAGCAGCGCGCCCGTGTTCACCCACGCGTCGGCCGTCATGCTGTAGCCGGTCGGCGGCTGGGCGCCGTAGAGGGGCATGCCCAGCTGCCGCAGCGCATTCACGATCGGCTGCGGGTTGACGATGTTCACGCCGGCCGCGCGAGAGGCGGAGATGACGAACTCGAGCGGCGTCTTCACCTTGGCGCGATAGGCCTCGTCCGCGAAGAATTCCTTCGAGGTGATGATCGTGCGCGTGACCTCACGCAGGTCGCCCTTGGTCTCGAGGAACCGCTTGGCCGCGCGATCGACCAGCGCCGCGGGCGGCTCGTCGGCGACGAAGCGCTGCGCCAGCTTGAACGCAATGTGGCGCGCCGTGGCCGGATGGCTCGCGAGCAGGTCGAGCACCTTCTCGCCTTCCTTCTCCCCGTCCGGCTTCACCTTCGTGCCGAGCACGAGCTTGTCGTCCTGGTCGTGCATCTGCGGGCGGAAGACGAAGTTGCCGCCCGCGCGCGGCTGGTCGATCGTCCAGCCCGTGAAGACGCGCGCGACTTCCTGCACGTCCTTCTGCGAGTAGCCGCCGTCCACGCCGAGCGTGTGCAGCTCCATCAGCTCGCGCGCGTAGTTCTCGTTGAGGCCGCGGCCCTGCCGCTGCGGCGGAGGCTGCGGCTGGGGTTTGCCGGGGAACGGCATGGGGCGGCCGTAGAACTGATCCCGCCGTGGCTTCTGCGCCTGGGGCGGGGTGGGCGTCGAGCTCTGGAAGTTGTCCAGATAGAAGAGCATCGCGGGGCTGTGCGCCGTCGCGCCGAGCATGTCCCGGAACTTGCCCAGGACGTACGGGCGGATCGCGTCGCGCTCGTACGAGGTGAGGTACTGCCGCACCTGGCCCTTGCCGACGAACACGTTGAAGTGATTGAACCAGAAGTCGACGAGCACTTCCTCGAGCTGCCGCTCGGACTCGGCGGCGCGCAGGATCTTCGCGTTCATCAGCTCGTTCATGACGTTCTGCTGGCCCTGCTGAATCTGCCGCTGCTCGGGCGTCGGCGGGGGTCGCTGCGGCTGGGGCGGAGGCGGCGGCGTGCCGGCCGTCGCCTGATTGGGCGGGGCCGTGCGCGCCTGCAGGTTCTGCTGGCGCTGCTGTTGCTGGCGCAGCATGTCGGCGGGCGCGAAGTACTTCGTCATCAAGTCTTCATTGCTCATCGAGAGCGTCGTGAAGGACGCGAGACGCTCGTCGAGCGCGCCGTTCGGCACGCGCTCGGCATGCAGCTGCTGGTCGATGTACTTCGCCAGTCCCATCTCCTGGATGCGCTCGACGTCGCCGGGGCGCGGACCGAATCCGAGCCGGTTGAGCACGTGGGTGATGGTGCGAACATCCGGTCTCGCCGGGACGGCTGAGTCGCGCTGCGCCAGCATCGGCACGGCAAGCGTCGTCAGCGCGGCCGCAAACGTCAGCGCAGCCCGGAACCGGAACGCCGGAGGTTTGGTGTGCATACAGTCGGTTTAGACCGGTACCCTTAGCAAAGGATACAGGGTCGGACCTGGGGTCGTACCTCAGGTACGACCCCACCTCCGACCCCCTCATGATCACGGCGACCGGCCCCATCCTGGAGCGCATTCTCGACGGCACCTATCCCATTTGGAATGAGGGGATTAGCCGCCAGGCGTACAGCCGGTGGAATCAGGCACAGATGGCCACCGCCTGGGGACGGGATCACCTGCGCCGCGTCGCCATTGTCGAGGACGATCGCGTGCTTTCCAGCGCGAAGGACTACCGCTTTCAGGCGCATGTGAATGGGCGCCTCGTGTCCGTACTTGGTATCGGCGCGGTGTTCACTCCGCCCGAGCTCCGCGGACGTGGCCACGCCCGGACATTGATTGATCGACTCATCGCGCAGGCGCGCGACGAGGGGTGCGAGCTGGCGCTGCTGTTTTCCGAGATCGGCCCGACGTACTACGAAGCCATCGGGTTTCGCGTGTTGCCGCGCCCGTCCTTCGAGATCGAGGTGCTTCCCGGGCGTCGCGCCGGCGCGCCGGCGACGCTCGTGCGCTCGGGCGAGGCAGCCGACTTCGAGCAGATCGCCGAACTCGCCGCGCGGTATCGCGAAGGCGCGGCGTTCGCCCTGGACCGCACGGCCGATCTCATCGCGTTTGGCGTCACGCGGCGCCGCCTCCTCGCCGGGCTGGGCCCGGCCGGCCTGCGCGACGTCGAGTTTTTTGTCGCCGAGGAAGGGAACCGGGCCGTGGCCTACGTGGTCCTCACGCGCGGTCCGTCGGGGCTCGTGCTCGAAGATTGCGGCGATCGCGATCCGGCCGGCGCGAGAATCGGCGCCGTCCTGCAGGTCCTTGCGGCCCGGCAGCCCGCCGGCCCCCGGATGCGCCTGCGCGGCTGGCTTCCGCGGGCTCTTCGCCCTCCGCAGATTCGTGTATCGCAGGAGACGCCTGCGGGTGACATCATGATGGTGCGCGGTTTCGACGAGGCCTCCCCGGCGCTCCACGCCATCGGCGAAATCGTGTATTGCAACCTTGACGTGTTCTAAGGAAAGCTCAAGGTACTTTCCGCCAAAAAACTGGGGAGGAAGCCATGTTAAAGGGGATAACGATCCTGACGGTCGCGGTGGCGCTGGCGGGAGCCGGCTGCTCGCGCGAGCCCGAGGTCGAGAAGGTCGCGGTGGGCACCGACGTGCAGCTCACGCGGCAGGACGGCGGCGTGGTGCAGGGCACATTGACCGCGAAGGACGAGAAGACGGTGCAGGTCAAGAGCGGCAAGAGCACCAAGACCGTGCCGAAGGATCAGATCGCGGACGTCAAGGTGGTGGCGAAGGACGCGCCCGAGCCGCCGAAGCTGCCGCCCGTCGCGAAGTTCCGCGAGTTCACGGTGCCAGAGGGCACGAAGCTGGCCGTCGCGCTCGACACGCCGCTCAACACGAAGACGGCCACCGTCGAGCAACCCGTGGAAGGCCGCCTGACGGAGGCCGTCACGATCGACGGCACGGAAGTCCTGCCGGTCGGTTCGAAGGTGCGCGGCAACGTCTCCGCCGTCGCCCCGGCGGGCAAGGTGAAAGGCGTGGCGAGCATCACCGTGCGGTTCAATCGCCTGACCGCGCGCGACGAGAGCTACCAGATTCTCTCGGACTTCTCCCTCACCGCGCCCAGCAGCAAGAAGAAGGACGCCGCCAAGATCGGCATCGGCGCGGCCGCCGGCGCGGTCATCGGCGCGATTGCGGGCGGCGGCAAGGGCGCGGCGATCGGCGCCGCCGTCGGCGGCGGCGCAGGCACCGGCTACGTGATGATGACGGCCGGCGAGGAAATCGACATCAAGCAGGGCGCGCCCATCACCGTCACGCTCGACCGCGCGCTGGACGTCAGGATTCCGATCAGGTAATTGACCGGGTACGCCACGTACGCCACGTACGCCACGTACGCCGCGTACGCGGAACGCGCTCGCGCTGGTCAACTTCACCCAGGAGTGAAGACGGTTGGCCAGCGTCAGTGCGTTCCGGGTACGAGGCGTACGTGGCGTACGTGGCGTACGAGGCGTACCTCTTCTTACTTTTTTCGTTTTAGATCCCCTTCAACCGTCTGCGCCGCGAGCAGCCCCGGCAACCCCGTGAGGCCGCCGCCCGGGTGCACGCCCGCGCTTCCGAGGTACAGCCCCGCGACCGGCGTCCGATAGTTCGCCCAGCCGATGAGCGGACGCCCGATCCATGTCTGGTCGAGCGACGTCTCGCCGTGAAAGATGTGTCCGCCCGACAGCCCCCAGCGCCGCTCGATATCCTCCGGCGTGAGCACTTCGCTGCCGACGACGAGCGAGGCGAAGCCGGGGGCGTGCCGTTCGAGCACGCGGATCACCGCCCGGGCAAGGGCGTTGCGCGACTGATCCCAGTTCGTGCCGCGCAGGTGGCGCGGCGCGAAGTGCGCGCAGACCGACGCGACGTGCTTGCCTTCCGGCGCGAGGCTCGAGTCGAGCACGCTCGGGATCGACACCTCCAGCCAGGGCTCTTCCGACATCTCGCCGTACTTCGTGTGGTCGAAGGCTCGTTCGAGGTAGTCCACGTCCGGCGCGAGCACGAGCCGGCCGCGGAGCGGCACGGGGTCGGGGTCGAACGCTCGGAACACCGGCGGCCGGTCGAGCGCGAAGTTGATTTTCGCCGTGACGCCCCGCGCGCGGATGTTGGCGATGCGATCGCGGAACGTCGGCGGCAGGTCCACCGGCGGCACGAGATTCAGCAGCGCCTGCTTGGGATCGATCGCGGCCACGACAACCCTCGCGGCGATCTCGTCGCCGTTGTCGAGGACCACGCCCGACGCGCGTCCGTCCTTCGTCAGCACCCGCGCCACGTGAGCGTCCGTTCTGACCGTGGCGCCCGCCGTCCTGGCGATGGTCGCGAGCTGCTCGGCCAGGGCGCCCGGCCCGCCGCGCGCGGTGATCCCGCTGCCGATCGGCGACGCGTCGGCCGCCAGCCGCTGCAGGAACATGCCGCCGGTGCCCGCGGACCAGGGGCCCGCCGGGTTGCCGAAGATCGCGTGCGCGCAGATCGCGGCCTGCACGAGGTCGCTCTCGAACCACTCGCCCGTGAGATCCGCGACCGCCATGGGCACCCAGCGCGCGACGCGCGCGAGGTCGCGCCGGCCCAGCGCGCGCGCCTTGCGGCCGATGCCGGCGAGGCGCCAGTAGTCGGAGATCGTCGCGCCGTCGATCGGCGGCGGCGCGTGCTGGTGAATCTCGGCGGCGAGCCGCGCGATCCGCTGCGACGTGCGCAGGAAGTCCGACCAGCGGCCGGCGTCGGGTTTGGAGACATTGGCGATCGACGCCGCGGTCAGCACCGGATCGCGATGGAACACGATGGCCTGCGCATCGGCGCCGAGCGCGGTCAGCGACGGGTCGGGTGTGATGAACTCGACGCCCCACTTGTCGAGCTTGAGCGCGCGCACGACTTCGCGGCTCATCGGCCCGAGGGCGTGGCTGAGCGTCGGGGACTTGAAGCCCTGCACGAACTCGGTGGTCACGGCCGCGCCGCCCACCTGTTGGTGCTGCTCGACGATCGTGACGGCCAGCTTGCGCGACGCGAGATACGCGCCCGCCACCAGCCCGTTCACGCCGCCGCCAATCACCACGACATCCATGGTCAGCGTGCTTTCCTCATGGCCCGCAGCGCCGCATTCCTTCCAGGCGCCGCCATGATGCCGCCGCCCGGATGCGTGGCCGAGCCGCACATGTACAGGCGGCGAACCGGCGTGCGGTAGTCCGCCCAGCCGGGCGCCGGCCGCAGGAAGAACAGCTGCTCGAGCGTCAGCTCGCCCTGAAAAATGTTGCCCTCGCTCAGGCCGAACTCGCGCTCGAGGTCGAGCGGCGTGAGCACCTGCCGGTGCAGGATCCGGTCCTTGATGTTGGGCGCGTACTCGCTGATGGCGTCGATCACCGCGTCGCCGAACTTCTCCTTCTCGTCGTCCCAGGAGGCGTCCGCGAGGTCGTACGGCGCGTACTGCACGAAGCACGACATCACGTGCTTGCCCGGCGGCGCGACGGACGGGTCGGTCAGGCTCGGAATGACGATGTCGATGTACGGCCGCCGCGAGTACCGGCCGTACTTCGCGTCGTCGTAGGCACGTTCCATGTAGTCCACGCTCGGCGAGATCGAGATCGCGCCTCGTAGCTGCGGTCCGGGCCCTGGCATCGCGGTGAAGCTCGGCAGGCCATCCAGCGCGAGGTTCACCTTGCCCGACGATCCGCGGAACTTGTACCGTTTGATGTCATCGACGAACTCGGCCGGCAGGTGCTCCGTGCCGACCATGTTCATGAACGTCAGCCGTGGGTCGACGCTCGAGAAGATGGCCGAGGCCATGTGGTAGTCGCCGTTCTCGAGCACGACGCCTCTGGCCTCGCCGCCGGTCACCAGAATGTGGCGAACGGCCGAGCTCGTCCGGATCTCCGCGCCCGCGGCCCGCGCCGCGGCGGCGATCGACTCGGAAACCTGTCCGGTGCCGCCCTTGGCCAGGCCCCAGGACCGGAAGGCGCCGTCGATGTCGCCCATGTAGTGATGGAGCAGCACGTACGCGGTGCCGGGCGACCGCACGCCGAGAAACGTCCCGATGATCCCCGACGCCGACATCGTCGCCTTGAGCACGTCGGTCTCGAACCACTGATCGAGAAAGTCGATGGCGCTCATCGTCAGCAACTGGAGCTGGTTGTGCCGATCGAGCTCGGGGAGGTCGCGGAAGCGCTTCGCGAGTCCCCCGAGCACGCGGAGATCTTTCAGCCGCATCGCGAAAGGGTCGGGCGGCGTCATCGCGAGGATGTCCTTCGCGAACCGGCCCATCTCGACCATCGCGCGGCCGTACTCGTCGTAGACCTCGGCGTCCTTGCGTGAATGGCGCGCGATCTCGCGGAACGTGCGGGCGTGGTCGTTCACGCGCCACAGGTAGTTGCCGTCCGGCATCGGCGTGAAGGTGCCGTCGAGCGGCAGGATCTCCAGGCCGTGCGAGGCGAGGCCGAGCTCGCGGATGATCTCGGGTCTCAGCAGCGAGACGACGTACGAACAGACGGAGAACTTGAAGCCGGGGAAGATCTCTTCGGTGACGGCGGCGCCGCCGACGACATGCCGGCGCTCGAGGACGAGGACCTTGCGTCCCGCTCGAGCGAGGTAGGCGGCCGCTGTCAGCCCGTTGTGTCCCGCGCCAATAACAATGGCGTCGTACTTCGACGGCATGCGAGAGACATTCTATCGGTGAAAGACCACGTACGCCTGGTACGCCGGGTACGCCTGGTTCGAGGAACGCGCTATCGCTGGTCTACTTCTTTGGCGCGGTGTACCCGCGTCGTGCCGACACCTGCACGCCGGGTTGCTTGACCTTGACGTCGATCGTTCGGTACCTGCCATTGAACTGGGTATTGGTCGAGTAGTACCCGAGCATGTAGTACGACGACACGCCGCGCGCGAGATCGCGCATCGAGGCGCTGAGATCGCCGACGCCCACCGACGCCAGGCCGCCGGTCGTTTCGGCGAGCGTGCGCAGCAGATTGAGCGATCCGGTGCCCATGGGCTTCGAGGCGAACGGATCGACGGATCCGAGGCCGTACGGGTCCACGGTCACAAACGACACGTTGGACCGCTGAGCCCGCTGCGTCAGATCGCGAAAACGGTCGTCGGCGTCCATGGTCTGGAGGCGGATGTACTCGCTGTCGCACCCCGCTCGATTCGACGAGCGCGTGTCGGGCGGCCGTTGTCCCGGTATTCCGAGGCGGGGATCGGAGATGGTCGGACCGTCGGCGCCCCAGGCATATTTCGTCGTGCCTTCGCGTGGCAGCGCCCAGGCGCCGGAAACGAGCAGCACGTGAACCCGCGGTTCGCCGAAGGACCCCGCTCGCCCGACCAGTTCCTCTAAACTCTTCAGCACCAGCTCGATCCGGGACCGGATCAGGAGCTCCTTGACGATGGCCTTGTTGATTTCGGGGTTGCTCGTCCGCGTGATGTAGCACTCGGTGAGGCGCATCTCCGCCGGCGATTGCGCGACGGGCGGGGCAGCTCCTTCATAGGGTGTCCCCGCATAGGGCGATTCATCGTGAATCTGCCGCCAGTACCGCCGCAGGGCATCCTCGACTCTGTCGATCGTCTGCCCGAACGTAAGGGCCCCGACGGGCAGATCCGGCGTGTGCCAGCTGACCAGGTCCTTCGGCCCGATGACCTCGCGCAGGAAGGACACCAAGGGCTCCGGCGATCGCCTCGCCCCCTCCATCGTCAGGAAGTAGCGATTCAAATAAAGGATGAAGAGGCGGCCCGGCCGCGGCGGCGTGCCGGCAGCGAGGGGCGGCGTCTCGCGCGCCGCCACGCTGGCCGGAGACCCGAAGTACTCAAAGATCTCGACCGTCTGGGGTTTGCCATCTTCGAGAACGGCGAAATCGGACGCGGCCAGGCCCTCGACGACATGGCCATCGCGGCGTGGATACGCGTCGACGAAGACGAGGTACGCGCCGCTGCGGAAGACGGGCGGATTCTGGTTGGGAAGCTGAGCGGTTTGCTTCGCTGTCGCAAAAGCGGACAGCGCGCACGCGAGACTCATGCCCAGAAGAAACTGACGTCGCACATTCATGTGACGGCTCCTGCCGGGCGCTGGCAGGACTGACGATAGCATTTTCTGCAATGTGTTCCCGCAACATGTTGCAGCTTCTGCAACATGCGATCGGAATCGCTCAGGATTTCAGCGCACAATCCGGCACGAATCGTGCGTTTGCGTCTCCCTGTCTGAAATCGCTTGCGTCGTCGTCGACGACGACGGTAGTTTGGGGAGGCGGAGCGTGGTGCAGTTCGAGTCGCGGATGTCGGTGGTGGAAGATCGGCTTGAGGAGCATTCGAAGATGATCGGCGGACTTCGGGAAGCCGTCGTGAGCCTTGGCGAGCGGATGGGGTCGCTCGAGCGCCGCGTTGACGCGCTCGACCACCGCATGGATCTTGGGTTCACCCGGGTTGACCAGCGCTTCGACGGGCTTGAAGCGCGCATGGCGCGCCAGTTTCACTGGCTGGTGGGAATCCTTCTGACTGCGATGATCGCAATCATCGGCGTACTCGGCGGCATCACCGCGGCGATCCTGAACCAGTAACAAAGGTAATCAGCGTCAGAAGGTTCCTCGTACGAGTCGTACGAGTCGTACGAGGCGTACGAGGCGTACCCGATATACTGCCCTTCGTGCCCGCGCCGACGCCGTTTCACGATCGCACCTTTCCGCTCTGCGAGAGCTTGAGCTATCGCGACTGGGCGGGCTACTACGCGCCGAGCTCGTACGAGCCGCTCCACGAGCACGAATACAACGCGATTCGGAACGCGACGGCGCTCATCGACGTCTCGCCGCTGTTCAAGTACCTGGTGCACGGCAGGGATGCGGCGACGCTCGTCGATCGCGTCATCACCCGCGACGCGCACCGGCTCCAGCCGGGCCAGGTGATCTACACGCCGTGGTGCAACGAGAAAGGCCACGTCATCGACGACGGCACGGTGAGCCGGCTGGCGGAGGACTACTTCCGCTGGACCGCGGCCGATCCCAGCCTGCGATGGATCTCGCAGCAGGCGGCCGGACTGGACGTCACGATCCAGGACGTCTCCGAGAAGCTGGCGGCGCTGGCGCTGCAGGGCCCGACGTCGGCGGCGCTTCTCCGGCAGGTGGCCGACGTCGATATCGACGGCCTCAAGTACTTCCGGGTGACCACGGGCAGGATTGCCGGCAAGGCCGTCGAGATCTCGCGGACGGGCTACACCGGCGACCTCGGGTACGAGATCTGGATTCACGCGCCTGACGCGGGCGTCGTGTGGGACGCGATCACGCGCGCGGGCGTGGCGTTCGCCCTTCGCCCGACGGGGCTGCTGGCCCTCGACGTCGCGCGGATCGAGGCCGGGCTGCTGCTCATCGACGTGGACTTTTACAGCTCGCGCAAGGCCCTGACCAACTCGCAGCTGTACTCGCCATTCGAGATGGGGCTGGATCGGCTGGTCGACATCGACAAGGACGCGTTCGTCGGCAAGGCCGCGCTCGTCGCCGAGCGCGCGCGCGGCACGGCCCGGCGGATTGTCGGCCTCTCGATTCAATGGCCGGATGTCGAGCGCCTCTACGAAGCGGTCGGCCTGCCGCCGCTGGCCGTCGCGACGGCGTCGCGCGTCGCGGTGCCGGTGTTTGCGGGCTCGCGCCAGATCGGGCGCATGACGTCGTCCACCTGGTCGCCGGTGCTCAAACAGATGATCGGCCTCGCGACGGTCGAGACCGCGTTCTCCGGACCGGCGAGCGAGCTGGAAGTGGAGCACACCGTGGACGCCGTGCGCCATCGCGTCGGCGCCCGCGTGGTGCCGACGCCGTTTTTCAATCCGAAGCGAAAGACGCTGACGCCGCCGGCGTAGGCGATACGAGACGGCGTAGACTAATCGGCCAGGAGAACCGGGATGGTGCGCGCCTCGCTGGCCGGGGCAGTCATCGTCGCCCTCGCCTCGTCTGGTCAGGCGCCTGCCCAGGCGCCGGTGTTCCGCGCCGCCGGCGACGTGGTGGAAGTGCACGCGGTCGTCAGAGATCGCAGCGGCGCCATTCTGAGGGGACTTACACGCGAGGACTTTCGCGTGAGCGAGGACGGCAAGCCGCAGGACGTCGTCCTGTTTTCCTTTGTCGACAAGCCGCTGCCCGCAACGGCGGCATCCGACAACCGTCGGCCGTCCGCGGCGCCCGACGTCGCCACCAACGCACAGCCGCTCGATCGCCGGCTCTACGTGATCGTGCTGGATGCCGCGAACGTCGACGCCAGCCGATCGACGGTGGTCAAGCGGCTGGCGCGTCAGTTCATCGAGGAGAACCTGGGGTCCAACGATCTGGCGGCCGTCATTCAGCTCGGACGCACGGCCGTGAATCAGCCGTTCACGTCGGATCGAGCGCTGCTCATCCGCGCGCTCGACCAGTTCATCGGACACAAGCCCCCGTCGGCAACGGTCACCATCGCCCAGGACGCATTGCTGCGTCCACAGACTGGGCGGCAGCCGCAGGACTCCGAAGCCGGCTCGCGATCGAACGAGGCTCGCCGCATGCTCGAGTCGCTCAAGCAGGTGTGCGAAAGCCTCGGCGCCACGCGCGGGTTCCGCCGGTCGCTCGTCCTGTTTTCGGAGGGCGTGGACGTCGACACGAGCGACTTGATCGGCCAGGACAACCGGCCCGGAGCCCGCGGCGGCATGGACCCGCTGACGCACGACGTCGCGAAGACCGCCGGGTTCGTCCTGCAGGCGCAGGCCGATCTCTACGCCGCGGCCCGGCGCGCGGGTGTGTCCATCTATCCCGTCGATCCACGCGGGAACACGATGGGCGAAGACCTCCAGATGCAGCAGGTCAACACGATTCCAGGCTCGATCTCCCCCGTCGTGAGCGTCATGGGCGAAGTGCAGCGCGGGCAGGGCGTGCTGCGCACGATGGCCGACACGACCGGCGGGGAGGCGGTGGTCGGCACGGGGGCGTTCAAAGCCGGTTTCGGATCGATCGTCGAAGCGAACAGCTCGTACTACCTGCTGGGCTATCGGCCGGCCAACACCGCGCGTGACGGCTCCTACCGGCAGATTTCGGTGAGCGTCGATCGATCGGGCGTGGTCGTGGCCGCGCGGAAGGGCTATGTGGCGGCGATTGACCCGCCGCCTTCCGCCACGGCGACGCCGCCATCATTGAATGCTCCGAGCGCGCGCATGCGCGAGATCCTCGCGAGCGCGCTGCCGGTCAGCGGCCTGCCCGTCAAGCTGATGGGCGGTCCGGTGCGTCCCGCCGGCGACAGGATGCTCGTCGTGCTCGTGCTGGAGATCGACACGAGGGCGGTGCCCTTCCGTCAGGAAGGCGACGTGCTCAGGAATGACATCGAGATGGCGTTTCTTGCGATTGACGCCTCGGGCAAACCGCTCGCGGGGAACAGAGCGGTAGGCAACCTTGGATTGTCGCGTGACCAGCGGGCGGCGCTCACGACCGTCAGGTACATCGTCGAGTTTCCAGCGTCGCCTGGACGATTTCAGGTGCGCGTCGGCGCGTACGAGACGGCCGGTGAAACAGGCGGCTCCGCGCTCATCGACCTTGTGGTCCCGGATGCGGGCAAGGCGCCACTCTCGGTCGGCACCATCCTGTTGACCAGCGCCGCTTCCGCCGTCCCGACGACGGGATCGTTTCCACAGGTGAAGGGACTGCTGCCGGCGCTGCCGTCGGCATCGCGTGACTTCGCCAGCACCGACACGCTCGCGCTGTTCGGAACGGTCTTCGACGCGACCGCCAGGCGAGGCGACACGATCGACGTGCTCGTACAGGTTCAGAGCGCCGATGGCCGGGAGGTCTTCAAGAACGCCGCCAGCAAGACTGGCGCCGACGTCGCGCCGGGCCAGAACGGATACGGCCAGGCAGCCACGATCCCGCTCGCGGGTTTTGCCCCCGGCCGGTATGTGCTGACGGTCAGTGCGTCTTCCTCCACCGGTAAGCGCGCGTCCCAGTCGGTGCCTTTCACGGTGCGGTAGCGGGCGGCTCATGACGCGACCGGTCACGTTCGGGATGGCGATCGCCCTCGCGGCGCTTGGCTCGACGTCAAACGCTCAACAGCTTTCGCGCGCGACCGTCACTGGCCGGGTCCTCGATGCCGACCTCGGCACGCCGATCGCGGACGTCAACGTCGGCTCCCGCGAAATCGGATGGTCCCCGACGGACCGCGACGGCCGATTCAACATTCCCGACGTGCGGGATGGCCGCCATGCCGTGTGGATTGAGGACAGGTACCTGACCTCGTCATGGGCGGCGCCGATCCAGGTGCGCGTGGAGAATGGCCGCGCGGCGGCTCCGATCGAGTTTCGTGCCCGGCTGGAGGGCTCGCTGTCCGGCCGCGTGACCGACGAGCGCGGCGAACCGGTGGTCAACGCGCGGGTGCAGGTGGTCCACCGCGTTTTCGACATCACCGGCGGGACGGGCGAGATGCAGAGCTATCCCGGTGACCGAGCGTACGCTGCGAGTGCACTGACGTTCGTCGCCCGCCGCCAGGCGACGTCGAACTCGCAGGGCTACTACACGATTGACCGCGTACCCGCCGGCGTTCGGCACCGTGTGCTGGCCACCATGCCCAGGCGCTATCCATTCCCAATCTCGGACGCACCGTCCGATCCCGCTGCGAGGCCCACGAATCTCATCGCCGCCTACTACCCGGCCGCCGGCTCGTTCGATACGGCGACGGACGTCGTCGTCCACTCGAACGAGCAGAAGGCCGGCGTGGACATCCGAATGCGCAGTGCGCCTTCGTTCTGCCTCGAAGCGATTCTGGCGCCGGCGGCGTCGTCCGGTCCCGTGTGGTTCATCCTCGCGGAAGACGAGGCGAGCCGGATTCTTCGGCTTGATGGCGGGCTCGTGAGGGCGAGTGGTTTCACTGACGCGAACGGCCGGCTTCGCGCCTGCGATCTCTACACCGGGCGCTTCTTTTTCACCGCCGCCGATCGTGTGATGCCGATCGCGATCACCGGAGCCGATGTGCCGGCCCTTACGATTCCGCCAAACCCGCCTGTCACGGTAAACGTCGAGGTGCTGGCGGGTGCCGCGGTTTCAGTGCCGGCTCGACAGGCTCTTCAGTTCTCGACGCACCCGGCAACGGTCGGGTGGACTCCGATTCAAGACGGACTGTCGCTCAGCCTGACTTCTCTGGCTCGCTACGGTGTCGGGCTCTCGGGACTGTACCCGTGGCACTACGTGCGCGACATCACCTACGCGAGGGGGACCGAGCCCGAAACGTCGATCATGCACAGCGTGTTGGTCCCCGGGGAGCGCGAGTCCAACGGACGGCTGAGGCTGATGATCGCAGGGGATGGCGGATCGATTGCGGCCACGGTCCGGCGGGATGCGGAAGGCATTCCCTATGCGATCGTGCTCGTCTGGCCGGCTGACGCAAAGACAGACGAAGCTGTTGCGGCCGAGCTCGTCGCCGGCGTCAGCAACGAGTCAGGCAGGTTTCTCACCGGCGCGCTCCGGCCGGGCCGGTATCACGTGCTGGCCACGCACGTTCCTCCTCCGTACTGGCTCCAACTGGGAGCCCTCGTTCCCCACATCCGGAAAACGCCTGAGGCGATCGCGCTCCTGCGCCGGTCGGGATCGCTGGCTCGGGAAGTGATCGTCACGCCTCGTGTGATGTCCGCAGTCGAACTGACTCCAACGACGCTCCCGGCCGATGTGAACCGGCCGCCGTCGAAATGAGCGACAATCACCGTTACCGTCACTGTCTCTCTCTTAAGGAGCCCTCTATGACCCCGAAACGGGCTGCTATGGCCGCCACTCTTCTCGCTGGGCTGGCACTCGCGACTGTTCCTGTTGGCGCGAGCGATCCCGTCGGTATCTACGCCGTCGTCAAGAAAGTCGTGTTCGAGCCGAACAACGCCGAGCCGTCCCGCGTGCAGATCTGGGGCGCGTTCTCGATGACGAAGACGCCTATGGCGGTCGACGGCGGCGGCGGCGCGGGTTACACCGACGTCATGTCGGGCTACCTCTATTACGCCCTGCCGTCCGACAACAGCGCCGCGACCGTGCAGCGCAACAAGGTCATCACGAACGAGTGGATGGACCTGAAGGCGGTGGCGGGGACGAATGAGGTCGTCGGCTTCGCCGGACGCCGCGGGCCATTGGGGCGTGTTCGTCCCGCGAGTGAGGCGCCGCGTGATCCGGAGGCCTATCCGCTCCAGAACACCGGCGTCATCAAGATGCGCGACAACCGGTGGGCGCAGGCGACCTGGTACTCCGACCTGGCCGCCGCGCTTCGGACGGCCGCGGGAAGATAAGAAAGACGTCGGGAGTCCCGGCGTAGTTGAGACACCATGGCGACCTTCAGGGTGGCGGCGGGACGTGTCCTGGGCTATCCAGCGTGGGATGCGCTGTTCGTCGGCCTCTCCCTCGTGCACGGAGCGGCCCTGGCGGTGATGCCGGCCGCGCCGGTCGTCGCCGTCCTGCTGTGGTGGAACGCGAACACCATCTCGCACAACTTCATTCACCGGCCGTTCTTCGGCACGCGCACGGCGAACCGGCTGTACTCGGCGTACCTCACGCTGGTGCTCGGGTTTCCGCAGACGCTGTGGCGGCAAAGGCATCTGCGGCACCACGCGGAGCTGGCCGAACTTGCCGCCGCAAAGCCCGCGGCGGCCTACAAGCTTGTAGGCCGGTCCGGGTTTTGGACCGGCAGACTCGCGATCGAGCTCCTGCTCCTCGCCGGATTCTGGACGCTGCTCGCGACACAACTGACGCCCTGGTTCCTCACCGCGTATCTCCCCGGCTGGGCGATTGGCCTCGGCCTCTGCCAGCTGCAGGGTTACTACGAGCACGCGCGCGGCACGAGAAGCCACTACGGCCGCATCTACAACTTCCTCTTCTTCAACGACGGCCTCCACGTCGAGCATCATCGGCGGCCGGGCCTGCATTGGACCGAGCTCGGTCAGCTCGTCCAGCCGCAGTCACCGCACAGCAGGTGGCCGCCGGTGCTCAGATGGCTTGACGCCGTTTCCCTCGAAGGACTCGAGCGTCTGGTGCTGCGATCGCCCCGGTTGCAGCGTCTTGTTGTCGCCGCGCACGAGCGGGCATTTCGCCGCCTGCTGCCGCTCGTCGGCGACGCGAGGCGGGTGACGATCGTCGGCGGCGGGCTCTTTCCGCGCACGGCGCTCGTCCTGCGGAAGCTGTTGCCGGATGCCGAGCTGACGGTGGTGGATGCCTGCGCGGCGCACATCGAGATCGCCAGGCCGATGCTGGGCGACGGCGTCCGGTTCGTGCACGAGGCTTTCGATCCCGCGCGGAGCTGTGACGCCGATCTGCTGATCATCCCGCTCTCGTTCAACGGGCAGCGCCGTCGGATCTACGAGCGTCCGCCGGCGTCCGCGGTGCTCGTGCACGATTGGATCGCGGCGTCACATCAGCCCTCCGCGATCGTGTCGTGGCTGCTGCTCAAACGTCTGAATCTGGTCCGATCATCTGAGTCGTCGCGGCGTCAGCCGTGACGCCGCCCGCCGAACGATACCTGCCAGCGAGTCTGACCTGTGTACTGCTGCTGGCGCATGCGCTCGCCATATTCTTCGACGCGCGCGATCTGAAGGACTCCTTCTTCATGTCGTCCGCGCTCATCTGGCACGACGTCGCCGTTGGCGTCGCCTTCTGGATGGTCGATGTGGCGCTGAGGCGGCCGCGTGTGATGTGGCTGCCGTACCTCGGCATCTCGGCGTACGCCGCGCTCAACGTCCCGGTCGTCTGGGTGCTGTCGTCGCCGCTCACGGTGCCGATGTGGCGGGCCAGCGGAGGCGCGCTGGCGGACTCGATCACGCACTACCTGACCCCGATGAACCTCGGCGGCATGCTGGTCGTGCTCGTGGCCGCCGTCATCCTGCCGTGGTTGGTGAAAGGCCTGACGGCGACTGAACGCAACGCGGCCACGGTGGTGGTCCTGGCCTCGGCGGCCATCGGGCCGCTGGCCTCGTCGCGCGTGGAGACACACGGTCTTCATCGCAACGCCATTACGGCGCTCATCGCAACGGCGACGCCCCGCATTGCCGCGAAGGCCGAGGATGCCGACTGGCGCGCGAGCCCGGTGGCCGAGGGCGCGGGCGAGGACCTCACGAACTTTCGTGGCGCCGCGTCCGGCCGCAACGTCGTGATCGTCGCGCTCGAGTCGATGGCGGCGGAGTACCTGGTCTTCCATGGCGCGCCAGGTGATCCGACGCCGAATCTCACGGGCCTCGCTGCCAAATCCATCGTCTTCGACGCGGCCTATGCCACCTATCCGGAGAGCATCAAGGGGCTCTTCGCGCTGCTGTGCTCGCGCGCGCCCGCCTTCGACGTGACAACGGAAGATCATGCCCGCGCGTCATGCGCGCCGCTGCCACAGGTGCTGGGCGCGAAGGGCTTTCGGACGGGGCTGTTTCACTCCGGCCGCTTCGGCTACCTCGGCATGCAGGGGATCGTCGATCAGCAGGGGTTCGAGACCGCGGAAGACGCCGGCGCCATCGGCGGCAACGTGCAGTCGAGCTTCGGCGTGGACGAGCCGGCGACGATCGCGCGGATGCTGGCGTGGATCGACGGGCTTCGCGGCCAGCGCTTCCTCCTCACGTACCTGCCCGTGGCCGGTCATCATCCGTACGCGACGACAGCGCCGGGGCCGTTCGAAGGCACCACGGAATTCGTCGCGTATCTGAACGCTCTGGCGGAAGCCGATCGCGCGCTCGGCTCGCTGCTCACCGGCCTGCGCCAGCGCGGGTTGCTCGATCGCACGCTGTTCGTCTTCGTCGGCGATCACGGCGAGGCGTTCGGCCAGCATCCCGGCAACGTCGGCCATTCGTTGTTCCTGTACGACGAGAACGTCCGCGTGCCGCTGGTCGTGGCGATGCCGGGGCTGGAGTTTCCGCCCGCGCGCGTCGGCCGCGTGGTGAGCGTCGTGGACATCGCGCCCGCCGTCCTCGATCTGCTGGGCATGGACCCGCGGCCCGGGTACGAAGGCGTCTCGCTGCTCGCGCCGCGAGAACGGATGGCGCTCTTTCAGACCGACTACGCGACAGGGTGGCTCGGCTTGCGCGATCGCTGCTGGAAAACGATCGTCGAAGTCGAGACGCGCCGGACGCAGCTCTACGATGTGTGCGCCGATCCGAAAGAAACGACGAACCGCGCCGACCAGCGTCGCGATCTCGCCGACGCGTATCGCGAGCGGTTGGAGCGATGGGCGGCCGCCACAAGGGCGGGGATGAAATAGGCAGCATGTAGGCCGCTCCGGGCTTTGGAGCGGCATTTCTATTTCTTCGTCAAGTCTCTATACGCCGCCGCAATCCCCGATCCGTTGACGTAGTTCTGAAACACCGATCGCAGCAGCCGCGACGACCCGCAGAATGCCGTCTCGAACTCATTGAGATTCACGGACTTACGGACCTCGGCGATGGGCGCGCCGCGGGAGACGCCCGCTTTCACCTGATCGACCAGCGACGCCAGCATCCGGATCTCGAGCTGCACGTGATCCAGCGTGCGCACGACCGGGCCGTGGCCGGGAATCAGAATCGCCGGCTTCAGCGCCGCGAGCTTCTGGAGCGTCGCGCCGAATTCGAGCGGCCGTGACGTCGAGCCGATGAGCGGCACCGGCAAGGCCAGCAGGTCGCCGGTGATCACCAGTCGATCCTGCGGCAGGTGCACCACGAGATCCTCGGGCGTGTGGCCCGCGCCGAGATGGAGAATCTCGATCGTCCGCTTGCCGCGCGTGAGGGTCATGCGGTCGGTCACCGTGACCGTCGGAGGCACGACCGTCGCGCCCGGCGCTTCGGCGAAGTAGCGCTGGGCAGCCGCGATGTCGCCGCGATAGCTCGCGCGTTCCTCGTCGTTGATCGCCTGCCCGTCGAAGTTCTTCGCCTGCTCCAGCGAGAGCTGCATCTGCTTGACCAGAATCGGCCCGCGCTCGAGCGTGCCCTTCCGGTTGGCTGCACCGGTCGTCGCCGCCGCCTCGGCCGATCGCGCGTGGCCGATGATCTCCACGCCGGGGAAGGCCTCGCGATACGTCGCGTTGCCCATCATGTGGTCGTCGTGCCAGTGAGTGTTGATGATGGTCCGCACGGGCTTCGGCGTCAGCTTCTTCAGCGCGGCAATGGTGGCCTTCGCGGAGCTCGGCGTGATGTTCGTGTCCACCACGATCACGTCGGCGTCGTTGACGATGAAGACGCTGTTGGCGTCGAACATCAGCCCGGGCGGCTTGCGGCGAATCGCCGCGTACACGCCGTCCACGACCTTCTGGACCTCGAATTCAGGAGTGTCCGACTGTGAACTGAGAGGAATGATCGCAGCCAGGGCCGCGACGACGACAGCGAAGACACGCATGGCTCTTGCTACTTGATCAGGTACAGCCGCGTCTGGCGCCCGTCGATCCAGTCCCAGCCGGTCGAGAGCAGCGCGGCGTCTTCCTCGAGCGCGAAGCGCACGGCCTGGTTGTTCCATTCCGGCACGCGGTGCGTGACGTTCAGCTCGATCGAGTGCCACGTGTCGGGACGGAAGATGTAGTCGCCGCGAACGGGGACGCCCTGCTGGTAATCGGTCATGCCGATCGGCGGGCCGGCGCCGTGGCCGTGATAGCCAATCGGATGGCAGTAGATCGACGGCGTCATCCCTTCCGACTTGGCCTGCGCGAGCGCGGAGGCGAGCGCCGCGTTGCCGGTCGCGCCGGCCTTGGCGTGCGCCATCGTGATGTCCTGCAGCCGGTTCGCGGCCGCGAGACCGGCCTTGATGCCGGCGGGCGCGTCGGTCTCACCAGGCTTCAGCACGTAGGCGTGATGCTGCGTGTCCGTCGAAAAACCCAGATACACCAGGCCGAAGTCCGTGTGCAGCAGATCGCCCGCCATGATCACGCGGCTTGGCGGCGCCTGGCCGCCCGCGCGCTGGATGCTGACGGACGGATGGAACCACGATCCGAGTCCAAGGTCTGCCACGCGTTGACGCATCCACCACACGACGTCCTCGGTCGTGGTCTTGCCGGGCGTGACGACCTGGTTGGAGAACGCCTCGCGGATCACCTGGTGCGCGATCGTCATCACGTGCCGGTACGCGGTCGTCTCCTCGGCGAGCTTCGTCTCGAGCCAAGCGACCGCCAGCATCTCCGCGCTCTTCACGCGCGGCGCGTAGGTGGGCCCGACCGCCTTGAGGAGCTGCTCCTTTTCGTTGGCCGTCAGACCGTCGGCGTGGTTCCAGGCATCGGACGTGTTCACGCCGATGACCTTCGGGTCCCGGTCCGCGACGTATTTCTTGAGCCCGTCCCACTGGCCGTCGTTGGGCGTCTGCACCACGGTGAACACGGCGTCGTAATCGAACCGCCCGATCGACACCCGGTCGACCTTGCCGCCCTTGTCCGAGAACACCAGGATCGTCCGCCGCCGCGACGAGAACGTCGTCAGCGGCGCCATCGACCGGAAGACCGGGTCGTCGTTGTACTCGCGCGACACGACGATCCACATGTCGATGCCTTCGCGACGCATGAGGGCCGGCAACACCTCGTCGAATCGTTTGACGATCCATTGCTTGACGTGCGCGGCCTGATCGCGATGCGACAGAACGCGGCCGGTGGGGAAGGCCGGTGCCTGCTGCGTGCCGGAAACAATTCCGGAGCTGGCGAGGACGAGCGCAAGGACGATGAGTCGGCGTGCGAGCATTCAGTCTCCGTTACACGTAGTGGCCGATGGCCATCAGCGCGGTCGTGACGAGGAGCATCACCGCGACGATCGGGCCCGCGCGCAGCACCCGCTTGCGGCGCGCCATGGCCTCGGCCATCAGCGCAGTCTTTTCGGCGCCGTCCGGGAGCGGACCGGCCTTTGCGGCGAGCGCGCCCGCCTTCAGGATGTTGCGGCGCATCGCCAGCAACCCGATGTGCAGCGCGATGATGGCGATGATGCCGCCCGTGCCGAAGACCATCGCATTCGGCGTGCCGCTCAGCGCCCGATCGAATCCCGACGTCATCCGCCAGAACAGCCACACGCCGGAAGCGACATTGACCAGCGCGACGATCGGAATGATGTTCAGGACCCCGCGCCTGGTGAGGCCGGCCATCACTTTCGCGCCGTCCGGTCCGAGTTCGGCGACCGTCGGCGTCAGGAAGAACGCCATGAACACCACGGCGCCCACCCAGAATGCGCCCAGCATGACGTGCAGCACTCGCATCAGCAGATACAACTCAATCATCAGTCGTCTCCGTCGCGTTCCGGCAACGGCCCCAGCGTCTCCACGACAAATCGATCCCACGCGTGCAGCAGGTCCTCGCGATTGGAGTACGGTCCCGGCCGGTAGCCGCGCGAGCTGATCCCGCGCTGCGCCAGCTCGCACACGTGCCAGTCCTGACGGTTCGTCATGTCCCAGAAGTCCGTCGCGTCGGTCAGATCGAAGTCCGGCCTGGCCGCTTCATCCGGATGCACGAGCCACTCGCACACAATGCGCGTGCGGTTGTGCGCGACGGGCCAGAGTGTGTGCGTCAGCACGTAGTCCGGGTGCGGCGCGATCAGGAAATTCGGGAAGACCGAGTAGTAATAGACGCGCCGCTGGTCCGCGGTGTCGAGCCCGGGCAGCGGCTTGCGCGGGCGCGTGCCGTCCATCGACATCGTCTCCACGCCCTCGCAGAGATCCATGCGCCCGCCCATGTAGGTGGGCTGGAGCGGCTCGTTGTCGCCGCTCAGGTAGTGGGAGAGCTTGTTCAACGACGGATGCAGCGTCGGACAGTGCAGGCACTCGTTGTAGTTCTGCACGATGAGCTTCCAGTTGGTCTGGACGTCGTACACGATCCGGTGCGCGCGAACGAGATCGGTCATCTGCCAGGGCGCAAACTTTTCCGGCAGTCCGGCCAGGTGTTCGCGCAGCGACGGCCCGGAAGGGGACAGCGACACGAACGCGAAGCCCTCCCAGGTTTCCGCACGAGCGGTGCCGAGCGGGAACTCGTCCTTGGAAAACCCCGGCGATCCGTCCATGTGAGGGGCGCCGATGAGCCGTCCCTCGTAGTCGTACGTCCAGGCGTGGTACGGACACTGAATGGAGCCTGGAAACCGGCCGGCGTCCTGGGCGCAGAGGCGCGTGCCGCGATGCCGGCAGACGTTCTGCAGCGCGCGAATGCCGTCGGCGGTCCGCACGACGATGAGATCGTCGCCGGCAATCTCGCGCGTGACGTAGGAGCCCGTGGCCGGCATCTCTTCGAGACGGCCCACGCCGATCCACATCTGACGATAGAAGAGGTCCATCTCGCGCGCGAACACCAGCGGGTCGGTGTAGTAGCGCGCGGGAAGCGTGAACGCCGTCGCCGGCAGGACGTCGCGGGAGTAGTACGGCATCGGCGAATGCTCCCCGGCATGATACAACCTGCGCACATCCAGATGGCCGAGGCCGATTCCCGCCCGTCACTCCGCCGCGAGCTCGGCCGCTGGGATCTGACGGCCATTGGCGTCAATCAGGTAATTGGCGGCAGCGTGTTTCTCGTGCCCGCCAGCCTGGCGGCCGCCCTCGGCGGCGGCTGGAGCTGGATCGCCTTCATCGGCGCGGGGATCATCTCGTTGCTGATCGCTCTCTGTTTCGCCGAGGCGTCGAGCCGGTTTCAGGGGACGGGCGGCTCGTACCTGTTCACGCGCCAGGTGTTCGGGCGGTTTGCCGGGTTCGAAGTCGGCTGGATGTTGTGGGTGACCCGCGTCACGTCGTGGTCATCGGTCGTCAACGGCCTGGTGGACGTGCTCGGGTATTACTGGCCGGCGGTGACGGTGGGGCTGGCCCGCGTCGCGCTGATCTCGGGCCTCGTGCTCACGATCACGGCCATCAACGTGCGGGGCATCCGCCAGAGCGCGTGGGCAGTGAACGCGTTCACGATCGGCAAGCTCCTGCCGCTCGCCATCTTCATCTTCATCGGGCTTCACTTCATTTCACCGAGCGCACTGGCGCCAGACGCGCCGCTGGACTGGTCGAAAGTGGCGGCGTCCGCACTTCTCCTGATCTTTGCGTATGGCGGCTACGAGGTTGTCCCGGTGCCGGCGGGCGAGGCGAAGGATCCGGTGCGCGCCGTGCCGTTCGCGATGGTCGCGACGATTCTCATCTCGGGCGCGGTCATGTGCCTGGTGTATATCAGCGCCGTCGGCATCTTCCCCGGCCTGGCGTCATCGAAGACGCCGCTGGCTGACGCGGCGGCGCTCTACCTTGGCGCCACCGGCGCGCTAATCATGACGACCGGCGCCGCGGTCTCGATGTCCGGCAACAACATCGGCCAGGCGCTGTCGGGCTCGCGCAACCTCTTCGCGCTCTCCGAGCAGGGCGATTTGCCGCGAATCTTCGGGCACATTCACGCGAAGTTCCGCACGCCCGACTTCGCCATCATCTTTACGTCGGCGATCGCGCTGGCCCTGGCGCTGTCCGGATCGTTCGCGACGCTGGCCAAGACCAGCGCGCTCGCCCGGCTGGTCGTGTACAGCTTCACGTGTGCGTCCGTCCTCGCGCTGCGCCGGTCGGGCCGGGCGCCGTTCACGATTCCGTTCGGTCCGGTCGTGCCGGTCCTCGGGCTCATCGCGTCGATCGGCATCGCGTTCGGCGCCGACGCGCTGCAGCGGCAGACGGGCCTCGTCGCTCTCGCGTTTGGCGCCGTGTTGTACGTCATCGCCAGGAGGTCGAATGCGCATGTCAGCTTGTAGGGCGCTGCGGGCTTTGCAGCGCCGCCGAGGTCCTGGGTCCTTGGTCCTGGGTGCTCGGTCCTGGTTCACGGCCGCCTTTGTCGCGTCGGTGCTTCTAGCGCCGACGGCCGTCTCCGCTCAGCACCTCGTCATCGTCGTCCGTCACGCCGAGCGTGCCGACGGCGGCGCGATGTCAGCCGCCAAGCAGACGGATCCGCTGTTGTCGGCTGAAGGAGAGGCGCGCGCGAAGCGACTGGCCGCCATGCTGGCCGACAGCGGCATCACGGCGATCTACGCCACGGAATACAAGCGCACGCAGGACACGGCGAAGCCAATCGCCCAACGGCTCGGCCTGAAGGTGCAGACGCAGAAGGGGCAGGACTCCGCCGGCCTCGCGGCGCTGCTCAAGTCCACGCACGCGAAAGACGTCGTGCTGGTCGTCGGTCACTCGAACACGATGCCTGAGGTGATCAAGGCGCTCGGCGGTCCGGCGTTCAAGATCCCGGACGACGAGTACGACACGATCTATTTCCTGGTGCCTGCGACAGGGACGCTGTCCAAGATCCGGTACTGAAAGTTCTCACCACGAAGCTCACGAAGATTCGAACACCAGGCAGGAATGTCTTGAGCCCGGCGTTGCCCGAACGGATGTGAATGCAGGCTGTACGAAACCTTGCACAGCTAGCCGGCTGGCTTCGTACAGCCAGCATTCACATCCGTTCCAGGCGGCTTATGGCCGCCGCGGGCCGCAGGCCCGCGGCAACGCCGGGCCTTCGTGTCCTTCGTGGTGAGAGCTCTTAGTTAGGACCGTCTGTAAATCACGAAGAAGCTGTTGTCGAGATACGAATGCGACCCGGTCTGCGTGAAGCCGATGGCCTTCATCCAGCCGTCGAGATCGGTAACCGAATAGCGCATCTTTTCGTGGCCGACGGGCCACGTCTCCGAGAAATCGATCACCGCGATGCGCCCGCCGGGTTTGATGTACTTCGCCAGCGTCTTGAAATACGCGCCCTGGTTGCCGATGTGGTGCAGCGCGTCGCAGATGAACGCGAGATCCACCTGTTCGGGCAGCTTCGGGTCGTCCGTCGCGGCGAGGATGGTCCGGATGTTCGTCAGACTTTCTTCCTTGGCCCGGCGATCGATGATCTTGAGGAGGCCCGGGTCGATGTCCACGGCATAGAGGACGCCGGCGCGCCCGAGGTGCTGGGCGATGGGGCGTGAGAAAAGCCCCGATCCCGCGCCGATGTCGGCGACCTTGGAGCCGGGCGGGATCACGAGCGTCTCGATGACGCGCGGGACCTGCATGCGCGCGACCCGCGCCGCGCCCTCGAGCGTCTTCGCGTACGCCTCAGGATCGGTCTGCTGCGCGGAAACCGTCAGGCCGAGCGCCACCGCGCCAACCAGCGCTGCGAGCATCGAGCGATATCTGGATTCCATGGGCAGATAGTAATACCGGGCGTACCGGGCGTACGATAGGTTTCCAGATCTCAGGAGTCCTATTGTGGCGGACTGGCTGACCGACGTGCGGGTCGTGCTGCGGGGCTGGCGGCGTTCGCCGGGCTTCTCGGCGACCATCGTTCTTACGCTCGTACTCGGTCTGGGCCTCGCGGCCGCCATGTTCGCGTTTGCGGACGGCTACCTGTTCCGTCCCCTGCCGTTCCCGGCCGCGGATCGGCTGTATCACGTGCTCGATCCCAACAACAAGATTGCCGGCATGATCATGTCGGCTGATCAGGCCGCGCTACGCGCGAGTCCGCTCGCTGATTTCGGGTTTGTCTCGTGGGAGATCTCGAGCCGGCCGGTGTCGGGCGAGCTGGACCTCGGCAACAGGCGCGTGCCCGTCATGGCCTATGGCGTGAGCGCCGCATTCCGGCAGACGGTCCAGCTGCCGCTCATTGCCGGACGCGACTTCACCGACGTGGACCACCGTGATGGCGCGCCTGTTCGAGCGTGGCTGACCTATCGCTACTGGCAGCGCGAGTTCGGCCGCGACCGCGGCGTGGTAGGACGCACCTTCAAAGTCCTCACCTTCAGTGGAAAGACGACGACCGCTGAGGTGGTCGGGATTCTCGGTCCCGAGGCCACGTCGTTCGATCTCAACAACGAGCCGCCCGACATCGTCGTGCCGGAGCTCGAGCCCGCGCGGGTCGAGCCGAGGCGGATGGCCATGCCGATCGTCAGGCTGCCCGACGGCATGAGCCGTGAGCAGGCCGAGGCACGCATGGCGAGCGTGCTCCAGTCGGTCGCGCCCGCGTCGGACGGAACACCGCGGGTCGTTCGGTTGCGATCGCTGCACGAGTATCAGGTGCGCGGCGGACGTCCGACTGCGCGTGTGCTTTTCGCTGGCGCGATGCTCGTGTTGCTCCTCGCGACGATCAACCTCGTGCATTTGCTCCTGACGCGTGGCGTGGCTCGCGCGGGCGAAATCGCGACGCGGGCGGCCCTCGGCGCCGGCCGCTGGCGCCTGACGCGACTCTTTCTGACCGAAAGCCTGTTGCTCAGCGTGATCGGCGTGGCCGGCGGCCTGCTTGCCGGCGCCTGGCTCTCCAAGGTGATTGAAGCCAGCATCCCGCGGCTGCCGACGGGCGGCCGCAACATGGCGCTCGTGCCGATGCTGTACGGATGGCGCACCGTGTTGTTTGCGTGCGCGTTGGGCCTGCTGGTGGCGGTCGTCGGCGGACTCTGGCCGGCCCGGCGCGCGCTCAAGCGATCGCTCGCCTGGACCAATCGAAGCGCCTCCGGACTTCGCGGCAACCTTCCCGCGCGATTGTCACGCACGATTCTCGCGTCCGAGCTGGCCGTGGCGACGATCGTCATGGTCGGCACGGTCTTCATCGGCCTTGGCATCTGGCGTTACCTCAACCAGCCACTGGGCTTCGACTACGACGATCGGTATTCCGTCAGTGTCACGCGCGCGGCCGGACAGGCGACCAGCGTTCCGGAGGTCATGGCGACAATCGAGGCCATTCGCGGCGTCAACGGAGTCCGCGCAGCGGCGACGGAGCGGTTGTTCTCCATTCGAGACATCGAGATTCCCGGTGTCGCGATCGATCCGCGAACAACGAGCGCGTCCGGCGCGACCGATGGCTACTTCGAGGCGTGGAATCTGCGGCTGCGGCGAGGGCGCTGGTTCACTCACGCGGAGCTCACGGGACAGGAACCGGTCGTCGTCATCAACGAGACCCTCGCGCGAATGGCGTGGCCCGGCGCCGATGCGCTCGGCCGGGAGGTGCGCGCGGACGGCCTCCTCAGGCGAGTCATCGGCGTCATCGAGCCGATGCGCACGCGGCTCGCGATGGAACCGAGCGGCCATGTGTACGTGCCGGTCGCGCAGCCGCGTGCCTGGACGTCGGCCGCCGTGTGGGCGTCAGGGCTGTCGGCCGACGATCTGCAGCGCCGCGTCGAAGGCGTCATCCGTGGAGTCGTGCCGGACGCGGAGGTCCGCGTGCAGCCGGTGACGCTCGAGCGTCTTTTCGGGCGCGACGTCGGCGAGGCGCTGTTTCAGGCGCCGATCATGCTCGCCTTCGGCGCGCTGGCCTTCGTACTTGCCGGCGTCGGCGTCTTCGGCCTGGTCTCGTATCTGGTGGAGCAGCGAACGCGCGAGTTTGGCATCCGCTTCGCGCTCGGCGCCAGACCCGGCGACGTTTGGCAGAACGTGATCCGTCAGAGCCTCATCCCCGCCATAGTCGGTCTCGCAATCGGTGTTGCCGGCGCGTGGGCGCTCGAGTCGGTTGTGAGATCGAGCGTGTTCGGCTGGCAGTCGTCCGGCATCAGCGCGATCGGCGCCGTCGCCGTTGCGCTTCTTGCGGTGAGCGTGCTCGCGGCGGCTGTACCAGCACGCCGCGCGATGAAGGTGAACCCGGCGACGACGTTGAGAGCTGAGTAGACATGCGTCGTCCCAGGTCCTGGGTCCCAGGTCCTGGGTCCTGAACCAAGGACCAAGGACCAAGGACCAAGGACCAAGGACCAAGGACCAAGGACGACGCCAGATCGCCACTTACCGACAGCCCGTCGCCGTTCACCGATAGCGCCGAACCGGGCCCATCGCCCGCCGTAAGATCCGCCGGGTCCACATGATTGACGTCCAGGAGCTCCGGAAGCAGTACGGGGATCTCGTTGCGGTTGACGGCCTGACATTTTCTGCGCCGGCGGGCTCGATCTTTGGATTGCTGGGGCCGAATGGCGCCGGCAAATCCACGGCCATCGGCTGCCTTTCCGGCCTGCTCACGCCGACGTCCGGGCGTGTCGCCGTGCTCGGTCACGACGTCGTGCGCGACAGTCTCGCGGCCAAACAGCAACTCGGCATCGTGCCGCAGGAGCTTGCGCTGTACGAAGATCTGAGCGCGAAGGACAACCTTGCCTACTGGGGCGCGGCGTACGGCATGAGCGGCGAGACGCTCAAGAAGCGCGTCCTCGACGTGCTCGATCGGATCGGCCTGGCCGATCGCGCGAAGGAGCCCGTCAAGAAATACAGCGGCGGCATGAAGCGGCGCCTGAACTTCGGGTGCGGCATCGTGCATCGGCCGAAGGTGCTGCTCCTCGACGAGCCGACGGTCGGCGTCGATCCGCAGAGCCGCGTGAAGCTGCTCGAGCTCGTGCGCGAGGAGACGCGCAACGGCACGTGCGTGCTCTACACGACGCACTACATGGAGGAAGCACAGGATCTCTGCGATCGTCTGGCCATCATCGACCACGGCAAGCTGCTCGCGATCGGCACGCTGGCGGAGCTGCGCAAGCTGATCGGCGAGAAAGACATCGTGCGTCTGTCCGGGCAATTCAATACTGAGGCCGCGCGGAAGGCGCTGGCGTCCATCGACGGCGTCGAGGTGGTGTCCGCCGAACAGACGACGCTGCTCCTTGCCGTGGAGGGCGCGACGCGCAAACTGCCGGCGCTGCTCGCGGCCATCGACGGTCCGGCGGGCGACGTCCAGGAGACCTCGCTCAGCCAGCCGAGCCTCGAATCGCTCTTCATCAAGCTGACGGGCCGGGCGCTCCGGGAATAACCATGGGATTCGTCGGCATCGCGACACTGAAGGACCTGCGCCGGCGCATCGCCGATCCGGCCGCGCTGATGATGTGGCTCGGCCTGCCGGTCGTGATCGGCACGCTCATGGCTTTGATCGGCGGAAGCGGGGGCGGGCCGCCCAAAGCGCGCGTGCTGCTCGTGGACCTGGACCAGACATTTGTGAGCCGGCTGGTCGGGATGGCCGGCGGCAGCAGCCAACTCTCCGAGTTCCTCGAGATCGAGACGGTCACCGAGGCGGAAGGCCGGCGCCGCATCGACGCCGGCGAGGCCAACGCGCTGCTGATTCTGCCGAAGGGGTTCCAGGACGGCGTCCTCCGCGAGCAGCCGACCGAGCTCGCGCTCATCAAGAACCCGTCGCAGCGGATTCTCCCCGGCATTGTCGAAGAAGGGATGCGGATGGTCGTGGAGGCCGCGTTCTACGCGCAGCGCCTGTTCGGCGAGCCGATCCGCCAGATTGCCGACAGCGCGACCGGCAGCCGAGCGCCCTCCGATGCCGCGGTCGCCGTGGTCAGCCAGTCGATCAACCAGCGTCTGCAGAAGCTGCAGACGACGTTGTCGCCGCCCGCGTTGTCGCTGGACACGGGCGCGGCAACCGCAACCGCCGAGTCCTTCAACTTCGGCGCGATGTTCATGCCCGGACTGCTGTTCATGGCGGTGATGTTCACCGCGCAGGGCATCAGCAACGACATCTGGATCGAGAAGATCAACGGGACGCTGCGCCGGACGCTGAGCGCGCCGCAGGGCGCCGGCGCGTTCCTCGCGGGCAAGATCGCCGCCGGTGTCGCGGTGATGGCAGGAGCGACGCTCCTGGCGCTTGCGCTTGGCATCGCCGGTTTCGGCGTGCCGTGGTCGCGCGCGCCCCTGGCGCTCGTGTGGGCGTCCTACTCCGGCGCTGCGATCCTCTGCATGATGACCGGCCTTCAGCTGATCTCCACGAGCGCCCGCGGGGGGCAGCTGCTCTCGACGATGGTCGTGTTTCCGCTCATCATGATCGGCGGGTCGTTCTTCCCGTTCGAGACGATGCCCGCGTGGATGGCCGGGGTCGGGCGGTGGACGCCGAACGGCCTCGCGGTGCTCGAGACCAAGAAGATCCTCTTCGGCGCAATCGATCCTGCCGCGCTGACCCTCGCGGCTGTCGGCGTCGGCGTGCCGGCCATCGTTATCTTTTTTCTGAGCGTGAGGCGCCTGAAGGGCGCTTTCGCGACCAACTGACATGCTGCGATCCGCCTGGTTCATCGCCAAGAGCGACGCCGCCTACATGCTCGGGCGGCGCGAGACGTTGCTGTGGATCTTCGTGATGCCGATCGTGTTCTTCTACTTCATCGGCACGGTCACGGCCGGATTCGGCGAGTCGTCCAACCAGCGGGAGCGGCTCGCCGTCCGCGGCGCCGACAACGCCGGGTTTCTGGCCGACGAGCTCATCCGCCGCCTCGAAGGGCAGAAGTACGAGATCGTCCGGGCGGCGAGCGACGAGGAGCTTGCGACATTTACTCGACGCCTGACCCTTCCCGCGCCGGCGGCGCCGCACCAGACATTCACCGATGCGGTCCTGGCCGGACAGCAGCAAGTCGTCAAGTTCGACCGTCGCCGCACCGACGACCCGATGGCCGGCAACTACGACCAGATTCGGATCGGTCGCGCGACGTATGAGGTGCTGGCCGACCTCGCCGTGCTCCGGATGAACGGACAGACCGTGAGTCCGGATGCCTTCGCGCAACTGGCGGCCCAACCACGGGCTCTCACTCTCAGCGTGACGTCGGCGGGCCGGCGCATCGTCCCGCCGAGCGGGTTCGCGCAGGCGGTGCCCGGCACCCTCGTGATGTTCACGATGCTCGTTCTGCTCACGAGCGGCTCGATCTCGCTCGTCATGGAGCGCGAGCAGGGCTTGCTGCGCCGCCTCGCGTCGGCGCCGATCTCGCGGGCATCCGTCGTGCTCGGCAAGTGGGCCGGCCGGATGATGCTGGCGCTGGTGCAGGTGGCGTTCGCGATGCTGGTCGGCGCCGCCCTCTTCAGGATTGACTGGGGACCCTCGCTCCCCATGGTGACCCTGGTGCTGTTCGGATGGGCCGCGTTCACCACCTCGCTGGCCATCGTGCTCGCGAGCATCACGCGCACGATCGCACAGACGGCGGGCATCGGCGTCTTCAGCACGCAGATCATGGCGGCGCTCGGCGGCTGCTGGTGGCCGATTGAGATCACGCCGTCGTGGATGCAGACAGTGGCGCTCTTCCTGCCCACGGGCTGGGCGATGGACGCCATTCACAAGCTGGTGAACTTCGGGTACGACTCGTCGGTCGCCATTCCGCACGTGGCCGCCATGCTCGCCGGCGCGCTCATCCTCGGCTGGATCGGCGCTCGGAAATTCAAATTCCAGTAACATTTAGAGCGTGATTCGACGTGTCGCGACTGTTCTGCTCGTCCTGACTTGCACCGCTTGCGTGACGCCCGGCACGCCGCCAGCCGGCGGATCCGCGCCGCCGTCGAAGCCTTCAGGGCCCACGCCGACCCCGGCGCCGGCGCCACCGCCCGGAACACCGCTGCCTCCACCCGCGCCGCCGCCACCGAGGCCCGCGCCGTCAGCCCCGTCATCGGCGTCCTCGGCCGCGACGATGGCGCTGGCGAAGCTGTGGGATGCGGAGCACGTGTCGCCCGCCATTTCGCCGCTCGTCGATCACGCCGACGTGAAGCGCCGCGTCACGGAGCTGGCCGCCGCGAAGGGTGCCGTCGTCACCGTGAAGCCGATCGGCGCCTCGGTCGAGAAGCGCGAAATCTGGGACGTGTCGTTTGGCACGGGTCCCTTCGTGGTGCTCATGTGGTCGCAGATGCATGGCGACGAGTCCACGGCGACGTCGGCGCTCTTCGACCTCTACGAGTACCTGCGCCGCCATCGCGACGAGCCGGCCGTCAAGCAGATGCTGAGCGCGCTCACGGTGCACACCATTCCGATGCTCAACCCGGATGGCGCCGAGCGGTTTCAGCGCCGCAACGCGCAGGGGCTCGACCTCAACCGCGACGCGTTGCTGCTGCAGTCGCCGGAAGGCCAGCTGCTCAAGAAGATCCGTGACGAGCTGAATCCGCGCGTCGGGTTCAACCTGCACAACCAGAGCTGGAACACGAGCGCCGGCCGGCCTCCGCGGCCTGCGTCGATCTCGCTGCTGAGCGTCGCCTATGACGAGGCGAGGAGCATGAACGACGGCCGCCGGCTGACGAAGCGCCTGGCGGCGGTGGTGCGCGACGCCATCGAGCCGCTCGCCGGCAACCGGATTGGCCGGTATGACGACAGCTTCGAGGTGCGGGCCTTCGGCGACAACCTGACGAAGTGGGGCACGCCGGTGCTGCTCATCGAGACCGGCGCCTGGCCGGATCCGAATCCGGACCCGCCGCTCGTGCGCGTGAACTTCGTCGCGCTGGTGCGGGCGCTCCAGGCGCTGGCGGACGGCTCGGTCAATCGCGCGAACACGGATCGCTACGACTCGCTGCCGGCGAACGAGTCGATGGCCTTCCACTACCTCATCAGGAATGTGTCCATCCGCTCGGGCGGCCTCGCCTTCACCGGCGACGTCGGACTGTCGGCCGCGCGGCGCATCCGCCTTCTCGATGCCAAACGCCGGCTGGTCCTCTCGACCACGGTCGCCGACCTCGGCGATCTGCGCACGTATTGCGGCGTCTTCGAGATCGACGGCACGGGCAAGGTCATCGCGCCGCTCACGCCAGGCGCGCCGGTCCCGGCCGTCGGGTCTATCGTTAAAGTCGGCAGCACCGGCGCGATTCAAGTCGGCGGCCAGGCCAATCTGATGCTGCTTACGCCGGTGCCGGGTGGCGGCTTCCGTGTCGAGCGCGTGTTCCCCGCAGAAACGATGGTGCAATGAAGTTCGCCTTCATTGGAGCCGGCGCCGTTGGCGGCTTCTACGGCGCCCTTCTCGCGCGAAAGGGCCACGAGGTCAGCTTTGTCGCGAGAGGCGCGCATCGTGACGCGATCGCGCGCGACGGGCTCCGCGTCGATGGGCCCCTCGGCGACTTCACCGTCAAGGTCCGCGCCGAGAGCGATCCCGCCAGGCTCGGCGCCGCCGACGTCGTCGTGCTGGCCGTGAAGACGTACGACAACGCGACGGCGATCCCGATGATCCGGCCGCTGATGGGGCCGAACACGGTCGTACTCTCGCTGCAGAACGGCGTGGACAGCGCCGAGGAAATCGCCGCGGTGATCGGGGAGCCTTCGACGCTCGGCGGTTCGACGTACATCGCCACCGCGATCGAAGCGCCGGGGTTCATCCGCCAGACCGGCACGCACAAGCGCATTGTGTTCGGCGAGTACTTCGGCGCGAGAGATCGCGTCAGTGACCGGGTGCAACGCATTGCGGACGCGATGCTCGAAGCCGGCATCGACGCGGAACCCGTTGCCGACGCCCGCGCCGCCGTCTGGGAGAAGTTCACGTACCTGGCGCCGTTTGCGGCATTTACGGGCGCGTCGCGGCTGCCGATCGGCCCGCTGTGGGCCGACGATGAAACCCGGCCGATGTTCATCGAGGCCGTCTCGGAAGTGCGTCGCGTCGCGGCCGCGCACGGCATTCCGCTCGCGCCCGATCACCTGGACAAGCTCAACACCTACGTCGCCAAGCTGCCGCCGTCCACGCGATCGTCGCTGCTCATCGATTTGTCCCAGGGCAAGCGCATCGAGGTCGAGGCGCTCCAGGGCAGCGTCGTCCGCCGCGGCAGGAAGACGGGCGTGCCGACGCCGATCATGGCGACGCTCTATTCAGTACTCAAGCCCCACGTCAATGGGCGAACGGATTGAAACCGCGCGCCTCGTACTGACTCGCCCGACCGCCGACGACGCGCATGCGATCTTCGAGCGGTATGCCAGCGATCCGGCGGTGACGCGGTACCTCGCGTGGCCCACGCATCGATCCGTGGACGACACGCGGCTCTTCATCGATTTCTGCGAATTGGAATGGTCGCGATCGCCGGCCGGTCCCTACCTGATCCTGTCCAAGGCGGACGGGCGTCTCCTGGGCGCGACCGGCCTGTCGTTCGACGGGTCCGGCGCCGCGACGACGGGGTATGTGCTGGCGACGGACGCATGGGGCAAGGGCTACGCGACCGAGGCGCTGCAGGCGATGGTCGATCTCGCGCGATCGCTCGGTCTCTCGACGCTGGGCGCGTTCTGCCATCCGGACCACACGCCCTCGATTCGGGTGCTCGAGAAATGCGGCTTCAAACCGGATAGCAGCACGCAGGCGCTCGTCGAGTTTCCCAACCTGACGCCTGGCGTGAGGATAAATCTCGTTCGCTACGAGTTGACGCTCTGATGGCGCCGTCCGCCCCACGTCCGTTCCGCACGCCGGCCGACTTTCGTGCGTGGCTCGAACGCCATCACGCGACCGAATCCGAGCTCAACCTCAGACTGTACAAAGTCCACGCGGCGTCGAAGGGCATCACGTATCCACAGGCGCTCGACGAGGCGCTCTGTTACGGCTGGATCGACGGCGTGCGGCGCTCGCTTGACGCCGACAGCTTCACGCAGCGGTTTTCGCCGCGCAAGGCGTCGAGCTACTGGAGTCGCGTGAACATCGCCAAGGCCGAAGGCCTCATCAAATCCGGCCGTATGGCGAAGCCGGGCCTCGAGCGGTTCGAGCAGCGCGACATGAAGAAGTCCGGAAAGTACTCCTTCGAACGCGAGACGTCGAAGTTCTCACCGGAGTTGGAGAAGCAGTTTCGCAAGGCCAAGCGCGCGTGGACCTTCTTCCAGGCGCAGCCGCCCGGATACCGCAAGCTGCTGACGTTCTACGTGACGAGTGCCAGGCAACCCGAAACGCAGCTGCGCCGCCTCAAGCGCCTGATCGACGCGAGCGCCAAAGGCAAACGACTGCTCTAGAAGATCTCACCACGAAGGTCACGAAGACCTCGAAGGCCTGACTGCTGGAGTTCAGAAGCCCGGCGTGCACCTGAGATCCGAGTAAGTCAGGCGTGCGAAAGCCATCTGGACGTGTAAGTGCGCTTTCGCACCCCTGACTTACTCGGATCTCAGGCGGCCTTCGGCCGCGGGCGGGGCCTTGCCCCGCCCGCACGCCGGGCTCTTCGTGTTCTTCGTGATCTTCGTGGTGAGATCTACTTCGCGAAACGTGATCCCGTCAGCGTGACGTCCGCGCGGGCCCAGGCCTTCTTGAAGCGCGCTTCGACGACGTCCGCCTGCGGGTCTTTTTTCTGCGCGCGGAGCGCTTGAACCACGCCGAAGAGCGCCCAGCCGTTTTCAGGCCAGCGCTGGAGATCCTGCCAGTAGACGGTTTCGGCCTCGCCGGGGCGTCCGGCGTCGAGAAGCGCGGCGCCGAGCGCGTGCCTCGGCGGGTAGTGCCACTCCGACGGCTCGGTGTAGATCAGGCCGTCCTCGAGACGAACCGCGCGCTCGAAGTGCGCAATGGCGGTGTCGTACTGTTTGCGCGCCAGCGCGATTTCGCCGGCCAGCATCTCCGGCGCGATCGCGAACACCGCCCCCGCGGTATTCGGCGAGAACAGCGGGCCCTCCATCGACTTGTCCGAGAGCGCCTTCTTCACGAGCGCCAGTTCCTGCTCGGCCTCGGGCAGCCGGTTGGTCGCGGTCAAGGCCAGCCCTCGAGCGAAGTGGTAGACGCCGGTGAGGTAGGCATTCCCCGCAGCCGGTGCCGGTTCCTTGAGCATCTCCTCCCAGCGGCCGAAGCGCGTGAGCGCCCAGTACGGCACGACCTTGAACGCCGCGAGGAACGTCAGCTGTTTCAGGTTCTCGGGATCGACCTTGGACGCCGTCTTGCGCGCGGCCTCGATCGCCACCTTGCCCTGCCCGTCGAACGTCGCCGCGAACCAGAGGAAGTGGAGGTTATGCGGGTAATAGCCGATCGGGTAGAGCCCCTGCGCGCGGCACTGCGTGATGTAGTCCTCGTCCGCCTTGATCGCCAGCTCGTTGCTCTTCATCGCGTCGGCGTAGCGCCCGACGCGCTGATAAATGTGCGCCGGCATGTGCACGAGGTGGCCGGCGGCCGGCGCGAGCGGCAGCAGGCGATCGGCGGCGAGCTCCGCCTTCTTCGGCCCGTGCGCCTCCATCAGGTGGATATAGAGATGCAGCGCGCCGGGATGATCGGCCTTGCGCGCCATGACCTTCTCGATGATGCCGACAGCTTCAGCGACGCCCTCGTACGGCACGCCGTCCCGCATCCAGTAGCCCCATGGCCGCAGGTCCATCACGGACTCGACGTACAGCACGGCGGCGTCGAGGTCATTCGGGAACTTCTTGAACACGACGCGCATGGCATCGGCGTACGCCTTGTC
>Ga0137326_1000061_pt1 | contig 42250 bp, 36 predicted proteins | sample EasRivERMZT500_2_FD_102292 | JGI IMG/M metagenome (GOLD analysis project Ga0137326, IMG submission 102292) | Soil microbial communities from meander-bound floodplain in the East River, Colorado, USA - East River MetaG ERMZT500_2 | ecosystem: Environmental > Terrestrial > Soil > Floodplain ... | reverse complement strand
GACCGCGTCCGATTTCGGCCTGTCTTTCATCGAGCGGAACTGGCCCCTGATGCGGGACACCAGCCTGCCCTGGCTGTTGGGCGCGAAGGTGTGGATCCCCGGCGCGACCAGGCATCCCGAGCTCTGGCACCCGCCGGTCTGGGTGGCGGCGTTGCAGTGGTTCGGTGCCGCGAGCGTGGTCGCGCTCGTCCTCGCCAGCGCGACCCTCGTCTTCAGTCCCCGCGTGCGATGGGAGGTCAAGCGGCTGGTCCTGTTCGGCATCGCCGCATCGGTCACCACGCTCGGCGGCTTCCTGATGGGCACCTTTCCGAGTGACCTGTGGACGACGCGGTACCTCGGACCACTGATCTGGAGCCTGCCGTTCTCGCTTGCGGCCCTGGCGAGCACGGTGCGCCCCCGCCGGCTGCTGGCCCTGCTCGCGCCGTACCTGGTGGTGGCCGCGATCGCCGGCTGGCTCAGCTACGGGTCCGGCGCGCCCTCGAACTTCGACTCGCGACGAGCTCGTCAAGCGGAGGTCGAGCTCGGCGACTTTCTCCGCCAGCGCGGCTACACGCACGGCTATGCCCCATACTGGCTCGCGTATCGCCTGACGTTTCTCTGGACCGAGAATCCCCTGGTCGCCCCGCTCGACTCGGATCGCTATCAGCCGTATTCCAAGGCCGTCGAAGACGCCAGAAAGAAGGCGTTCATCTTTGATCCCAACGAACACCGCGACCTCGCGGATCGCAATCTGGCCTACGTGCGGCGCCAGAGCGGCCGAGTCGAGGTCGTGACGGTCGGTGGCTTCACGGTGATTCTGTATGACGAGCAGTGACCGCCCGCTCTTGCGTGGCCCACTGGGCCGGCACGTCCACGTAGGACCGGTCGAGTAACGCCACCGACGCGCAGCCCAGCAGCTTGAGCGTGCGGGCCAGATCGGAGCGCAGGATCTCGATGGCGCGCCCGACGCCGTCGCCCCCAGCCGCGCCCAACCCGTACGCATAGGCGCGCCCCGCCAGCACGGCGCGCGCGCCGAGGCTCAGTGCCTTGGCTATGTCGCCGCCGCGGCGGATGCCGCCATCGAGCAGGATTTCCACGCGATCGCCGACGGCGGAGACAACCTCGGGCAGCATGCGCAGCGTCGCGGCGACACCGTCGAGCTGGCGGCCACCGTGATTGGACACGACCACCGCCGCCGCGCCGGCATCCATCGCGCGCCGCGCGTCGTCAGCCGTGTGGACCCCTTTGATCACAATCGGGCCGCGCCAGAGGTCGCGGATCCAGCCGAGATCGGCCCAGCTGACCGCGGATTGTTCGAGGGCGGCGCCGACGTCCGCGTACGGCATCGGACCCTGACCGGGGATCACGACGTTCGGAAAATTCATGAGGCCGCCGTCGAGCAGGTAGTCGACAAGCCACCGCGGACGACTGAGGAACTGGCCCAGGTACGGCAGTCGCGTGAGGACGTGGGGTGACGTCAGCTCGCGGGCGCCGTTGCGCAGATCGCGCTCGCGCAGCCCCGCGACCGGCGTGTCGATCGTCACGACGAGCGCGCCGTAGCCGGCCGCTTTGGCACGCGCGATGGCCGCCGACGCGGCTTCGCGTCCACCCAGGAGATACACCTGATACCAGACGGTTCCATTGGATGCCGCGGCGACGTCTTCGAGCCTCGAGCCGGACAGCGTCGAGAGAATGTAGATGGTGCCGGCGGCCCCCGCCGCACTCGCGGCGCGTTCCTCACCTCGCGGGTAGAACATGCGGCTGCTGCCGACCGGCGCGAGGATCAGCGGAAACGCGATCTCGACGCCGAGGACGGTCGTTCGAAGATCCACGACGGGGGTGGCGACGGCGGATCGAGGCCGGAACGTGGCCTCCTCGAACGCTCGGCAGTTGGCGCGAAGCGTGACTTCCCCGTCGGCGCCGCCGTCGATGTAGTCGAACACCGCCCGCGGCAGCCGGCGGCGGGCGGCCAGACGGAGATCGTCAATGCTGACGATGCGCGGCGGCTGAAGGTGCCGGGCCACGGGCGAATGATACGCCGGTCCGAAGCCCGGACCGGCCTACTTGACTCGCTCGTACACGACCTTGGTGCCGTCCTTCATCTCCAACCGCAGCAGAATGCCCTGAATGGCGAAGGTGTTGACGGCCTGTCCCGATGGCCGGCCGTCGTGCACAAACGTCATCCGCACGTGCGAGGCATCGAGGACGGCGTAGGTGCCGCTCACGGTCTTGCCCCACTGAAACGTGCCGTCCGGCTTGAAGACGAGGTTGCCCGGATCGCCGGGCGCGCCCCATTCGCCGTGCAGCACTTTCGAATCAGCGCCGGCGGCCGGGGCCTCGGCTGTAGCCGCCTTCGCGGAATCCGCGCGCAGGACCCACGTCCCGGAGAAGGCTTCGGCGACACGGGTGGCGCCGCCCGGGAACTCGACCGTGTTCGGCGCCGTCAGACGACCGGTGGTTTCGTCGCGGCCGTCGCTCACCACCACGCGCTGGCCGTCCACCGTAAAACGGGCGCTGTCTCCGGACGCGCCATGCCGCACGCGGCCGTCGGCCGCAAATTCAATCCAATCTGGTCCCTGGTGGTAGCGTCCCGTGATCGTGGGCTGCGACGTGCCGCAGCCGAGCGCCGAAAGTGAAAGCAGACCAACAATAATGATGAAGCGCATAGTCGGCCGTGTGCCTACCTTCTCTATCGGCGCCGCGTGCCATAATCGGCGCATCGTTTCATGAGGAAGTTTGTCGCCCTCGCCATCGTCGTTCTGGCGGCCGGGGCGCTCGCGTGGGCGCAGATCTCGCGAGCGGTGCCTCGCAATGCGCCGGGCCGGTCGGAGCTGACGCCCGCCAGTTACTCGCCGCTGGGCTTCTACGATCTTCTCGCGTACCAGCAGGCGTACCCGGGCACGCTGGGCAGCGCCCTGGTTCGCCAGGCGGATACGACGAAGTACTGGGTCTATCAGGGCGTGGCGCGGCGCGGGCCCGGAGCGGGCACGCAGTCGGCCTGGATCAGCCTCGGCCCTGACACCACGGTCGCCGACGCGGCCACGGGCGAGACCGTCTCGGGCCGCGTCGCGGCGCTGGCGGTGTCTCCGCGTTGCGGCCTGGGATCCTCCTGCCGGCTCTGGGTCGGCTCGGCCGGCGGCGGCATCTGGCGCACCGACAAAGCCATGCACCAGACCGATCCCGAGTGGCGCTGGGTCGGCCACGGCCTCGGCACGAACAGCATCGGCAGCATCGCGATCGATCCCGTCGATCGCTCCGGCGACACGCTGTACGTCGGCACCGGTGAGACCAACCAGCCGAACAATTCCGGCGCGGGCACCGGCCTGTACCGATCGACCAACGGCGGCGACAGCTGGACCCGCATTCCGACGATGATCGCGGACCCCGCGGTGTCGCCGGATCCGATCGACTTCACGGCTACGCGAGGCATCGCGACGATCGCGATCGATCCGGCCAGCCCGCAGACGGTGTACGTCGGCACGGCCAGCGCCATGCTCGGCATGACGGGCGTGCGCGGCGGCCAGACGCAGACAACGGGCTATCCGCAGCCGCGCGTCGGGCTCTACAAGACCGAGAACCGCGGCCAGAACTGGACGCTGATCTGGACGCCGCCGCTCGATCCGGTAATCCCAGCCAATCCGAACATCGGCGCGGGCGTCGGGGACACGATGTTCGGTGTCAGGCTGATCAAGCTCGACCCGCGCAACTCGAAAACGGTCTACGCGAGCGCCTGGAACAACGCCATCCACCGATCGGCGCCTTCGCTCGAAAACGGCGACGCTGCCTTCAAACCCGTGTTCGCGATCGTGGGCGGCGGCCGCTTCCGCGATCTGGCGATGTTCGACCTCACCGTGAAGAACAGCCGCACGCGGATGTACGTCTACAACGGCACGGAAGCCGTGGCGCCGCAGGCGCTCTATCGCCTCGACAACACCGAGGTGGCGGCCGCGACGCTCGTGACGGGCGCCGGCGCGGCGCTCGCCAACACCGGCGTGTGGCGCAAGTTGTCGTCGGATGACTCGTCCCAGGCCGGCCTGACGAGCCGGCGGATCTGCGGCTCTCAGTGCTTCTACGATCTCGCCGTCGCCGTCCCTGAAAGCCGCCCGGACGTCGTCATCCTCGGCGGCGTGCAGGCGCCGACGTTCGGCGAGGCGACCATCCGGTCGATCGACGGCGGCGAGAGCTTCTCCGGCTTCGGCCGCGACGCGCAGAGTCCCCGCAACAGCAGCCACGTGGACGTCCGCGCCGTCGTCTTTCATCCGCGCAATCCGGATATCGCGTGGGTGGGCTCCGACGGCGGCGTCGTTCGCAACGATGGCTCGTTCCGCAGCATCACCAACCGGTGCTCGTCGGACTTCAACAACGCCGCGCAGTGCCAGACGATGCTGGCGCGCGTGCCGGCGCAGCTGTACTTCCTGAACAAGGGCCTGCAGACGATGCAGTTCTACAACGTGGCGGTGGATCCGCAGGCGCCGCTCACGCGGGTCATCGGCGGCCTGCAGGACAACGGCACGATCTGGCTCAGCGGCTCGGGCGACCCGCGCGTCTGGACGATGCTGTTTCCCTTCGGCGACGGCACGTCGGCGTCCGGTTTCCATCCCTCACGTCCCGGCGTCGTGTTCGCCAGCTTCCAGAGCAACCGCTACTTCGTCAACTTCCGCAACGGCGATCTGCCGTCGTGGGTGCGGATGGACGACCCCATCCGCACGAGCGGCGAGCGCGAGAGCATCACGCAATCCACGGGGCGGCAGTTCATCACGATGGACGTCGCGAGGCCCGACACGCAATTCACCGCCTTCCAGCATGTCTGGCGGACGCAGAACAACGGCGGCCCGCAGGCGCACCTCGAAACGAACTGCCGGTTTTCAGGGGGCACGTCCAGCCTCATCTGCGGCGACTGGCTGCCGCTCGGCGTCGCGTACCCATTCCCGCCCGGCAGCACGCCGGGCTCGGCGAGCCGACTCCCGGGCGACCTCACGAGCACGTTCTACGGCGGCGATCGGACCGGCGGCCTCATCGTCGCGGCCGAGCGGACGTCCGCGGATGCGAGCACGTTGTGGGCGGCGACCAACAAGGGCCGCCTCTTCATCTCAAAGAACGCGGACGGACCGGCGGCGTCTGTGTCTTTCAACCGGATCGACACGGGCAGCACGCCGGAGCGATTCGTGACGCGCATCTTCGCCGATCGCGCCAACCCGAATGTCGCGATCGTGTCCTACTCGGGCTTCAACGCACTCACGCCGTCCGCGCCGGGCCACATCTTCCGGGTCGTGTACAACCCGGGCTCTGGCACGGCGACGTTCACGTCGCTCGATTTCGATCTGGGCGACTTGCCGATCAACACCATCGCGTTCGACGACGTCGCGGGCGATCTCTATGCCGCGACGGACTTCGGGCCGCTCGTGCTCCGCAACGGCTCGACGCAGTGGGCCGTGGCCGGCGTCGGCTTTCCCGAGGCGCTCATGGTGGACTTCGAGATCATCCCCGAGCGCCGCCTGCTCATCGCCGCGACGCACGGCCTCGGGATTTACTACATGACGCTGCGGTAGCAGGACCAAGAGCTTTTCACCACGAAGGCCACGAAGATCACGATGGGCCAGGGATCGCGGGCGCTCCCAAAGCCCGGCGTCAAGATCAGCACACACGGACTCGACTGCGAGAAGCATGCCCACAAAGTCCGGTCCGTAGCGGGCGTGCTTCTCGCGGGCGAGTTCGTGTGTGCTGATAACCGGCCTACGGCCGACCGGCGGGCTCTGCCCGCCGGCGACGCCGGGCCTTCGTGTTCTTCGTGACCTTCGTGGTGAGATCTAGAACTTCCAGACCAACCCAGCGGTGAGGCGGAAGCGCGTTTGCCAGCCGCCCGTGAAGGCGTCGAAGCCGTCGAGGGCGCCGCTGAGCGTGGATTCGCGACCAGTGGACGCGTTGTTGCTGTGCTGCAGGCTTGGATAGGTGAGCGTCTGGGTGACTCCAGCAGGCGTGCCGGTGGCGACGTTCGGAGCGGCGGTGAGCGCGACGCGGGTGGTGCGCGGGCCGAGCAGTACGCGCGCGTCGATCCGCAGGCTCCAGCGCGGCGACAAAGTGCGGTGCAGACCGCCGCCGACGACGGCGACCAGCGCCGTCCCATCGCCGTACTCGACCGTGAGCCGATCGGTTTCGTCGATTGGGACAACGCCGTCGATCAAGGCTCGGTACCGGCCCTCCAACTGGATCGCGGGCGCGTCGCCCGCGTGAATCAGCACGCCGCCGCCCGTGACCAGGAACGGCGAGAATCCGCCCCACGGCGCAAAGTCGGTAACGAGCGCGCCGGTCAGCGCGATCTCGCGGGTCGAGCCGTCGCGCTCGGACCCGGTTGCGCTGACGGTGCTGCCGGTAAATGGGCCTGTGGCGAGGATCTGCCCGAACGTCGTCTCGAAACTCGCGCGTGCGGCGGCAGTGGCATCAGCCAGCTCCTGCGTGACACCGCCGCTGCCGAGCAGCACATCCATGCCGCCCTCAATCGAGAATCGGCCACGAAGCGGATGGCGCACGCGCGCGCCGAACGCGAAGTGGCCCGCGTCGTTCATGCCTGCGGGACCGAGCGCCGCATCGAGCGGCGAGATACGCGCGCCGAGCGCGAGCTGCTCGGCGACGCGATTCAGGTAAGCCGCGCCGTCGCCGAGGAACCACGTCGGCACGCGCCAGCTGGGATAGATGGGACTCGTGGTCGCAATCGGCGCGCCGGGACCAGGCAGCTCGACCGATCCCCCGGATGACAAGCGGCCGAGTGACAGGCCGCCGTACATCTCGAGCTCCCACTTGGGCGCATTCGGGCCACCGCCCGCCGCGGCCCCGGTCTGCGCGCGTGCGGGCACGACTGTCGCGAACACGGCGACCACGACGAGCAGGCTCTGCGCGATGCGACGCATGCGGTGTGGGCCTTGAGTCTAGCGCCTACAAGACTTACTGTATGCCCTCTTCGCGGCGTTGTTCGTATCATCGAGTCAGGGAATGGTGTCTACACTTCGCGCGACGCCGGCGATTTTGCTCGCGAGCCTCGTGACCGCCTGCGGCCAGCCGGCTCGAGCCGAGCCAAGAACGCCCAACGAGGTACGTGAGGCGCTGTTCGCCGAGCTCCAGCCGGTGACGCTCAGCAACTGCGAGCTCCAGCGCATCGGCGGGCCCAACGACGGCGGGTACCTCATGTGCGGCAACCTCCTCGGCACGCCGGCGGCCGCGTACTCCTACGGCATCGGCAGCGACGACGAGTGGGGCTGCGAGGTGTCGAACCGCCTCGGCGTCGCCGTGCACGAGTATGACTGCTTCGATCCGAAGCGGCCGATGTGTGAGGCGGTGCACCTGGCCTTCCACGACGAATGCGTGGGACCCACCGCCGCGACGGTTGAGGGCCGGACCTTCGACACCATCACCAACCAGATCTCCCGCAACGGCCACGCCGGCACGACGCTCCTGATGAAAATGGACATCGAAGGCGCGGAGTGGGACTCGCTGCTGGAGACGCCGGATGAAGTGCTCGCCCGGATCGACCAGCTGGCAATGGAGCTGCACGGCGTAGACGAGCGGCGCTATCTCGAGGTCGTGAGGAAGCTGAAGCGCACGTTCCACCTCGTCCACCTGCACTTCAACAATCACGCGTGCCAGACAGGGATCAAGCCGTTTCCCGCGTCCGCGTACCAGGTGCTGTGGGTGAACAAGCGGATCGGGACGCTCGATCCGTCGGCCCGCCCGCCGCGGCTGCCGCTGCCGATCGACACTCCCGACAACCCCCGCGTGTCCGACTGCCAACGAGCCATCAAATAGGCGACAATCGCCCGCTGTGTCCGAGCTTCGGCGGTCCCTGGGCCTGACCCATGCCACCGCGATGGTCGTGGGGACCATCATCGGCGCGTCGATTTTCGTCCAGCCGTCTGAAATCACACGGCAGATGCCGTCGGTGCAGGGCATCCTCCTCGCGTGGGTGGCCGCCGGCATCCTCACGTTGTTCGGCGCGCTCGTGTGCGCCGAGCTGTCGTCGGCGTTTCCCCAGACCGGCGGCGTCTACGTGTTCCTGCGCGAAGCCTATTCCCCCGCGGCGGGTTTCCTCTGGGGCTGGGCGATGTTCTGGACGATGCACACGGGGATCATCGCGGCGATCGCGACGATCTTCGCGCGGTACGTGGCCTTCTTCGTGCCGATGGGCGACGTCGGGCTCCGGGTGACGGCCGTGGCGATCATCCTGGTCCTGTCCGGCGTGAACATGCTCGGCGTCCGGTACGGCGGCCTCATCCAGAACGCCTTCACGACCGCCAAGGTCGCCGCCATCGCCGTCATCATCGTCGCCGGTCTGATGTGGGCCGGACCCGGCCCCGCTGCCTCTTCCGCGAGTGCCGCCGCGGCCGCACCGATGACGCTCAGCGGTCTCGCGCTCGCGATCGCCGCCGGTCTGTTCGCGTACGGCGGGTGGCACATGGTGACGTACACCGCCGGCGAGACGAAGGATGCGAGCCGCACGCTGCCGCGCGCGCTCATCATCGGCACGCTCGTCGTGACGGCCTGCTACGCCGGCCTCAACGCCGTGTATCTGCGCGTGCTGCCGCTCGACGCTGTCCGTGCGTCCTCGCGCGTGGCCGCCGACGCGGCGGACGTGCTGTTCGGCGGCGGCGGCGCGTCGCTCATGGCGGCGCTGGTGATCGTGTCCACGTTCGGCGCGGTGAACGGCATCATCCTCGTCGGGCCGCGGGTGTACTACCAGATGGCGCGGGACGGCACGATCTTCCAGTGGATGGGAGCGGTGCATCCCCGCTTCGGCACGCCGCACCGAGCACTGGCCATTCAGGCGGTGTGGGCGTCCGTGCTCGCGGCCAGTAATACTTACGGAGCCCTCTTCTCGCGCGTGATCTACACCGAGTGGATCTTCTTCGCGGCGATGGCGGCGGGACTCATGCTGCTTCGCCGCCGCGCGTCGTACCGGCCCGCGTACCGCATCCCCGCGTATCCCCTTGTCCCGATTCTCTTTATCAGCGCGTCGCTCGTGATCGTCGCCATGAAGATCGCGGAGGCGCCGGTCGACAGCGCAGTCGGATTGGGCCTGGTGCTGGTCGGCTGGCCGATCTATCTGATCTGGGCGCGCTACCGCTCTTCCGCGTCATGACGAGCAACCGCCTGCGATTCCACACCGTACAAGTCGCCACAGGACCGCGGCTCCATTGGAGCGGAACAGGGCGATCCCGGCGGCGACACCCTCGTGTTCCTGCACGGATGGCCCGACTCCTGGTTCTCATTCAGTCGGGTTCTTGCGTTGCTGCCGGAGCGTCTTCGTGCTCTTGCCCTCGATCAACGCGGCTTCGGCGACTCTGAGCGTCCCGAGTCCGGCTACGGGATTCCCGACATGGCTGCGGACGTCGTCGCGTTTCTCGACGCTCTCGCCATCGATCGCGCCACGCTGATAGGGCACTCGTATGGCAGCTTCGTAGCTCGGCACGTCGCGCACTCGAGGCCCGCTCGGATCACGCGTCTGATCCTGATCGGGACGGGCTTCTCGGCATCCAATCCGGTCACACGCGACCTGCAAGCATCCCTGAGAACTCTTCCAGATCCTGTGCCGCTGGAGTTCGCACGCGATTTCCAGGCGAGTACCGCGTATCGGCCGCTGCCGACGGAGTTTTTCGAGCGGCTCGTCGCAGAGAGCATGAAGCTGCCTGCACGACTCTGGCCGGTGATGATCGACCGTTTGATCGAGTACGAAGACGCCGGGCAGCTTCGGCACATCTCTGCACCAACGCTGCTGTTGTGGGGAAGCCAGGACGCGCTGTTCTCGCGAACCGACCAGGACCGTTTTGTCGCGGCGGTTCCGCACGCCAGGTTGAAGGTCTACGAGGAAACAGGCCACTGTCCGAACTGGGAGCGACCCGAGCACGTCGCGGCTGACGTCGAGGCGTTCATGCGCAGCTGAGCCGAACGCGCGTCCACACCGACCTGACGCACGTCCCTCGTCAGCGTTCTTCGGTGTCGTAGACGCGGAACCCACGGGCCAGGTAGTTCGCCAGCGCGTTCGGGTGATCGAGCGACGAGGTGTGCAGCCACACGCGGCGGGCGCCGGCATCCCACGCCCGCCGGACGGCGCACGTCAGCAGATGGCCGCCGAGTCCGCGGCCGATGAAGTCCGGCAGCAGACCGAAGTACACGATGTGCGCGTTGCGATCGCGCGGCACCTCGAGCTCAAAGTAGCCGGCCGGCGCGCCGTTGACGCTCATCACCCACGTTTCCAGGTCCTGCGCATGGACGTAGGTCGTCCACTGGTCCTCGGTCCAGACGAGTCGATCCACCCAGCGCCAATCCTGACCGACCGACACGTACAGCTGCCGGTTGATCGCCGGATCGGGCGGATCCTGACGTGACAGGGTCACCGCCCCGCTCGGCTCCGGCGCGGGCCGAAGCTCGGAGGGAGTCGTCATCTCGAGGTAGCGGCGCGTCTCGGCCATGTGGACAGACAACTTACAACTCGCAACTGACAACTAACAACTCGGGAGGGTACTTCGCTGCCTGGTTCATGGGTTCATCGGTTCATCGGTTCTGGTTCATCGGTTCATGGGTTCGGCGGCGGGAACCGTGAACCGATGAACCCATGAACCAGAACCCATGAACCCATGAACCCATGAACCCATGAACCCATGAACCCATGAACCCATGAACCCATGAACCTATGAACCAATCTGTTGTAAGTTGTGCTGCTTATGTCCGTCATCGACTTTCACAATCACTATTACCCGCCCGAGTACCTCGACGCGCTCGGGCCCTCGGGCAGCACGCTCAGAATCACCCACGACGCCGACGGCAATCCGGTCGTGCACTACCCCGGCGACTACAACGTCATGGTGCGCGGACATCGCGACATCGCCTACCGGCAGGATGTGCTGGACAAGGAAGGTGTGACCACGCAGGTGATCTCGCTCACGACGCCTGGCACGCACGTCGAGACGCCGGCAGTCGCGGCGAAGCTGGCGCGAATCACGAACGACGCGTTCGCGCGCGTTGCGGCCGAACGGAAGGGCCGGTTCGTGCCGCTCGCAACGCTGCCGCTGTGCGATCCGGCCGCATCAGTGAAAGAGCTCGTCTACGGCATGGATCAGCTCAGGATGCCGGGTGCGATGCTGTTCAGCAACGTCAACGGCACCGGCCTCGATCAGGCCGAGTTCTGGCCGATTTACGAGGCCGCCAACGACCGCGACGCGGTGTTGATGATCCACCCCACGTATCCGGTCGGGGTGGAGGCCATGCGCGAGTACTGGCTGATGCCGCTGAACGGGTTCCTGTTCGACACGACGCTCGCCGCCGGGAAGCTCGTCTTCAGCGGCGTCGTCAAGCGCTACCCGAGAATCCGATGGGTGCTCGGCCACCTCGGCGGGACTATTCCTTATCTTGCCGAGCGGCTCGATCGCGGCTGGCGCGCGTTCAAGGAGTGCCGGGCCAATATCGACGAGCCGCCGACGACATACCTCAAGCGCCACTTCTGGTACGACACGGTCAACTTTGCCGAAGGCCCGCTGAAGCTCGCGATCGAGTTCGCCGGCGCCGACCACATCCTCGCCGGCAGCGACTACCCGCACATGATCGGCAGCATCCCGCTGATGCTCAAGGCGATCAACGGACTGCCGATTCCCGCCGACGCCAAGGCCGGGATCCTCGGCGGCAACGCCGCGAAGCTGCTGGTCCGGCAGTAGTCGGCGGGCTTTAGCCCGCCGAAGAACCGCAGGGCTGAAGCCCTGCGGCTACTGCTTCTTAGGCGTAAACGTGAACTTGATCTCGCCCGTCTGCACGTGTCCGTCGTCGCCGGCGGACCGCCAGGACGCGACGTACGCCCCCGGCTTCAGCGCGGCCGTGACGTCGACTGAAATCGACTTGCTTGCCTTGTTGGCCACGACTTTTCCGAGCGCGACCTCGGCCTTGTCGGCTCCGGCCAGCTTGATCTGACTCACGGCTTCGACGGGCACCTGCGAGAACCAGATCTGAATCCGCTTCGGCGATTCAGCGACGGCCTGGTTGGACGACGGCGCGCTCTTGACCACCTCAAAGTGCGTGGCCGCAGGCGCAGCCACGGCGATCACGGCAACGACAGCAACGGCGGTAAGAAATGTACGAGTCATGAGAATCACCTCAGCCCTCTTTTTAGCACTTTTCCGGTGGGTCCGACCGGCAGCGCCTCGCGGAACTCGATGTACCGCGGATACTTGAACGCGGCGAGCTGCTCCTTGCTCCACGCGATGATCTGATCGGCGGTAGTAGTTGCGCCAGGCTTGAGGACGATGAAGGCCTTGAGTTCCTCGCCGAGCCGGTCGTCGGGCACGCCAATGACGGCGGCGAGCGAAACCGACGGGTGCATCATCAGGACATCTTCGACCTCGCGCGGGTAGACGTTCATGCCGCCGCGCAGGACCATGTCCTTCTTGCGATCGACAATCGACACGTAGCCGTCCTCGTCGATCACGCCGATGTCGCCCGTGTGGAACCAGCCGCCGCGCAGGGCCTCCACGGTCTCTTCCGGACGGTTGTAGTACCCCTTCATGACGTTGTGCCCACGGATGACAATCTCGCCGCGCTCGCCGGCGGGCAGCGCGCGATCCTGCTCGTCCACGACGCGCACCTCGCACGCGTAGATCGGAAATCCGACCGTCCCCGGCTTCGACGGACGGTGCACCTGGTTGAAGCACGCCACGGGCGACGTCTCCGACAGCCCGTAACCTTCGAGCACGCGGACGCCGAACGTGCGTTGAAAGTCCTCGAGCACCGGCACCGGCATCGGCGCGCCGCCGGACACGGCCAGCTTGAGCGTGGCCGCGATCGACGGCACATCCATCTGATGCTGGCGCGCGTGCTGCAAGAGCGCCCAGTACATCGTCGGCACGCCGATCCAGCAGTTGACGCGCTCGTCGCCGAAGGCGCGCAGCACGGCCGCGGCGTCGAATCGCGGGAGAAGCACCATCGTCCAGCCGCCGGCGATGCCGGCGTTCATCTGCGCGGTCTGGCCGGTCGAGTGAAAAAGCGGCAGCGTGATGAGCGTGACGTTGACGGCCTCGACGGCCGGATCCAGCAACGGCGCAAACATGTCGCGGGACGCCATCGCGTTCATCGACATGTTGAGATGCGAGAGCTCGGCGCCCTTGGACTGCCCCGTCGTGCCCGAGGTGTACAGGATCACGGCCGTGTCGTCCGGTGCAGTGGGATACGTCGGCCACGAGGCGGTCTGGCCGTGCAGCAGCTGACCGAGCGTGAGTGACCGATCGACCGGGCTGGGCTTGGCGGGATCGACGGTCAGGACCACCAGGTGGCGGCAGCTCGGCACTTCGTCGCAAGCGGCGCGCGCCATGTCCGCCATCGGCAGCTCGGGCGTGCCCTCGAATACGAGCAGCGCCTTCGCGTCGCTGTCCTTGAGGTGGTACGCGATCTCGCGCGGCTTGAGCAGAACGTTGAGCGGCACCACGACCGCGCCGAGCTTGAGGATGCCGTAGTACACCGCGGGAAAGTGCGGCGTGTTGGGACAGGACAGGGCAATGTGGTCGCCCGGCCCGAGGCCGAGCGCGCGCAGGCCCGAAGCGATCCGGCACGCCATCGCATGGAGCTGGCCATACGTCAGCGTGTGCGGACGCATGACGACGGCCAGTCGATCGGGCGTGAGCGTCGCCTGGTGATCCAGGAGCTGAGCGAGGTTGAGTGTGGTCATCAGGACAGTCCGTACGTAGGCCGGTCCGGGTTTCGGACCGGCGTGCGCCTACTTTCGCGCCGCAAACCAAGCCGCGATGCGCTTGATGTCCTCGGCGCTGATCTTGTCCCCGAGCGCCGGCATCATGGCGTCGGCCTGCACGACCTTGGGATCGATGACCCGCATTTCGATCTGATCGGCGCCGAGCTTCAACCCAATCATGGACAGGTCCGGGCCGTCCTTGCCACCCACGCCTTCCACGAGGTGGCAGTTCAGACAGAATCGATTGACGAGCACCTCGACCTGGCGCGTGCCCGGGTCGGCCGGCGGCGGCGCGCCGGATCGCAGGCGCGCGAGCGCGGCCTGGATGGCCAGCGTGTCGGGCTGGTTCGTCTCCGGCGCCTCGCGCAGGCCCGGCGCGATCACGATCGGATCCACCACGTGCGCGTTCAGCCAGTCGGGTGGACGGCTGATCCGGCCTGGCCGAATGGGATTCGCGACCCGGTCGGGCCCATGGCAGCTGGTACAGCGCGTGTCGGCTTCAATGAGGGCGGCGCCCGCGCGCTCGCGGACGTTCCAGCCGGCCACGAGATGCGCCGGCCGGTCCATCGCGCCGAGCAGGGTGAGCACGCCTGCGATGAAGGCGCCGGCGGTAAACACGCCAAGGACCGGACGCCGGTGCCGGGGCTCGCGGCTGCGGCCGCGGTCGATCCATGGCAGGAGCACCAGCCACGTCATCACGAGGCCCGGGATCACGATTGAGCCAACGACTTCCCACCGGCCCGGGAAGTACTTGAGGAGCTGAAAGAGCCCGAGGAAGTACCACTCCGGCCTCGGGATGTAGTCGCTGGAGGCCGGGTCGGCGGGCGGCTCGAGCGGCGGCGCGCCGCGCCAGGCCAGCCCGACCAGGACGACCGCCAGAATGCCCACCACGGTGAGGTCCCGAACGGCCTGGGACGGAAAGAACATCTCGGATCGGCCCGGCTGAGTCGTAACCGGGCCCGAGATGCCCTGACGGCGCATCAAGTACAGGTGCAGCGCGACCAGCACCACGGTGAGCGCCGGGAGGATCAGCACGTGCGTCGCGTACCAGCGCGTCAGTGTCAGCGCGCCGACCTGGCCGCCGCCCTGCAGGAGCGATGCGATCCAGTCGCCGATGACCGGCGCCTGCCGCGAGATGTTGATCGTGACGACCGTCGCCCAGTACGCCCGCTGATCCCACGGCAGCAGGTAGCCGGTGAGGCCGAACGCCAGCACGACGTGCAGCAGGATGATGCCGACAATCCAGTTCAGCTCGCGCGGCTTGCGGTAGCTGCCGAAGAACACCACGCGGGCGATGTGCACGGCGACCGCCACCACCATCAGGCTCGCGCCCCAGTAGTGCAGGCCTCGAAGCAGCCTGCCGCCGAGGACGCCGGTCGTGATGTAGGACACGCTGTCCCACGCGTGGTCCGGCGTCGGGGCGTAGAACAACGCGAGCCCGATCCCGGTGACGATCTGGACCGCCAGTCCGAACAGCAGGACGCTGCCGGTGGTGAACCACCACGCCGTGCCGGCCGGGAGCGGCTCGTCGAGGAGCACGCGTTTCAGGTCACGGATGCCGGCGCGGTCGTCCAGCCACCTGGCGATCGGGCCGCCCGGACGCGTCACAGTTGAACCTCAATCTCCGACGTCTGCGGATTCACGCGCACCGGCAGGCGTTCGAGCGGCCGCGGCGGCGGTCCGGCGATCACGCGGCCCTCACGGTCGTAGGCGCCTCCGTGGCACGGGCAGCGAAACTGCTTCGTGCCGTCGTCCCAGTTCACCTTGCAGCCGAGGTGCGAGCACGTCGAGAGCAGCGCGCGGTAGCCGTCGCCTTCCTTGTCGAGGTACACGACGGTCTGCGACCGCGTTTCGTACCAGCCGTCGGCGACGCGGTCGGAGATCACCGCGGAGGCCGGCCGATCGGCCGGCAGGTCGAAGATCGAGGCGGCCGTGCGCCAGCGACGTTCGGGCGCGCGCGACCGCGGCGCGGCGACGAGCCCGACGAGGCCGGCCAGCCCGGCGCCGATCAGCCCCACGCCCGCCGTCACGAGACGCGCCAGTGCGGAGCGGCGATCACGAGGATCCGGTGTCGACATTGCCTTAGAGCATATCGTTGCCGGAGGGGGGTCCGGCGGGGGCGAAGCCCCCCGGGCCTATACTTGATCGGATGTCCAGACACCGGTCGACAGCACAGGAGATCGCCAACCCGCTCCTGCGGAACATCGCCATCGTCGCCCACGTGGATCACGGCAAGACGACGCTGGTCGATGGCATGCTTCATCAGAGCGGCATTTTCCGAGCCAACGAGCGTGTCGCCGAGCGGGTCATGGACTCGAACGTGCTCGAGCGCGAGCGCGGGATCACGATTCTGGCGAAGAACACCGCCGTGCATTACGCCGGCCACCTCATCAACATCGTGGACACCCCCGGGCACGCGGACTTCGGCGGCGAGGTCGAGCGGACGCTGTCGATGGTGGACGGCATCATGCTGCTCGTGGACGCGTCGGAGGGACCGCTCCCGCAGACGCGCTTCGTGCTCCGCAAGGCGCTCGAGCGCGGCCTGCCGCCGGTGGTGGTCATGAACAAGATCGACCGGACGGACGCGCGCGCGTCCGACGTGCTGAACGAGATCTACGACCTCTTCATCGACCTCGACGCGACTATCGATCAACTTGACTTCCCCGTGTTGTACACGGACGCGCGCCGTGGCACGGCGACGACGGACCTTGCGGTCGCGGGCACGGACCTCCGGCCGCTGTTCGACGCGGTGATTGCCCGGATTCCGCCGCCACGAGGGTCCGCGGCGAAGCCGCTGCAGGCGCTCGTCGCCAACCTCGACTCGAGCGACTACCTCGGCCGCCTCGCCATCGGCCGCGTGTTCCAGGGCCGCGTGAAGGTCGGCGACCCCATCGCGGTCTGCAAGCTCGACGGCAGCGTGACCCGCACGACGGTGACCAAGCTGTACACGTTCGAGGGGCTGAAGCGTGTGGACACGATGGAGGCGGCGGCCGGCGACATCATCTGCCTGGCCGGCATCGCGGACATCTCGATCGGCGAGACCATCGCCGATGCCGAGCAGCCGGTAGCCATCCCGCCGTACGCGATTGACGAGCCCACGGTCTCGATGATTTTTGGCGTCAACACGTCGCCGTTTGCCGGCCGTGACGGCCAGTTCGTGACGTCCCGGCAGATCAAAGATCGACTCGAGAAGGAGCTGCTCGGCAACGTGTCGATCCGCGTGGAGCCGACGGAAACGCCCGAGCAGATGAAGGTCGTCGGCCGCGGCGAGCTGCAGCTCTCGATCCTGATCGAGATGATGCGGCGTGAGGGCTACGAGGTGCAGGTGTCGCGGCCGGAGATCGTCACGCGCGAGATCGACGGCGCGCTGTCCGAGCCGGTCGAGGATCTCGTCGTGGACGTCGCCGAGGAGTTTCAGGGCATGGTGATCGCGCAGGTCGGGCTGCGGCGCGGCATCATGATGAAGATGGTCAACCACGGCAGCGGCCGCATCCGGCTGGAGTTCCGGATCCCGGCGCGCGGGCTGATCGGGCTGCGATCGCAGATGCTGACCGAGACGCGCGGGACCGGCCTCATGCACCACGTCTTCGCCGGCTGGGAACCATGGCACGGCCCGATTCCGTCCCGGCCGACCGGCGCGCTCGTCTCGGACCGGCCCGGTCCGGCGACGGCCTACGCGATCGCGAACCTTCAGGAACGCGGCGAGATGTTCGTCGAACCCGCCACGCCGACCTATGAGGGGATGATCGTCGGCGAGAACTCGCGCCCCAACGACCTCGACGTCAACATCACGCGCGAGAAGAAGCAGACCAACATGCGGGCGTCCTCGGCCGATGAAGCCATCCGCCTGATCCCGCCGCGCCTGCTCAGCCTCGAGCAGGCGATCGAGTTCATCAACGCCGACGAGCTGGTCGAGGTGACGCCCAAAAACCTGCGCGTGCGCAAGCGCGTGCTGGCGGCGAATCAGCGACCGAGAAAAGACTGAAGACCTCGGGAGTCTTTTCCCTGCTCATCGCTGTCCCGGAAAAGACTCCCGAGGTCTTATACTCTCCCGATGTCCCGACCGACCGTTCGGGCTGTCTCACTCGCCGCCCTGTCGGCGCTCGGCAGCGTGACGCTGGAGGCTCGCCCACCGACTGACACGCAGAAGATCTACGTCACCGTCATCGACGCCAAAGGCAAGCCGGTCACCGGCTTGACGAAGGAAGACTTCACCGTTCGTCTCGACAAGGTGAACCAGGAGGTGCTGGGTCTCCAGCCTGCTGTCGACCCGGCGTCGGTGGTGATTCTCACCGACCGGCTCGGCCTCAACCCGACCTACACGCCGTTCGACGTGGGCCGGGCCCTGCGGGAGTTCGCGAATACCTTCCGCAAGGCGAACCCGGACACCAAGCTCTCCCTCACGACGTTCGACGGCACCACGGTCGAAGTCACGAAATTCACGAGCGCGTTTGCCGAAACAGATCGCGCGCTCGGCCGCCTCAGCACCAACTCGGACGACGCGGTGCTGTTCGACGGCATCGCCGATGCCTGCAAGGCAATGCGATCGGCGCCGACGGACCGGCGAATCATCTTCACGCTGCTGTCGGCGTACCGCGCCGAGCGGAGTGCCCTGCAGCCCGATAGCATCGGAGAGATGCTCCGGCTGTCGGGCGCCAGCCTCTGGGCCCTTGAAGTGCGCCAGGTACCCGGCGGCAACTACAACAACCCCGCGCGCGAGCAGGTCCTCGACAATGGCAGCGCGCTCTCGGGCGGCCTGCATGAAGTCGTCTCGTCGATCAGTGGCGTCGGCACCTCGACCAGGAAGTTCGCCGAGCTCATGCTCGCGCAATACGTGCTGACGTTCGGTCCCGGCGGGGGCCATCGGGGCACGCAGCAGGTCGTGGAGGTGAAGCGACCCGGCGTGCGCGTGCTGGCCCCAGGCTGGATCACGCGGTGAGCCGGTTTCGCCCCTTCATCTGGCCCGCCGCGATCGTCGTCATCGCCGCGGTCGTCTACTTCGCGAAGATCCAGAAGGAGATGGTGGACTTCAAGGTCTACCGGACGGCCGCCACGCGGGCGATCGCCGGCGAGCCGCTCTACCGCGAGGCCGACGGTCACTATCAATACAAGTACCTGCCGGCGTTCGCCGTCGCCATGGTGCCGTTTGCCGGCCTGGACGAGGAAGCCGCCAAGGTCGTCTGGTTCGCGATGTCGGTGGGCCTCCTCTCGGCGCTCATTCGCTGGGCGGTCCGCGCCCTGCCCGAGCGCCGCCGGCCGGAGCCGGCCCTCGTCTGGATCGCCATCCTGCTGATGGGCAAGTTCTACGCGCACGAGCTGAACCTCGGGCAAACCAACATCCTGCTCGGCACGCTGCTCATCGGCGCGCTGCTCGCGGCACAGACCGATCTGCGCGGCTTCGCCGGCGCCCTCGTCGCGCTTGGCGTGTTCGTCAAGATCTACGCCATCATCCTGGTGCCCTGGCTCGTGGTGGTGGCCGGACTGCCGGGCCTGCTGGTGTTTCTCGGCGTCCTCATTGTCGGCCTGGCGATGCCGGCGGCCATCTACGGGTGGTCCGGCAACCTGGCTCAGCTCGCCGATTGGTACCACACCATCACCAGCACGTCCGCGCCCAACCTCCTGATGCCCGAGAACATCTCGTTCGCGACGATGTGGGCGAAGTGGATCGGACCGGGGGATGTGTCCGCCCGCGCGGCGATGCTCTGCGGCGTGGCGGCCGTGCTTCTCGCCGCATGGGTGGTGCGCCGGCGTAAAGGCGTCTATGACCCGAGCTATCTCGAATTCGGGCTGCTGATGCTGTTCGTGCCGCTGCTCTCACCGCAGGGCTGGGACTACGTGCTGCTCCTCGCCACCCCCGCGATTGTCTGCATCGTGGACCGCGTCGCCGAGATGTCGCGCGCCTGGCGCGTGGTCACCTGGAGCGCCATCGCCGTCATGAGCTTCACGATCTTCGACCTGCTGGGACGCACGCTCTACACGCGCCTCATGGCGCTGTCGGTCGTGACCGTGGCGGTGTGCGTGCTGGCCGCCTCCCTCAGCTACCTGCGCTGGCGCGAGCTGGCGTAAAACCCACGTCGGGTGTGGGTTTAGACTTATGCCATGACCTTGCGACTGATTCTTGCGGCCGCGCTGCCGTTGATGCTCGTCCCGGCGATCAAGTACGACGTGCCGGCGGGCTGGACGAACCGTCCGGTGACGTCCTCGATGCGCGTGGCCGAGTTCGCGCTGCCCAAGGTCGCCGGTGACGCCGAGGACGGCCAGCTCACGCTCTATTACTTCGGAGGCCAGGGCGGAACGGTGCAGGCGAACCTCGACCGCTGGATCGGCCAGATGACGCAGCCCGACGGCCGGGCGTCCAAGGACGTCGCAACCACGACGACGATGAAGACGACGAGCGGGCTGTCGGTGACGCTGGTCGACGTCGGCGGCACCTATGTCGCCGAAGTGACGCCCGGATCCAAGGAGCGCTTCAACAAGCCCGGCTTCCGGTTGCGCGCGGCGGTGGTCGAGACGCCGGAGGGGCCGTACTTCGTGAAGCTGACGGGGCCCGCGAAGACGATCGCGAAGTGGAACGACAGCTTTCTGGCGTTTGTGAAGAGCCTGCGGAACTAGTCCCGGCTAGCCGGCCAGGTGCCAGTCGGTGTGCGGCATCTTGTTGAGGACGACCCAGCCGTAGACCAGGCCGCGATAGGTCTGCCACCTCATCCCGCGTGACCGGTAGAACGGCAGCAGCTGCCGCTGCAGCTCCGGCAGCCGGTAGCACGGCACGCCCGGGAAGTAGTGATGCTCGAGGTGGTAGTTCGAGTTGATGAACGCGAAGTCCCAGAACCAGCTGCCGCGCATGAGCGTCCCCCACTGCGCGGGATCCTTCGGGTCGATGTCGTAGTGCTGCCCCAACCGGTTCAGCGTGAACGCGATCGGGAAGACGAAGAACACGGGGATCACGTGCGCCCGGAGCGCGGCCTCGGCGCCGAACAACCACCAGAGCGCCGCGATGGAGCCCAGGTGGAACAGGATGGCGACCCGGCGTTCGTTGGCAATCCGGCGACGGAGCTCCGGCGGGTAGTGAGCCGTCTCCTTCCGGGCGGCGCGGAAGTAAATCGGAAACAGCGCCGGCGTCGCGTACAGCAGTTTGTACCAGCGCGCGTTGCGCTTCGGCGAGAGGTGATGCCGCTTCGGATCCGCCTCGTCCGATCCCAGCTCCGCGTGGTGGTCCAGATGCCACGTGGTGAACTGGGTCGCGGAGATCCCGCTCGGGATCGCGTAGGCCAGGCTCAGCAGCCGCTCCGCCCGGGGCCGCGACGTCTCGAACACATTCCGGTGCAGGACTTCGTGCAGCAGCACCGTGAAGTTGAACACGGTGAACCCCTGCACGAACGCCAGTGGTATCCAGAGGTAGGGCTGATCGAATCGCACCAGGCCCCAGGTCGCGAGACCCAGGATCAGAAACTGGCGCAGCCCGATGACAAAGTGACGGACGGGCGCCTTCTCGTGCAGGCGGCGCAGCACGTCACGATCGACGGCGCGCCCCAGCTCCGACCGGAGCGTCACGGTGTGGTCGGCGTAGTAGCCCACGGCCTTCTATTTTACTAACGTCTTCTTGCTGTTCGCGTGAGGGCAACGCCCGTCAGCACCGCCGTGGCGCCGATGAGCTTCGTGCGCGTGAGCGGCTCACCCAGCCACAACGCAGCCACCGCCATCGCGACAATCGGCACCACGTTGGAGTAGATCGCCGTGCGCGACGGGCCGATCTTCTGCACGGCCGTATACCAGATGAGATAGGCCAGGCCGAGCGCGAAGATCGCCGACAGCACCAGGGCGATCCACGTCCAGGAGGATGGGCCCGTCCAGTCCAGCCGGATGAGCGCCGGCAGCGCCAGCAGGACGTACGGCACCCCGCCGATGGCCATCGTCATGCCGGTGACGTAGAGCGGCGAGTGGCGCGCGATGAGCCGGCTCGCGCCCAGCGTGTACGCGGTCCAGCATCCCACCGACAGCATGATGAGCAGATCGCCCGTCAGCGTGGAGCCCCCGAAGGACGCGCCGCGTCCCACCACGAAGTAGATGCCGGAGATCGAGACGGCCGCGCCGAGCCAGTGCAGCGCGCCGATGCGCTCGCGGCCGAGCGCGGCCGAAAGCACAGCCACCGACACCGGCGTCGCGCCGATGATCAGCGCGGCGTTGGACACGCTGGTGGCCGCGACGCCGGCCACGAAGCAGTACTGGTAGCAGCAGTGGCCGACGAACCCGAGCCAGAGGAGATCGATCCGATCGCGGCGGGTCAGCGGGTGCGGCGTGTGAAAGATGGCCGACAGCCGGCCGCGCGCCGCGCGGCGGCGCGCGAGGCGAATCGCGCCGAGGAAGAGCCCCGAGGCAATCACCATGCGGAGCGCGTTGAACGGCTGCGGCGGGATTTCCACGAAGGCACGCTTGAGGACGCTGTAGTTCACGCCCCAGATGAGGACCATCAGGACGAGCAGTGCGTCGATGCCGGCGCGCGCACGCCGGTCGGCTTCAGCCTCCACGACGTCATGGTACTCGGTATACTGCGATCGGGAGGTTCGTCATGCACGCACATCGAATCCGTTGGGCCGTGGCCGGGTGCGTCGCCGTGGTCGTCGGCGTGTCCGTCGTGCGGGCGGGCCAGCAGACGCCGAGCGACCCGCGTGAGCGCTCGGTCGCCATCAGCGCGATCGGACCGGGCGACAAGCCCGTGACTGATCTCAAGATTTCCGACGTCACCGTCCGCGAGGACAACCGCGAGCGCGAAGTGCGCCGCATCGCGCCGGCGCCGCCGCCGACGCACGTCGCGCTGCTCGCCGACGACAGCCAGAGCGCCAAGGACGCCGTGCAGTTTCTGCGCACCTCGCTCAACGGCTTCATCAAGCGGATGCTGTCCGGCGAGCAGGCGCCGCAGATCGGCTTCTGGACGTTCGGCGAGCGGCCCACGCGCCGCGCCGACTTCTCGCCCAACTCGGCGCAGGTCGAGCGGGCGATCGAGCGGACCTTCGCGCTGCAGGGCTCGGGGTCGTACCTGCTGGAAGCCATCGACGAAGTCTGCAAGGACCTGCGCAAGCGCAAGGCGGAGCGGCCGGTGATCGTCGCGTTCGTGGACGAGCGGGGTCCGGAGTTCAGCAACCTGCTCCACACGAACGTGGCCGAGACGCTCAAGAATGCCGGGGCGTCGCTCTGGACGATCACAATGCAGGCGCGCAACCAGAACATGGGCGTGCCCGAGCTGCGCGAGCGCGCGATGGTCCTCGGCGACGTGACCGGCTGGAGCGGCGGCGGCAACACCACCGTCCTCACGCCGCAGGCGCTCGACGGCGCGTTCGCCTCGGTGGCGGATCAGATTCTCGGCCGGCTCGCCGTGACGTACGTCCGGCCGGAAGCCCTGGTGCCGCCCGAGAAGATCGAAGTGACAGTCAAGCGGCCGGATGTGAAGCTGCGTGTGACTCGCTGGGCTGGCCGATGACCGACGGACGGGGGCGCGCCTGCGGCGCGCTGGTCCTCTCCATCCTGACCATCCTGCTGGGCGCGGCCGCGGCCGTCTCCGGCCGGCAGGTCTTTCGCGGCCGGACCGACCTCGTCGTGTTGAACGTCACCGTGTCCGACGCGGCCGGCCGCCTGGTGCCGGGCCTCGAGCAGACCGAGTTCCAGGTGTTCGAGGACGGCGTCCTTCAGACCGTCACGAATTTCACGCGGGAGCCGCAGCCCATCGCGCTGGCCATCCTGCTGGACTCCAGCGTCAGCATGGAGTCGAAGCTCAAGACCGCTCAGGAAGCCGCCATCGGATTCGCCAAACGGCTGACCTCCAGGGACGTCGCCGAGATCATCGACTTCGACACCTACGCCCAGGTGCTGCAGACGTTCACCGCCGACGCGGACAAGCTCGAAGCGGCGATCCGCCGCACCGAGGCCGGTGGGTCTACCGCGCTGTACAACGCGCTGTACATCGCCTTCAACGAATTCAAGAAGGAGCGGGCCCGCGCGCCCGAGGAAGTCCGGCGCCACGCCGTCGTCGTGCTGTCGGACGGCGAGGACACCTCGAGCGTGGTCTCGTTCGACCTGGTGCTCGACGAAGCCAAGCGGTCCGAGGTGATGACCTACGGCATCGGCATCCGCCCGAAGGAGACGGGCCCGGGTCCCACCCGCGCCTGGAACCAGGCCGCGTTCGTCCTCCGCACAATCTCGTTTGAGACTGGCGGAAAATCGTTTACCGTTGAGGACTCACAGAGCCTGCCGGCGATCTACGACCAGATCGCGCGCGAGCTGGCCAACCAGTACACTCTCGGCTACGTGTCTACCAATCAGAAACGAGACGGCGCCTGGCGCAAGATCACGGTGCAGATGGCGCCGCCGGACAACCGCGCCCGAACCAAGACGGGGTACTTCGCCCCGACCACGCCGCGATGAAGGGCGGCGGGCGGGTCTTCCTGATCGGGGCGGGTCCCGGTGACCCCGGGCTCATGACCGCCCGCGGCATCCGCCTGCTGGCCCAGGCCGACGTCGTGATCTACGACCGGGCGGTCGAGAGCGCGCTGCGATGGGCCCGGCCGGATGCCGAGCGCATTTCGGCCGGCGCTCCCGCCGAGCGGGAAACCGCACAGGACGCCATCTCGATGCTGCTCGCCGAGAAGACGCGCGAGGGCCACACCGTCGCGCGCCTCAAGTGGGGCGACCCCTTCGTCTTCGACAGCGGCGCGCAGGAAGCGCTGTTCCTCTACGAGCAGGGCGTGCCGTTCGAGGTCGTGCCGGGCGTGCCCGTGGCGATCGGCGCCACCGCGTACGCCGGCGTGCCCATCACGTATCCCGGCGCGGGCGACGCGGTGGTGCTCCTGCGCGGCCACGAAAGCGAAGGCGACGCGCTGCCGGACGTGGACTGGGAGGCGGTCGCCCGGATCGAAGGCACCATCGTCTGCTACGTCGGCGGACGGCAGGCCTCGCGCGTGCTCGATGCCCTGCTCACGGCCGGCCTGGATCCCGAGCAATCGGCCGCGCTCGTGTTTGGCGGCACCCAGCCCGGCCAGCGCACGCTGGCCGGCTCCGTGCGCGAGCTGCTCGAGTCGCTGCAAAGCGAGCCCCCGCAGGGCGCGGCGCTCCTGGTCGTCGGCGAGGTCGCGGCGCTGCGCGATCACCTGCGCTGGTTCGACGACCGGCCGCTCTTCGGGCGGAAGATTATCGTGACGAGGTCGCCGGAACAGGCGAGCGAGCTCGTGGACGAGCTCGAGAATCTCGGCGCGCAGGCCATCGTCGCGCCAACGTTCCGCATCGGTCCGCCGGAGGATCCCGAGGCCCTCGATCGGGCGGTGGCCCGTCTCGACAAGTACCGGTGGGTCATTTTCGAATCTGCCACCGCGGTCACGCGGCTGCTCGGCACGCTGACTCGGGGTCCGCGCGATCTGCGCGCCTTCGGCGGGGTGCAGCTCTGCGCGATCGGGCCGTCAACGGCGGAACGGCTCCGCACCGCCGGCTTGAAGCCGGACGTCATCGTGCCCGAGCTGCGGGTCGAGAGCGTCGGCGACGCGCTCGCCGCCAACGGCTCGCTGAAGGGTCAGGCCGTCCTGGTGGTTCGCCCCGACCACCTGCGTGAGACGCTGGCCAGCGACCTGGCGGCGCGTGGCGCCGAGGTCACGGACCTGGTCGCGTACCGCACGGCCCCTGAATCCCCCGAGGCGCCGGCGGTCCAGGAGATCTATCGCCTGCTGCTCGAGGGTCAGGTGGACGCCGTGACGTTCACGAGCGCCACGGCCGTCCGCCGCTTCGCGACGCTGTTCGGCGATGTCGAGCAGGCGGCTGACCTCCTCAACACCACACTCGTCGTGGCCATCGGCCCCGTCACGGCCGCCGCGGTCAAGGAACTGGGCGTCCAGGCGCCGGTCGTGGCCGACACCTACACCGTGGACGGCCTGGTGCAGGTGCTGGTCGAAAAGCTGCAGCAATCGAAATAACGACGGGTTCCCTACGGGAAGAATGACGGCAGCGCCATGTCGCGCATCGTGCGCAAACCCGGCGCCGCCTGAAGCACCTTTGGAATCGAATTCACGGTGATCGACGCGGTCGCGACGTCGCCGTGGACGCCGCCGGCGATCTTCATGTTGAGCGGCGGGTCTCCGCTGATCCGGACGGCATCGTAGGACTCGGGCGCGCCGAGGTACGCCTCCATGTGCAGCGTGATGATGGGCTTGCCTTTGCGATAGCCCACGCCGTCCTGAATCAGCCCGCACACGAAGCCGGACTCGACGGTCAGGAACTCGCTGGTCACCCGCGCGCCGGCAATCTTCGGCTCGATCTCATCCGTGACGCGGTCGAGCTTCCAGCCCATCGCATCGGCAATCATCGTGATCGACTCGGCCAGACCGACGTGCCGCACGCTGCCGTCCTGGACCTTCTCCAGGAACTGATCGCGCGTCAGCCCGGCGCCGATCTTCTTCTGGAACGGCAGCCGCCGGATGCGCGCGTCCTGCACGCGATCGACGGCGATGGCGTCCACGCGGCCGCACACCGCGGTCAGCGCGATCGGCAGCGCGTCCATCGTGAAGCCCGGATTGACGCCCGTGCCCACCACGGAGACCCGCGCGCGCTTGGCCAGCGCGTCGATCTTCTTCGCCACGGCGCGGTTGCTCTTGACCGGATACGCCAGCTCCTCGGTCGTGGACACGATCGGCACCTTCAGCTTGAGGACCGCCTCGAACTCCGGCAGGACCTTCTTGAGCGACGAGCTGGTGCAGAGGATCGCGACATCCGGCCGCACGGCCTTGATGGTGCGCGCGATGTCATCGGTCACTTTCACCTTGAGCCGGCGCCCGATCCCGCAGACCTCGCCCACGTCGCGGCCGACCTTGGCCGGATCGATATCGACGGCGCCGACGATCGTCAGGCCCTTGCGGGCCGCCACCTGCCGGACGACGCCCGCGCCGATGGGCCCGAGTCCGACATGCATCACTTTGATACGCACTGATCGCACCTCGCAGACAAACGCACCATGCTAGCATTGCCGCCGTGTTCGGGGCGTTTGTCGAAGGCTGGCGCCGCGTGCTGCGCGCGCCGGCGCTTGCGATCTGGGTGCTCCTGGCGCTGCTGCTCGTGTCCGTGCCCCTGGCCATCAAACCCGGCGATCTCGTCGGCGGCGACATCCAGGCCACGCTGCGGTCGGCCCTGTCCCTCACCGCCGGAAACTGGTTCAACGAAGTGCCGGCGCTGCCGCCGACGCCCGGCACCGCCATCTTCCATGCGCTCCTCGGAACCGGCCGGACGCTCGCCGCACCCTACCTCCTGTTCTGGCTGTTTCTCTCGGGCGGCCTGCTCGATCGGCTCGCCCGCGGACGCCGCGTCGGTACCGCACACTTCTTCGCGGTCTCCGGCGTGTTCCTGATCCGGTTCGTGCGTCTGGGCCTGATCGTCGCCGCCGCGTACTACCTGCTCTTCCGGCTCTTTCGTCCGCAGATGTCGAGCCGGCCCGAGATGTTCGCGTTTCTTGCCGGATTGGCGATTGTCAATCTCGTGGCGGACTTCGCGAAGGTCCGGGCCGTCGTCGAGGATCGCCGCAGCATGCTCGGCGCGCTGCTGGCCTCTGTGCGATTCATCCGCACGCGCCCGATGCGCGCGGTCGGGCTGTTCGCGCTGCACCTGGTCGTGGCCGCGGGCCTCCTGGAGCTCTGGCCGCGGATGGTCTCGATGCCGCAGGATCAATGGAGCGCCCTGGGCGTCGCCGTGGTCTTCCTGCTGATCATGACTGTCGCGAGGCTCGCGTTTTTGGCGTCCGAGGTCGCGCTCTTCCAGCAGGAACTCGCGCACGCTTCCTACGCCGCCATGCCGGCACCGGTCTGGCCGGACTCCTCTGCCGTCGAAGCAATTCAGAACTTCACCGCGCGGCAACGACCCGGCAGCGCGCGACCAGGGCCATCAGGCGAATACGAAAACACCACCGACGGCTCGACCTGGTAAAAGTCACTCGATCACGTGAAATCGTCCCAGTTCCTTCTCTTTGATCGTGAGTCCCAGGCCCGGGACGTCATCTGACAGGTCGATCGATCCGCCAGTGGGCGTCGGCTCGCCGTCGAAGATGTACCAGAACAGCTCGTTGCCGACTTCAACGTCCACGGGCGGAAAGTACTCGGCGATGGGCGAGTTCAGGCTGGCCATCACGATGTGGTAGTTGTGCATCTGACCGGCGTGAGGGACGACAGGCACCGCGAATGACTCCGCCAGCGCGGCGATCTTGCGCGCCTGGCTGATCCCGCCCACGCGGTTGGTGTCGATTTGCACGTAGTCCACGGCGCGCTGCTCCAGGAGATCGCGCACTTCGTACTGGGTGAACGCGTGCTCGCCGCCGGCAATGGGGATGCGGCCGAGGGCCTTCAGCGCGACGTAGCCCTGAAGGTCGTCCGGAATGACGGGCTCCTCGAGCCAGCGCAGCCGGAACGGCTCGAGCAAAGGGATCATCCGGCGCGCGTAGTCCAGATTCCAGCCCATGTAGGCGTCGGCCATGATGTCCACCCCGTCGCCGACGACGTCCCGCACCGTCCGCACGAGATCGACGTTGTGCTGCATGCCGGCCGGGCCATCCGTCGGTCCCCAACCGAAGCGCAGCTTCATCGCCGTGTAGCCCTCGTCGCGGTACTTCGCCGCTTCGGCCGCCAGGCTGTCGAGCGGCTGGCTGTACAGGCGGCTCGCGTAAACGGGAATGCGGCGCTTGGTCCGGCCGCCCAGCAGCTTGAACACCGGCTGTTTCGCGGCCTTGCCGAGAATGTCCCACAGCGCGATGTCGACGGCGCTGATGGCGGTCATGCCGACGCCCTTCCGTCCCCATGCCATCGTGCGCCGGTACATGTGCTGCCAGAGGTATTCGACGTCGAACGGATCTGCGCCCAGGAGCAGCGGCGCGAGGTACAGATCGATGGCCTGCTTGGTCAGTCGCGGCGCCAGCGCCGCGTTGCCGATGCCGACGTGACCCGCGTCGGTGAAGATTTCGACCACCAGCCAGCCGTGGAAGCGGAACGAGGCCATCGCGTCTGCTCGCCCTTCGACTGCGCTCAGGGCAGGGTCGATGAGATCGATGGGGTTCGTGCAGAAGTGCGGCTGGGGCTTCACGGTCGGGCCATGCCATTCCACGACGCGGGTGCGAACGCGAGTGATCTTCATAAGGTCTGCAGGCGCTGGATGCGCGGAATCATGATCAGGATGACGACGAAGGCGATCACGTGCAGGAAGCCGACAATCGAGAACACCGTCTCGTAGCCGAAGCCGAGATCGAGCAGGCGCCCGGCCGTGAGGTTCATGATGAGCCCGCCCATCGCGCCGCCAAAGCCGACCAGGCCGGCGACGGACGCGACGATCTTCTGGTCGAACAGATCGGTCGGCACGATCATCACGAGCGTGGACCACGACTGTTGTCCGAAGAACGCGAGACTGAAGAGCAGGATGGCCCATTCAACCGGCACGTGGGTGACGAGGAGAATCCAGGGCATGAACGCCGCGGACAGGCCGAGCGCGAGCTTGCGCGAAAGGTCTACGCTCCGTCCCTGCGACAGGAGACGGCTCGAGAACCAGCCGCCCAGCAGGCTGCCGATGCCAGAGGCCGCGAACGGCACCCATGCATACGCGCCCACCTCTTTCACGTCGAAGCCGCGGGCGTCGTACAAGTACTTGGGTAACCAGGAGATATAGAAGAACCACGCGGCATCGGTCAGGAACTTCGCGAGCACCAGGCCCCAGACGGCGCGAAAACCGAGCAGATGGGTCCAGGGCAGGGTCGGACCGGGGTCAGACACTGCCCTGACCACCGCCGTCGTGTTCGCCATGGCGCGGTGCCACCACCAGGCCCAGACCAGGCCGACGAGGCCGCACGCGACGAAGACGAGGCGCCAGTGCCCGTAGAGGATGATCGCCGCGATGGCGGGGGGCGCGACCACGGCGCCCACCGCCGTGCCGGCGTTGATGATGCCCATCGCGCTGGAGCGTTCCTGCGGCGGGAACCACTCGGCGACAACTTTGGTCGCGGCCGGAAATCCGCCGCCTTCTCCCGCCCCGAGCAGGAACCGGCTGACCGCCAGCATCGCGAACCCGGCCGCCAGGGCGTGGCTCGCACACGCCAGCGACCAGAAGACCATGATCACGGTGAACCCGCGCGCCGTCCCCAGCCGGTCCACCAGCGCGCCTCCGCCCGCGTACATCAGCGCGTAGGCGAGGAGAAAAATGGACGTCAGCGCGCCGAACTGTGTGTTGGTGAGCGGGATGTCCGCCTGCACCGCGCGGACGGCCACCGGCAGTGCCTGGCGATCGAGATAGCTGATCGCAATCGCCGCCGACACGAGCGCCGCCAGGCGCCAGCGATCCATGGACGGTGGACTGTAATACGATTCACTCCCGAGGAATCTGATCCTTGCCAACTGTTTCTTTCTTTGGTCTGGGTGTGATGGGCTCAGGTATGGCTGGGCGAGTCCTCGACGCCGGCCATTCCCTCACCCTGTGGAACCGAAGCCCCGAGCGGGCCGAGCCGCTTGTGCGACGCGGCGCCACCCTCGCGAGTACACCCCGCGCTGCCGCCGCCGGCGCCGACGTGGTGGTGGCGATGCTGGCCGACGACGACGCGTCACGCGCGGTGTGGCTCGGGCCGGACGGCGCGCTCGCGAGTCTGGGGGCGGGCGCGATCGCGATTGAGTCCGGCACCGTGTCTCCGGCGTGGATCGCCGAGCTCGCCCTCAACGTGACCGCGAGGGGCGCCACGCTGCTCGACGCACCAGTGACCGGCAGCCGCACGCACGCCGCCAGCGGCGAGTTGCGATTTCTCGTGGGCGGCCCGGCCGAGGCGCTCGAACGCGCACGGCCGGTCCTCGCCGCCATGGGCCGCGAGATCGTGCACTTCGGTCCGACGGGGTCGGGCGCGCGGATGAAGCTCATCAACAACTTCGTGTGCGGCGTGCAGGCCGCGGCGCTCGCCGAAGGCGTCGCGCTGATCGAGGCGGCCGGCCTCAACCGCGCCGACGCGCTGGGTGTGCTTACCAACGGCGCGCCCGGCAGCCCGCTGGTCAACGCCGTCGGCCCGCGCATGGCCAAGAGCGACTACACCGTCAACTTCGCCCTCGCGCTGATGGACAAGGACCTGCGATACGCCATCGACGACGCCGGCGACTTCGGGATCGATCTGAGGACGGCCGCGACGGCGCGCGCGCTTTTCGGCGACGCCCTCACCGCGGGCCTCGGCGATCGGGATTTCTCGGCGGTCATCGAACCCTTGCGAAAAAAGCGGATATGAAGAGCCTTCTCCGTCCAATTCTGATCTTCGTGTCCTTCGTGTTCTTCGTGGTGGAAGTTCTTGCCGCCCAGCAGGCGAAGCCCGCTCAACCCAAGCCTCGCGCGCTCGCCGTCCGCGCGCCCTTCGGCGTGATGCCGGACGGGACCAAGATTGACGTCTACACGCTGACCAACTCCAGCGGCGTCGAGATTCGCACGATTCCGTACGGCGCCATCATCATGTCGATCGCCGTGCCGGATCGCGACGGACAGTTCGACGACGTCGTGCTGGGGCACAACTCCCTGGACAAGTACCTGACCGCGTCCCGGTACTTCGGCGCAGTCGTCGGCCGCTTCGGCAACCGGATCGCCAGAGGCCGGTTCACGCTGGACGGCCGGGAGTTCCCGCTCGCCGTGAACAACGGGCCCAACCACCTGCACGGCGGCGTGAAGGGCTTCGACAAGGTGGTGTGGCAGGCCGCGACGTTTTCAGGTCCGTCGAGCTCGGGCGTGACGTACCGCTACATCAGCCCCGACGGCGAAGAAGGCTATCCGGGCCGCGTCGATGCCTCGGTCTCCTACACGCTGACCGACCGGTTCGAGCTGATCGTCGAGTACACGGCGACGTCCGACAAGCCGACGCCCATCAACCTGACGCAGCACACGTATTTCAACCTCGCGGGCGACGGATCGCGGGACGTGCTCGATCACGTGATCGCGATCAACGCGGACCGCTACACGCCGGTGGACGACACGAAGATCCCGACCGGCGAACTGGCGCCGGTGGCGGGCACGCCGTTCGACTTCCGGACGCCCGCGCGCATCGGCGCGCGGATCGCCGAGAGTCACCCGCAGCTCGTCATCGGGGGCGGATACGACCACAACTTCGTGCTGAACCGCACGGCCGACAGCGGGTTGCTCTTCGCCGCGCGCGTTTACGAGCCCACCACCGGCCGTCTGCTCGACGTCGCCACCAGCGAGCCGGGCCTGCAGTTCAACACCGCCAACGGGCTCGACGGCACGATCGTCGGCAAGTCCGGCAAGCCGTACCGTGCCCGCGACGGCTTCTGCCTCGAGACGCAGCACTTCCCCGACTCGCCGAACCAGGCGACGTTCCCGTCCACGATTCTCAAGTCGGGACAGGTCTATCGATCGAGGACGGTGTATCGATTTGGGATCCAAAGAGCTTCCACCACGAAGGCCACGAAGACATCGAGGGACTGACTGCTGGCTATTAGAAGCCCGGCGTGCACGTGAGGACCGCGTGAGTCTGCGCGCGAGAGCCATGCGCGCAGGAGTTCGTGGCTCTTGCGCGCTGACTCACGCGGACCCCACGCGGCCTTCGGCCGCCGGCGGGGCCTTGCCCCGCCCGCACGCCGGGCCTTCGTGTCCTTCGTGAGCTTCGTGGTGAAGGCTCTTAGCGCTCCCGCTCCGGGAAGAACGGCGCTCGCTCCAACGCGAAGTAATCCGGCTCGTCGTCGAATCCGTTGCCGCCGGCCGCGGGCGGAGGCAGCGTGTTCCAGTTCGGCGGATCGAGGCCGAGCAGCTGCTTCACGAACCAGTCGTTGCGTTTGCGCGTGCTGAACGCGCCGCCCGCGCCGTGATTGGCGCCCGGCACCACGACGAGCTCGAACGTCTTGCTCGCTCGAATCAACGCGTCCACCACCTGCATCGTCGACGCCGGATCGACGTTGGTGTCGAGCTCGGGCACGAGCAGCATCAGCTTGCCCTGCAGCTTGTGCGCGTTGTCCACGTTCGACGACGCGCCGTAGTGCGGGCCGATCGGCCAGCCCATCCACTGCTCATTCCACCAGATCTTGTCCATCCGGTTGTCGTGGCAGCCGGAGTTCGAATAGGCGACGTGGTAGAACTCCGGATGGAACAGGAGCGCGCCGGCCGCGTTCTGCCCGCCGGCTGACGTCCCGTAGATGCCCACGCGCGTGAGGTCGTAGTTGGCGGGGTACTTCGCCGCCACGGCCTTGTGCCAGATGATGCGATCCGGGAAGCCGGCGTCGCCGAGGTTCTGCCACGCCACATCGTGGAACGCCTTCGACCGGTTGGACGTGCCCAACCCGTCGATCTGCACGACGATGAAGCCGAACTCGGCGATCGCCTGCATGCCGCCCTGCGTGCTCCACGTCTTCGGCACGAAGGATCCCTGCGGTCCGGCGTAGATGTTCTCGATGACCGGGTACTTCCGCTTCGGATCGAAGTTCGTCGGCCGGATGATGATGCCCCAGATGTCGGTCTGGCCGTCGCGCGCCTTCGACACGAACACTTCCGGCGTGCGCCAGCCGGTGGCGAGCAGCTCGGTAGCGTCGGCCTTTTCCAGCTCCATCACGACTGTTTGGTCGCTGGCGCGCTTCAGCACGGATTGCGGCGGCAGGTCCACACGGTTCCACGTGTCCACGTAAAACTGCCGATCCGGCGACCAGGTGATCGTGTGCACGCCGTCCTCGTTGGTGAGGGGCGTGAGGCCCGTGCCGTCGAAGTTCACGCGGAAGTGGTGCATGAAGTACGGATCCTTGCCGGCGTGCATGCCGCTCGCGCTGAACCAGATCTGGCGCGTCTTCTCGTCCACCCGCTCGACACCGCGCACGACCCAGTTCCCCTTGGTGATCTGGTTCTTCACCTGGCCGGTGGCGCCGTCATAAAGATAGAGGTGGCTCCAGCCGTCGCGCTCGGACCGCCAGATGATCTCTTTGCCGTCGGCGATGTCCATCCGATAGCGCTTGCCCGAGTACTCGACGAACGTCTTGCTGGTCTCTTCAATGAGGGTGCGCGTCCGCCCGCTCGTGGCGTCGAGCTCGAGCACGCGATAGACCTGATGCCCTCGCTGGTTGTACTCGAACGCGACGGCGCGACTATCCGTCCGCCAGGCCAACTGCGTGACGGCGTACGGATTCGGCATCAACGCGATGTCCGCCGCCAGCTGCTTCTTCGACGCGACGTCGAACACCACCGGCTGGTCGAAATCCACGACGTCGCCCGGCTTGCGGTAGAACATCGTCGTGTGCTTCGGCTGCACCTGGTCGGAGGGCGACGAATCGATGAAGTGGATCTGCCGGTCGTAGCCGGGACGCCGGCGCATCGCGGCAATCTTGGTCGAGTTGGGGGACCACACGAGGTTCTGGAACCGGTACGCGTTGCCTTCGGAGCCGTCCGTGCTAAGCATGAAGCCGGACGTCGCGTTGCCGCCGACGGGACGGACGTAGACGTTGTAGTTCTGGATGAGCGCTTCCATCTTGCCGTCGGGCGAGGTGCGCACTTCCGGCGCCGCCGTTCCCGGCGCGCCGCCGGCTCGGCCCCCGCCGGCACCGCCGCGACCCTGACCGCCCGCGCGGCCGGCCTGCGCATCAGCCGCGGGCGGCGTCGTCAGGCGCGTGCACGTGGAGTCGGTGAGCGTGCACTTCCACCGCGGCGCCGTCGGCCCTCCAGCGGGCGCGGGCCCACCGCGTCCACCGCCACGTCCGGCGCCACCGCCGCCGCCCAGCGTGAATTCAATCGCCTGCCGGTTGTCGGCAAACGTAAACGTCGTGAACGGCAGCGTCTCCGCCGTGTACTTCGCGTTGTTCGCCGTGGACAGCGCCGTCGCCAGCTTCGCGTGGTCGAACGGTGCCGCCTTGGTCTTCGTCGTCGGATTGGCGAGAACAAACTGGAATCCGCCCTTCACGGTCTTGCGGTACGTCAGCTCGGGTGAGCCTTGCACCCATGTCGTGTCCGACATCACGTTGAAGACGCGGTTGTTCGTCCGCTCGTTGAGGCTGGCCGAACGCTCGTAGAGCGCGCGGACGTCCTGCGCCTGGGCGGACAGCAAACCGTGGGGTCCTTGCAGAGCCAGACCGGCGATCAGGCCCGCGAGCACGAAGGGCACGTAACGCATGGATCTCATGGCGAAACCCTTTCCTGAAGGAGGAAGAGGCGCACAGTGTAACTGAGGAACTGAGGAACTGGGGAACTGGGGAACTAGGGATTCTTCGCAGCCAGGAGCTTCCGAAGGGCAGCAAGGCACTGGTCCAGCGGCATCGTGGTACGGAGAGCGGCCGGCAGTGTGCCGCCAGCCGGGTTCGCCACAATGACGAACCCCTGTTTGACCGGCCACATGTAACCGGCGCCGCGGAACTCGCCCAGACTCGCATCCTTCTGGCGCATGAGGAAGGCCACAAAGGACTCGCCCGGCTCGTACGGCCTTTCGATCCCGACAGCCTGATAGCCGTCCTCGGCCCAGCGGCCGGAATTGTCCTGGGCAAACCGGATGGAGCTTCCGGACGCGATTCCTGCGTCATCGGCTTTCACGACGCCGAGAACCGTGGCGTCGTGGTCAGTCACAATCAAGATGTCATTCACCACCCGGACGCCCACGGAACGGGTGAGCCGAACGTGGACGACGACGTCAGCCTCTCGAAGAGCGCCTGGGACGCCGTCCGCCGGGAACATGTAGTCCACGATGCTCAGGAGGCCAAGACGCAGCGTCACGTCATGAGTCGTTGACTTGCTGTTCTCAACCCGCACGGACTCAGTCACGGCACGACGAAATCCTGGCAGATACATCTCGATGCGGTACGAGCCCGCCGGCAGGTTGTCCGCGGTGTAGTCGCCGTTGCGGCTCGTCACCACCTTTCTCGGGGCACCCGGGCCTGTTACGGTGACCGTGACTCCCGGCAGGACGCCGCCGAACGGATCGGTCACCCGGCCGGCGATCGCACCGGTCTGCGGTTGCTGTGCGCTCCACAGCGCGGCAGACAGCGCCACGATCGCCAGCGTGCGGCTCAGTCCCAGCATCCGCGGCTGATCCACAGCCCTTCGTCCGGCCCGATGAGGACGCCCTGCTGCGCGTCGTCACGCAGGACGTAGAGCGGCTTCAGGTTGTCCTTCTCGCTGATCGGTGACACCTCGTGCGGGCTGGGTTCGTACCGGAGCACCGGCACCTGCTTCTTCAGGGCGGTGACGACCTCGGGTAGATCACGCGGCGTCAGGAAGGGCACGAAGATGTCGACCAGCCGGCTGTCTGCCTCGGCGCCCGAGAACGTCAGCGTGGCGCGCTGTTTCTGCCACTCGACCTCGGCCTCAGGGCCCGTGCAGCCAGCGCCCCCGCCGGGCCGAAACACGAGGCCCGCGTGGAGCACGCTCTCGACTTCCTTCACCGTCATGCCGAGCACGAGCTTGCCCCAGGCGAGCTTGCCGCCAACCAGGGATACGGCGTTCTCGGGACGAGGGCGAGCGGCGGCGCCCCGCTGACCGTGCAAGGCTCGAACCGGCGCCGTCAGTGTCGCGACGAGGAGCATGGCCGTCAGCAGTACGCGCGGCATGTGCGATGTATTGCCTAACGATATCAGCGTTAGGATCTGCGAATGACTCGTGCAGAGACGATTGCCACCTGGCTTCGCGAGCGCGCCCATGCCGCCGGCGCGCGCGGGTTCGTGGTCGGGCTGAGCGGCGGCATCGACTCGGCGCTCGTCGCCGCGCTCTGCCACCTCGCCATCCCGCAGCGCGTCGTCGGTGTCCTGCTGCCGTGCTACAGCCATCCGCAGGACGAAGCCGATGCGCGGCTGGTGGCGAAGGCCATGAGCATCCCGGCCGTTGCGGTTAATCTCGACGCGACGTTCGACGCGCTGACGGACTCGCTGCAGGCGGCGCTCAAGGGCCTGCCGGCTCATCCCGGCGTCGTGGACATCAAGCAGCAAATGCCCGAGGCCAACATCAAGCCGCGCCTGCGCATGACGTCGCTCTACTTCATCGCCAACTCCCTGAACTACCTGGTCGCCGGCACCGGCAATCGCAGCGAGCTGTACCTTGGCTACTTCACGAAGTACGGCGACGGCGGCGTGGATCTGCTGCCGATCGGCGGATTGCTCAAGAGCGAGGTCAACGCCATGGCGCGCGAGCTCGGCGTGCCGCAGCCCATCATCGACAAGCCGCCGACGGCGGGTCTCTGGATGGGCCAGACGGACGAGGCCGAGATGGGCTTCAGCTACGACATTCTCGAGGCGTACATCGCCAAGGGGCCGTCGGCGGTGCCGCCGGAGGTCGCGGCGCGCATCGAACAGCTGCGATCGACGTCCGATCACAAGCGGGCGATGCCGCCGAGTCCGAATCACAACTAAACGCGATCATCAGGTACGCCGGGTACGCCCCGTACGTCTCGTACGCCAGGTACCAGGAACCTTCTGACGCTGAGTTTCATTGTTCAAAGAAAGAAGGCCAGCGTCAGAGCGTTCCACGTACCTGGCGTACGAGGCGTACGGGGCGTACCTGATCAGAGCCCTTTTCACCGAATCGCGTTGTAGGCGATTTGCGCGATCGCCAGGCAGGCGATCGTCGAGGTCCAGAACAGCAGCATCAACGTCGTGACCTGCGTCGCGATCGTCCGAACGCTTCGATCCAGCGACCGGTGGTTCCGCGCGGCAAAGAACATCGTCAGCAAGGCCACGCCGGCGATGATCCACGCGATCGCATCGGACTGCCACCAGGAGATCCAATCCAGCTGCGCACGGCGAGCCGGCCACGCGTCGGTCCGAAACTCCGCGCTCATGATCGCGCCGATCCGTTGCTGGTCCACAGGGAGCCAGCGGTAGATCGCCAGCTTCAACGGCCTGAGTTGGCCGGTGGTAAGAAGGAGGCTGAGCACAATCGCCGGGAATGACGCCAGCAGGGCCCACAAGCTGTTAGAGCTCAGCGACGACACGTACATCGCCGCACTGGTGGCCAGGAGGATCGCCGCGACGAGTTCGTCTTTGATCGGAAACGGATCGGCAGGGCGATGGACGGACATCAGGAGCCACGGGAGGCCGACCGCCAGCACGACCGCCAGACCCAGCGTGACGCCGGCCTTTATCAGCCACTGACGCCAGGCCGCCTGCGGCATCAACACCTGTGACGCCAGCGTGCCCAGCTGGCGCTCCTCCGCGCTCGCAAACGCGCCAGCCAGCAGCGCGACGAAGCCACAGTGGAGCGCGGATACCGCGTAAAACGTGGGGCCGAGATACTCCGGGTCGCGGCTCTGTGCCGCCATCACGAGGACACATGCCACGACATACAGACCCGAAACGGTCATCGTGAGGTATTGGAGGCGCAGCTCCTTCTTCACGAGCAGCCAAATCCAATGACGCGGAGCGGCCTCCCTTCGGTCGGTTGCAATCGCCGCGCGTGACGACGCCCGGGCGCTGCCGTCCCCGGCGGCCTCCAGGTTCTGAAAGGCGCGCCACAACACCAACAGTCCGATGCCGGCCGCAGCCAGCGTGCCGTACCAAGTGATCCACCACGCCTCTGCGCCATCACGCAGCGGATAGACGTACTCGGATACCCCGAAGATCATTCCCGGAATCGCAATCGCGAACACGACGCCGCCGAGCGGTTTGCGCGTCAGCAGTGTGAGGACCGGCACGAGGCCAATGGCGACCGCGACAGGCCCCCAAACAAGCAACTGGCTCTGGATTCGAGCGCGCCACAAGTAGTAGTTCACGAAGGCCGAGTCCGCCAGCACGCCGAGCAGAACCGCGGCTGGGATAAGCACGACCATCTTGAGAAGCAGAATCCGGCGGCGCGCGACCGGCTGCACGAGCAGTGAGGCCATCGTGCCGTGCATCAGTTCATGGCCGAATGCCAGCGCCGCCAGCGAGAGCACTCCGAGTCCGTGCACGATGGCGACCCAGAGCTCGAGATCGTTACGGTAGTGTGGAAAGCCTGACTTCAGTCGTGCGAGGAACGCAATCGCCGTCAGTGTGATGGCGACGACGACAAGCGCCGGCAGCAGCGCCCGGACTTCCTTGCGCAGCTGGATGCCGACCGCGCTCGTCATGCCGCCGCTCCAGTCGTCTGCAGCGTCGTCACGAAGATCTCTTCCAGGCTCAGCGCCTGTATTTCGATCGCTTCCGGCGAATGCGCGGCCAGTCGGGCCTTCACGGACTCCGCGTTGCCGTTCACGACCAGCTGGACTTCCCGGCCCTGCTGCCTGAGCACGCGCGCGCCTTCAAACGCGAGCGGCGGCGGCGCGCCGGCGAACCGCGCGTAGATCTTCTGATACCGCGCGCGCGCCGCGTCGGCGTCGAGCGTCAGCACTTCCCTGCCCTCGTCGATGATCGTGAAGTCGTCGATGAGCCCTTCGAATTCCGAGATGAGGTGCGTGGAGACGAAGACGCTTCGCGCGCCCGGCGCGGCGTCCTGGTAGGCGCCAATGACGGTCTGGATGAACTCGCGCCGTACGATCGGATCGAGGCCCGACGTCGGCTCGTCGAGCACCAGCAGGTCGGGCTCCGGACATATGGCCGCGATGAGCGCGAGCTGCGTGCGCTGCCCCTTGGACAAATGGCCGGTCTTGTGCCCGGTCGGCAGCCGGAACTGATCCAGGAGCGCCCGCTCCGTGTCGCGGTTCCACCGCGAGCGGAACGACGCCGCGTACTCGAGCGTGTCACGAACCGTCATCCACGGATAGAACCCGACTTGATCGGGCACATACGCCAGCCGTGACTTGACCTCGACCTCGCGCCGCGCCGGATCCAGGCCGAACACGCGGACGCTGCCGCTTGTCGGTCTCAGCAGATTCAGGAGGCACTTGATCGTCGTCGTCTTCCCGGCGCCGTTGCGGCCGAAGAAGCCGTAGCAGCGGCCCGGCGGCACGCGCAGACTCAGCCCGTTCACGGCGTCGGTGCGCCCGTAGCGCCGCACGAGATGGTCGATCTCAATCGCGAGAGTTTGTGTAGACATGGCTCTAGTCCTGAAGCGCGCGAGCGCGCCGTTTCGCGAACGCCTCGAAGCGGTCGGTGGCCAGCCGGATGAACTCGGCTTTCTCCACCTGCAAGTGATGCGCGGCGACGACGGCTCCGTCGATTTCCTCGGTCACGAGCCTCATGCGCGCGTCTTTGCGGAGCGGCGACGCCTGACCGGCGACAAAGCAGCCTTTGCCGGCGAGCGTCTGGATGACGCCCTGGCTCTCCAGTTCGCCGTACGCCTTGGCAATCGTGTTGCGATTGACGCGGAGCTCCTCCGCGAGTGGCCGGATCGAGGGCAAGGCATCCCCCGCCCGCGCGGCACCCGACGCGACGGCGGCTTTCACCTGGTCCACCACCTGGAGGTAGACGGGCTTGCCCGATTTGTAATTCAGCTCGAACACCATAGGGCTACTGTCCTATGACGCTAGGACAGTCTCCCCGGCTTGTCGGCGCATGGAGGCCGGGTCTTTAGTACTTCGAACTTTGAACTTCGAACTTCGAACTTTCCTTGGGAATGACGACGATACGCCGGAAGCGGATGTCGGCGTCTCGCTGCTTCGTCGTCACGCGAATGAAGTGTTCCTTGCCGTCGCGCTCGGCCGGCAACGCCTGAACGGTGAGCACGTAGGCCGCCGACGACTCGCGCATCGCGCGCGCCACGAACGGGTCCGACTGCACCTGGACCTGGAAGAACGTGCCGCCGGCACTCTCGGCGAATCGCTCGAGCCCCTGGCCGAACATCGTGATGTCGTTGAAGATCGCCGTATTCTGCCGGCCGGACGCCGCGGAGAACGCCTGCAGGAAGTGCACGTTCATGTAGAGGACGTAGAGCGACACGTTGGCCGCGGCGGCACGGCGCCCGACGTCGTCGGTTTCGATGCTCATGTTCGGCCGTCCGCCCGGCTTGCTCGACATCGGGATGCCCGCGCTCACGAACAGCAGCGTCTTACGGCCCGGCAGCGCCTTCATGCCATCGAGCAGCCCCCGGAGCCCGATGATGGACGTCATCGCCTGATGCTCGAGCATGTCAGCGATACGCCCGCCTTCGGCCTCCACTTCCTTCGGGCACATCACGTTGCCTTTGTCTCTGGCGCATTCCCGGCTGACGATCGTCCGCGCACTCTGATCGCGGGACTTGATCAGTGACGCTTCCGACGCCGAGATATTGAACCGCGGCGACACCGGATCCATGCGCTGCCCGCTGATCCGGCGAATCGCGTTGCGGATCTCGGTGTGATTGCGCGTCGGGCCGATCTCGATCTCTCCGGGAATGGACACGAGGCCCAGGTAGTCCTCGGGCGCGACGCTGTTGACGACGCGCGTCGCCGCCTCGCGAGCGGACGCCGTCGCCGTGACCGGGAAGCTGGCCTGGTCGACGGTCAGCATGATGATGCGACCCTCCCGCGGCGCCCCCGCCGGGGATGGCGTGGCGGAAGGCGCGACGGCTCCGCTGTCGCGCCCGGGCGACGCACCCACCGCGCGCACGAACTCCACAGACTCGATGGCACGCTTCCGCCCGTCGATCTGAACTTCAAACTGATCGGCAGTCAGCCCCTCGATCGGCTTTCCATCCCGCCTGCCGACCACATGCGCGTCGATCAGGATGAGTCCGGTGCCACCGCGAAACTGGGGCGGCTGCGGAGCCTGAGGGGGCAGGCCCACCAGACCGAGCGCCACGAGGCCGCCAAGGACCGCTTTCATCGCACCACTTGCACCGGCCTCATGGTCGGGAGCACGCCAGACGTGCCGTTGCCCAGCTGGCCGCTGAAGTTGTTGCCCCAGCAGAAAGCATCGCCGGCCGTCGTAATGCCGCAGGTGTGACTCCCTCCCGCGGCGATATCGGTATACGCGGCGGGCGGCGTGGTGACCGCGACCGGGGTGAACTGCGTCCCTAGCGGGCTCACGCCAATCTGCCCCCAATTGTTGAGGCCGCCACAAAACGCCGTCTGACCCGCCAGGCCGCACATATGTTGTTCGCCTGCGGTGATGCGGTCGAACTGCTGCGTGTTCGGCACCGTCACGAATCCGAGGCCGACACCCCAGCACGCCGTCTCGCCCGTGCTTTTCCGCATGCAGGTGTTCTCGGGGCCCGCGGCGGCGGTGACGACGGTCACGCCGCCACCGAGCGGCTGGAAGACGGGCTGGCTCGTGCACGTGCAGCCAGATTCAGACTGCACTGGCGTCGGCGCGTTTCGCGGGAGCAATTGACCGCCTCGATGGTCGCCGAAGCACACCATCCCGGTGCTGTCCGCCGCGATGGCGCAGGTGTGGTGAACGCCTGCGACCACTCTCCGGAACTTCAATGGAGCCAACACCCGCACCGCGTTCCCCAGAGGGACGTCCGGCCCACGCGGCCGACCCTGCTGACCGAGGTGGTTGTCACCCGCGCACCACAAGTCGTTGGTCAGCGTGACGCCGCAGACGTGGTTGAAGCCCACGCCCACTCCCTGGATCTTGGTCGGGCCCGAAGCGCTCTGTCCCACGAAACGCGCATGTGTCGGCGTCCCCCCACCCCAGCACCACGCGTCATAGTTCGTGTCCACCGCACAGGTTCTGAACGAGCCGGCGAAGACGTACTTGAACGTGCATGGCGCGCCCGGCGGACATCGGACAG
>Ga0137326_1000059_pt1 | contig 42431 bp, 64 predicted proteins | sample EasRivERMZT500_2_FD_102292 | JGI IMG/M metagenome (GOLD analysis project Ga0137326, IMG submission 102292) | Soil microbial communities from meander-bound floodplain in the East River, Colorado, USA - East River MetaG ERMZT500_2 | ecosystem: Environmental > Terrestrial > Soil > Floodplain ... | reverse complement strand
GTAGGCCTGAGATGTCTATTGTCTCTGTCTGGCCCCCGGTCGCTCCAGACCACGAGTGCGGGGAGTATGTCACTCAACTGGCGCTCTCCTCATGACCTATACCGCCGCAGATTACAAGTCCGTCCTCGACGAGATCTGGGAAAAGATCCAGGCCCTCCAAGTCATCAAGGGTGGAGAATACGCCAAGGACCTCGATCGCTTGGATAACTTCCGCAGCGCTGCCGCGGCTCTCGACCTCCCAATGGAGACCATCTGGCTGATCTACTTCAACAAGCACATCGACGCGATCAAGACTTATGTCCGCGATGTGCAGCACGGGAACGCAGATCGCCCGCGCTCCGAGCCGATTGAAGGGCGCTTCCTGGACGCTATTGTCTACTTGACTCTGGGACTAGCGATCCTGGACGAGAAGAAGCGTTATGAGTAAGCCCCTGATCGAGTTATGCTCCGGGGCGTTCTTCGACCCTGAAGGCGACCTCGACGACATCACAGGCATCTCCATCGAGGACCTCGCAACAGGCCTTGGAGGCCTATGCCGCTACGGTGGGCACACTCCCTGCCACTACTCCGTAGCCGAGCACGCTTACCTGATGTCCTTCGCCATCCCAAAGAAGTTCGCCCTCGAGGCCCTCCACCATGACAGCGCTGAAGCCCTCGGCCTCAACGACATTCACGGGCCGCTGAAAAAAGTCCTCGGTGAGGGTGTTAAGGCCTATGAACGCAGAGCTAACTGGCGGATTGCTGTCGCCTTCGGCCTAGACCCACTGTTCGCGGAGTGGCCTGTCATCAAGGCCTACGACGCGCACATGCTGAAGACTGAAGCCCGCGCCATGATGCGTTCAGGTGGCAAGGGCAAGGGCTGGTACTATCCCCCCAGAACCAGATACCTCGACATCACCCTGCAGTACTGGAACCGCGATGATGCGGCCGAAGCTTTCCTACTCCGACACGAGGAGTTAATGTGGACACGCGCGAAGAAAAGCTCTTAGCTGCTAAAGCTTACCTGAAGGAACGCTTCAAGGGCTCCGTCATTGAAAAGGGTACGAAGTTCAGGTACGTCTCTGGCCCGTCGATCCTGAGGCCGCAAGTCCCACTGGTGCTGGAGCACGAGCGCTCCAAGATTCGGCGGGTGAAATGAGCGACCTCGAAGACTTCAAACTGGGCGGCATGCACAACGCGGGCGATCCTGACGGCCGGCGGGTAGTCGAGAGCCCTTGGAAAACCCTCGCTGACCGCATCGAAGCCCTGGGGCTACCTCGTCCGATCAGGGGAGAAAAGGTCATGCCGCTCTTCGAGCGAGTGGTGACAGCTTTTGAGAAGGCGCGGGCAAAGTACAGATTTCAGTACGTAGGCGATCTGCACGGTACTCCAGTTCATTTGCATCAAGACCCACCCACAAGCATAGAGCCGGACGTGATGCGGCTGGTGGATGCGTACGTGTTACTGCATGTCGATGCCTTAGATGACCACCCGATCGTGCTGGAAGCCCGCGCCGCCATTATCGCTGCACTAAAAACCAGATGACCGAGAAAGAATACCGACGATCCTACTACCTGCGCACTCGTGAGCACAAGCTCAAGCAAATGGCCGAGCGTCGTCGTAAGCTCGGCATAAAGGAGAGGCCGATCAAGTGTCGCCTTGAGGACTTACCCGACATGCCAGTAGTCCAACGCTGGCTGTCCCAGGAGGAGTGGGCTCTATGATCCGCCTGTTCCCGCCCTCCGGCGACTTCATCTACTCCTACCACTCCCCGATCAAGGAGTGGCCCAAGTGGGCCTATTGGCACTGCAACACAGCCCTCGTCTCTCCTTGGACCGGCCACACCTGGGCGCTCATCGACCGCGGGCAAAAAGTCTACATCCCAGTTCTACGTGCCGCCCTTGGCGAGCTACCCTATCTCGACGAAGTCCCCGGCTCCCTCGCCTTCTACGAAGAAACCATCTCTGAACTCCCACGCGAACTCTTGGAACGAGAGCTGACTGTGATGTACGATTTTACAAGTACCACAGAATCGGTTAGTATCTGTTCCACATTATCGGAATCCGCCATGTCTCAGTCTTTAATGCAAAAGATAGTCGAAGCCAGGGTCAAAATCGCTGCGGGCGAGATGACTGACGAGGCTCTCCGCGACCTGCTCAAGGAGATGCGCCAAGACCGCGGGTCTGCCGCCATCGCTTCCGCAAAGTCCCGTGCCAAGAAAACCGAGGTCGATCCAGAAGACGCTCTCAAAGCTTTCCTCTCGTAATCCGGCCACCCTCTGGGGTGTCTCCGTTCCTGTCACAGGAGTCCCGAATGTCCGCTCTCTACCGCCCGCCCTTCCCTGCAGTCGTCGATAACACCATGCTCAATACTTTTCGCGGGTGCCCGCGAAAAGCCGAATTGTCTTACATAGAACACTGGAAGTACAAGGGCAAGAGCGTTCACTTACACGCCGGGGCTGCCTGGGCTCATGGCCTCGAAGCCATCCGCCAAGCATTCTTCGACAACGGGCAATCCCAGGATGACTCCATAGCCCTCGGAGTCCGCGCGCTCCTCGACTTCTACGGCTCGTTCGAGTGCCCGCCGGAGTCAGCCAAGTCCGCCGAACGCCTTGTCGAGGCCCTGGACTACTACTTCGAAGCCTTCCCCCTTGAAACCGATGCCGCGAGGCCGATTAAGCTCCCCTCCGGCAAGCACGCCATCGAGTTCTCCTTCGCGGAGCCCCTCGACTTCCTCAATCCCGAGACGGGCGATCCTGTCATCTATTGCGGGCGCTCCGACTTCATCGCAGAACTCAACAATGGCCTCTATATCGCAGACGACAAAACCACTTCCGCCCTCGGCTCCTCTTGGTACAACCAGTGGGAAATGCGGGGCCAATTCACTGGTTATTGCTGGGCCGGCCACCGCATCGGATTTCAGGTGGATGGTGTATTGGTCAGGGGCATTGCCATCCTCAAGACAAAATTTAATCACGCTCAGCACATCACCTACAGACCCCAGTGGGAGATTGATCGCTGGTACGCGCAGACTTTAAGAGACCTCAAACGCCTCCAGGATATGTGGGAGCGCGGGGAGTACGACTACAACCTGGGCGAAACCTGTGCCGAGTACGGCGGGTGCCAGTTTTCTCGAGTTTGCAAGTCCCCAGAGCCAATGGAATGGCTCCCGGCTTACTTCGAACGCAGGCGGTGGGACCCGCTTACGCGGACGGAAATGTTACTGGAGGAGTGGAATGATCCATCAAGCAATTGAACAACCTGTCAGCCCGCCAGATGAAGACGGGTGGGAAGACTTTGACGGTACTGATAACCTCGACGACGACGCAGACCCAGATGAAGACACTGACGAAGATTCCGATGACTAGAGAAGAGGACATGATCGCAGGCATCTGCATCGGGGTGCAGCTCGCCCACGAGAACGCAACCAACAAGGGCTTCTGGGAAGAGAACACCAACTACCCTGAGAAGCTCTGCCTGATCCACGCGGAGGTCTCCGAGCTGTTGGAAGCCTACCGCGCGAACACGCTCCGGGAGCCCTGCACCAAGCCCGTCCAGCTAACCAACGAGGAAGAAGAACTCGCTGACATAATTATCCGCGTTTTCGACCTTGCAGGCTATCGAGGAATCCACTTGGGCGCAGCCGTTGCAATCAAGATGTCCTACAACCTGACTCGCCCGCACAAGCACAACAAAACCTGTTAAAGGAGTTTCACATGGCTAAGGAGCTTAGTCCCTTACCTGGAATCAAAGTCCTACTTCTCGGAGACTCTGGCGTCGGCAAGACCTACGCCCTCCGAACCCTCGTAGACGCAGGCTTAACCCCCTTGTGCCTATTCACAGAAAACTCCTTCGACGTCCTTGGTGACGTGCCGAAGGAAAAGCTCCACTGGATGTACGTCCCGCCGATGCTGGAGAACCTTGAGTCCTTGAAAGAAATGGCTACCAGAATCGGTACCATGACTTTCGAGAACATCACCAAGGCTCACGACAACAAGCGGTTCACCGATTCCCCCTGGATGAAGATGCTCGGGGCGCTCACAGACTTCACCTGCGAACGCACAGGCCAAAAGTTCGGTAATATTGCCTCCTGGGGCACTGACAAAGCTTTCGTCATTGATTCAGGGTCAGGCCTGGGCATAGCTTCCCGCCAGAATGCGGTGGGCAACCGTCCAGCCCTCTCGCCCGCCGACTATGGCCTGATCCAGCGCCAGATCGAGTCCCTGATCAACCAGCTCTGCACCGCCTTCCGCTGTCATTTCGTCCTCAACTGCCACGCCGAGCGCGAAATCGATCCAGTCCAAGGCGGCATGAAAATCATGGCCTCGATGCCAGGGAAAGCTCTCGCCCCTGTCCTCCCGCGCTACTTCACAGACGTAATCCTGGCCAAACGCAACGGCGACAAGTTCCTTTGGGACACCGCTGATGCCCAAGCCGTCCTCAAGGCCCGCAACGCAGTCATCAAAGCGGACCTTCCACCCAGTTTCGTTGGTCTCGTCAACGCTTGGAAAAGCCGCGGCGGAATCATTGAAACGCAGTAGACGTATCTACTGTGCCTTTTCAACTCTTACCTAGGTAAACACACCATGTCCTTTAATCCAGAGCAGTTCATGAACTCAGTCCTCAACGACGCGAACAGCACGTCGATTCCGCTTTGCCCGCCAGGCGAATACGTCGGCAACATCACAGACGTAAACGTTGAATCTGGCACCATCTCGAAAGGTGACAAAGCTGGCCAGCCTTGGGTCAAGCTCAACGTCCAACTCGAGACTTCCGACGCTGCCGCTCTCGCGGGCACCCAGATGACCAAGCGCAAAGTTCGCGCCGGAATCATGCTGGATGTCAACGGCGAAGGCAACCTGGAAATGGGCGAGGGACGCAACATCACCCTCGGGCGTTTGCGTGAAGCTGTAGGCCTGAATCAGAAGGGCGCTCCGTTTGCTTTCTCCATGCTCCCCGGACGTTCGACTCGTTTCGTTGTCAGCCATCGTGTTGACCGCGACGACGCTGCGAAGTTCTACGAGGATGTGAAGGCTTTCCGCGCACTGTAATTCACCGGGCGAAAGCGGATGCCGAAACTTGGGCCGAGTGAGACTCTATGAGCTTCCAGTGGCAGGGTATTAGGTGCAGCGAGTAGCCCTTTTTCTTGGGGAAACAAATGGCTTATAATGATACATACAGAGGGCAACCGCAAGACCCACGGGTTGACGCGGCTGTTCGTTCTCTTGAAGTCCCAGAACAAATCGATCGACTGAAGTCTTCAGTCAAGAATCTCTACGCGATCACAGACCTCCTTAATCAGCGTCTTGAGCCCTTTCTTCGTTGTGAACCGCCGCTGCCTGAGAAGGAAACCATCGGACGAGGGGAGCCCGCCAGTCCCTTTGCTCGCCAACTTCATGACCTAAATCGTGAATTTCAGAACATCGCGAGCCGCATTGAGGGTGTCTTAAACCGATTGGAAGTGTAGTTGTGCCACGCATAGATCGGCCCGAGATGATGTGCCACGTTACCCCGTGTCATCGCATCGGGCGTTCTCCCACCCATCGCTCCGACGTTTTTAACCCGCCAAAAATCGATTCCCGATGCAACTCTACCCTCTCGCCACGATCAAAATCCCCGCGCACCGCCAGCGTCGAGACTTCGACCCTGACCGCCTTTCAGACCTTGCCTCGGACATCGAACGCAACGGGCTGCTCAACCCCATTACCATCAGGGAGGACGGCCAGGATCGAGTTCTTGTTGCTGGAGAACGCCGATTCAAGGCGATCCAGATGCTTGACGAGATGGGGACGAGCTTCAAGTGCAATAACATCACAGTCCCGGCGGGCTGGATTCCCGCCCTCACCTTAGGAGAACTAGATGAACTCTCCCGTGAAGAAGCCGAACTCTCCGAAAACACAGTCCGTGTCGACTTATCGTGGCAGGAGCGCGCTGAGGCAATGGCTCGACTCGCACGTCTCAAGGAAATACAGCGGCCCGAAGCTACACCTGGACAAATCGCAGAGTCCATACTTCCTGATCACGCCGCCCCAGGACAGCGCATACGCGAGGCGCTTCTTGTCACTCGCCATATTGCTGCGGGAGACACTAACGTCGCTAAGGCGAAATCTCTCCACGACGCTCTCAAGATTATCAAGAAGAAAGACGACGCGGCCTACAACACGCAACTCGCGGCCATCATAGGCCTGGAAGCCACGAATGAGCGACACTCTGTATACCACGCCGATTGCCTTCAGTGGCTTCGGCAAACCTCCGATCGTTTTGACTGCATTGTCATCGATCCCCCTTACGGAATCGGAGCGGATAATTTTGGAGATGGGGCTGGCAAATACACTGCAATCGATCATGACTACAAGGACGGGCGGGAAGAAACCCAGACCCTCCTCACAAATCTCATGCCCCTTCTGTGGGAGGTGGCAAGACCTCAGTCTCACATCTACGTCTGGTGTGACATTGACCTCTTCCACTTCATCAGAGGGCGTCTCGAAGGAGCAGGATTCTGGACCCACCGCACTCCTTTAATCAACATTAAGCAGGAAGGGGGGCGGGTCCCCTGGCCTGAACACGGACCACGGAGAACTTATGAACTGGTATGCTATGCAGTTAAAGGTAAACGCCCAGTCACAGGAATATACGGAGATTCCTTTGCCAGTGCCTTTTCGAGCGGGGAATCCCACTCCGGCCACGGTGCAGCAAAGCCTGTATCAGCTTACTGTGAACTTCTCAAACGATCCTGCAAGCCGGGAGATCGCGTGCTCGACTGCTTTGCGGGCAGTGGAACAATTCTTGAGGCAGGTCATATGCTTGGACTCCGAGCCACTGCTGTCGAGCGGGAAGCTTCATATTACGGACTCTGCGTTCAACGACTCCAAGGACTTGGCAAATGATGCCGACGGGGCCTTGCCCGTCACCCCTGATGATAGTCGGGGAAGCGCCGGGAGTTGAAGAAGAGCGTATCGGTAAACCCTTCGTAGGAGCCTCGGGTCAAGAACTCGACCGGATGCTTCACGAGGCAGGGCTCCTCCGTTCCGAGGCCTTTGTCACGAACGTCTGTCGTGTGCGCCCTCCAGGCAACAACCTAGACTTTTTCTTCTCTCGCAAGAAGAAGCCTCCTCCAGGACAATGGGAGCAGTTTAATGGAGTCTGGGCAAAGCCGGAATTGATTCAAGGAGTAGCTCAGCTTCAACGGGAGGTCGCACTATGCAAGCCGAAGGTGATAGTCGCACTCGGGAATCTTTCCTTGTGGTCGTTGACAGGGAAATGGGGAGTGATGGACTGGAGAGGGTCTGGATTAAAATACGCGCTGAATCCGGCGACGACTGTAATACCGACTCTCCACCCGGCAGCTATATTGCGCATGTGGTCATGGAGACCCTATGTTATCTGCGACTTGAGAAGAGTCAAATCTGCTATCACTGACCCGGTGGATGTGCCACCTTACAGATTCGTAGAAGCGCCACATTACGTCCAAGCCTACACCATCATTCAGTCCTTGCTGGCTCGAGTCCAGCGGGGACCCGTCCACATAGCAGTTGACATCGAAACCCGTGCAGGCCATATTGCCTGTATCGGTTTGGGCTGGTCGAAATACGACGCCCTTTGCATCCCCCTCATGAAGTCCCCGGCGGGCAGTTACTGGCTCGAGACCGAGGAGTTCCACTTGATGAAGGTCCTCCGGGACCTCTTGACCCACCCGAATTGCCTCGTCTCCGGCCAGAACTTCTCCTACGATGCCCAATACTTTCAGCGTCACCTTGGCTACATCCCGAATCTGGCCCTTGATACAATGGTCACCCACCATGTCTGTTTCCCTGGTACGGACAAAGGACTGGACGTTCTTTCGAGTCTATATTGTGAGAACCACGTCTTCTGGAAGAACGATGGCAAGGAATGGCATCAGCGTCAGGATGAGAAGGTCCTCTGGCACTATAACTGTGAGGATGCTGTCCGGACCTGGGAGATTGCCGAAGTCCTAAGCGAGACCGTCGTGAAGCTCGGCCTAGAAGGCCCATGCCGCTTCCAGCATCGGATGTGGGGTCACGTGGTCCAGACCATGCTCGATGGCGTCAAGGTCGCCATCGAAGCGAAAAAGCAACTATCCTCTGAACTAGCCACGGAGAAAGCCGCCCGCGAAGCCTGGCTTGCTTTCGTCTTCGGCCATCCTGTCAACCCGCGGTCGCCCGCCCAGATGAAAAGGCTCTTCTACGATGACCTCAAACTCCCTGTTCAGTACAAGCGGACTAAAGAAGGTCCTCGCCCGTCTCTGGACGAAAACTCCCTCAAAACCCTCTCCAAGAAGGAGCCAGTCATCCGACCAGTCGTTAAGCGACTTCTTGAAATTCGTAGCCTGGGCGTCTTCAAATCAACTTTCGTTGACGCTACCCTTGACCGCGACCAGCGCATGCGCACATCGTATAACGTTGCTGGAACGGAAACGTATCGCCTCAGTAGTTCTGAGAACGCATTTGGTTCTGGCCTCAACATGCAAAACATCCCAGGGGAGAACAAAGATTCACCAGACGAAGAGTTTTACCTTGACCTGCCCAACGTGCGAAAGCTCTTTGTGCCTGACTCTGGATGTGAAATAGCAGACATGGACTTGTCCCAGGCCGATCTACGCATAGTCGTAGAGGAAGCCGATGAGGAAGAAATGCGCCAGCTCCTTGACGCTGGCCTAGACCCTTATACTGAAATTGCCAAGGAATTCTACAATGACAAAACCATTAGCAAGAAAGATTCCCGCCGTGCTAAGTTCAAGGCTTTCGCCCACGGAACCCACTACCTGGGAACACCAAAAGGTCTTGCTGGGCGCATTGGACTTTCTATTGCAGACGCTGAGAGAACGCAGAGTTGGTATTTCAAGCGCTTTCCGAAGATTCAGCACTACGGGGAGCGGATACGCAACTCTGTCGATAAAACCCGTTCAGTGTCCAATGTATTCGGGTACAGACGGTACTACTTCGATCGGCTTGACAGTACACTTTATAACCAAGCCGCTGCCTGGATCCCCCAGTCAACCGTCGGACTGCTAATAAACCACATCTGGGACCAGGTCCGTACCCACGCACCGGAGATTCGGGTATCCTTGCAAGTTCACGATTCCCTAGTCTTCCAGTACCCTATCGAGGTGGCCGATGAATGTAAAGCCAAGCTCCTCACACTCTCCAGATATCCGATCCCTTACACCCGCCCGCTCATCATCCCGACAGGTCTTAAAACATCCCGCGTTTCGTGGGGAGATTGTAGCTAATAACCAGGGGAACCCATGTCCCGGAAGTGCGGTGACTGGATTGATAGCTTCACGCGGTACGCCGCTTTTGGGGAAGCTCCAAAGCGAATGTACTTCTGGGTGGCAGTGTCAACTATTGCGGGGGCGCTTCGCCGTCGTGTCTGGATCGACCAAGCTTATTTCCAGTGGTATCCCAACCTCTACATCGTTCTGGTTGCGCCTCCAGGAATTGTTTCAAAGTCGACCACTGCCGAGGTTGGAATGTCTCTCCTGCGGCAAGTCCCTGGAATTAACTTCGGACCAAGCGTCGTCACTTGGCAGTCCCTCGTCAAATCGTTCGCGGAAGCCTGCGAAAGCTTTAGTTTAGGAGACATGTACTACCCGATGAGCCCGCTGACCATTGTGTCGAGCGAGTTCGGGAACTTGGTGAATCCCAAGGACAAGGACATGATCGACATGTTGGTGAACCTCTGGGACGGTCGCTCGTTCACCAAGGCCACCAAGATGTCTGGCACCGACGAGGTGACAAATCCCTGGATTAACCTAATCGCCTGCACCACGCCAGAATGGATCGCGGGCAACTTCCCCGAGTATATGATAGGAGGCGGCTTCACTAGCCGTTGCATATTCTGCTATGAAGAAGCAAAAGAGAAGTATGTTGCCTACCCCGGACTGGAAGTCCCTGCTGACCTCAAGGCACAAGAAGCCGACCTCGTACATGATCTTGAGCACATCGCCACTCGGCTGGCCGGGGAGTACAAACTGGATTCTGAAGCAGTGGCTTGGGGCGAGTGGTGGTATAAGTACTGGTACGAAGAGGGCTGCAAGGGCCTGGACACAGTCAGGTTCGGCGGGTACATAGCCCGGAAGCAGACCATGATCCACAAGCTCGGGATGGTGTTAGCAGCCGCCAGCCGGGATGAACTTATAATCACCAAGGATGATCTGCAAGCCGCCGACAACATGCTCACAGACCTGGAGCCCGCCATGTCCAAGGTGTTCGACCGCATTGGAATGAGCGATGCGGCTTTCCAGCAGGAGCGGTTCTTGAAATGGGTCCAGTCGCGGGGAGGAATATCCCAGTGGGCTGCGCACAATTACCTGCGCAAGTACTTCCCGGACAAGCAAGTTGCTGGAAACATCCTGGAATCACTACTCTCCGCGAACCAGATCAAGTTCGACGGCGTAATGATCAGGCCTACTTGGGAGGGTATAGACCTTCCCAACCAGGTGGCAGGTCCATCGGGGCCTTGAACGGATCGAACTGGCCTTTGCGTTGCAGCTCCTGCAGTATCCGATAGCGGCGGATGTACTCAGGCGACAAGAACTCTTTCCCCTCCACCATCTGCATGGCCAGGGGATTGTCATATTGAACCGGCTGCCCAATCGCCGACTTCTTCGCCAGGTTCGCAGCTTCCTCTCCCGCCACACTACGGTAAGCAGTCCAGTCAGGGTGCGAGCGCCGCTTGGAAAGCTCCTTGAACAGCACCTGCGCTTCAGGGTTCTCGAGGAGGTTCGCTGCTATCTGCGGGCGCATGACGTTGGCGTTAGCGCCATGAGCTAGGTCATACTCCTTCTGGAAAGCGTGCGTGCCTTCGTGGGCGACCACTCCCCGAACTCCATAAGGCCCTTGAAACGACCGGGCCTCCGCAGTAATATATGGATTCTCCCCTCGGAAGAAGCTCCCACCAGCTTTCTCATTTGGCTCAACCAGTCGGGCGTAGACAGGAATATTCACTGACTTCGGTGCGGCTTGTTCCAGCGCCTCGCGCTCCGCCCCTTCATAGAACTCCTTCAGCGGGATCGACGGACGTCCAGACAGAACGTCCATGACAGTCTTCTCAGGGGTTCTGCCCGCCGTGGTCGGTATTGCCTGGGCATAGCCTTCGATCCTCCCAGTCGTCCCAATCTTCGGGAAAGCCTGGAAACTCTTCAGCGCATCGGTCAGCGACATACCCCCCTTCACCAGCGATTGGATATGTGCTGCCAGCGCAGGTGTAACTGTTTTTATCATGCCATGCCCCAGGGCATTCTCCATGATCTGCTCAGTAGAAGCAGGCTGAAAGTTCCTCCCCGCTTCCTTCTGCCGTTCCCAGGCTTCTTTCGGGTTCGTCGCCCAAGTCTTGGCCCAGTCCTTAACCTCTCGCTTCTTCGAGTCGATGTGGCTAAAGAGCTGGGCAAGAAGGGTCTCGTTGGACATTTACAGCCACCAGCGCGTGAACGCAAACTCTCCGTGTTTTGGATGGACTAACCAGCTAGTTTGATGCGCCCTGGCATGTCTGCCGCAAGAGTGGTCGAAGGGATTGGTACCGCTAAGCGACCCGCCGCTGTTGTAGAGCAGCGTGCTGACAGCAGTATGGAAGTGCCCAAAGACCATCTTGGTGAAGGAGGCTTCCGGCACGTTCATCCGCTTTACCGCTTCCATCGCAGCCCGCCGATCGAAGCCGTAGTACGGTAATCCAGCCCATCCCTTGATCTCGTGGCCGTGGAAGCAGAGATAGCGTTCGCGTCCGACGTTCACCAGATGAGAGGACTTCGTGTGGATGTTCACCTTGACGTTCTTCAGGTTCTGGGTGTGCTGCTTAATGGTGTGAGCGACCACGTAGCCCCAGTTGTTCAGCCCGCCATCCGAGGCCTGATTCTTCCTGGTCATCCTTCCATGATTGTCTATGGTGATCCAGTCGGAATCAATGACTTCAAAGTGCGGAGCCAGCATCGCCACAAGCGCACCCAGATCGTACCCGCAACGAATAGCCTGAACCGGAGCCGGATAAGCATTCGTCGTTTGAAGTTCGATATGGATGTCCCCTGAAACGTAGTCTCCAGTACCAATGATCTGGAGCCTTGGTATATGATAACCCGCCCGCTGGACCTTTGCAAAATCAATGACTCGACGGCCAAGTTCCTGGAGCCGAGCCGTAAAAATCTCAGGGGAGAATTCGCCGAAGCCATCTACGTCGTCCCTTTTGGTAACTTCGCCATTGTGAAGGTCAGTCAGGTGGAGCACCATCGTGATCGGAGCCTGACCAACATGGTCCTTTGGGTTATAGAGCATCGGCTTGGGCTTGGTCCCAGAGATCGCGTCGGTAAGAGCCAGCACACGCTCTCTGGCCTCCCCCGTCGCTTTCTTCTCCTGTTGGAGCTTGGTCTCCAGCCCGCGGACCTGCTCCCGCAGATACAGAACTTCCTGGTCTGGAGCGAACTCCGACTTGAAGTCTTTCAGTGATTTCACAGCATTTCCTTCATCTTCAGAATAGTAGCCTTCGACCCCGACCAGACTCTCTTGCCCTTAGTCCCAGGCGTAATGAGAGTGAAATCAGTAAACTCGTCACGATAGCGCGAGAGGTCGTTGCCGCTCAAGCCGCAAATCCTGACGAAATTCAGTTCGTATTCCCAGCCGTCGCCAAGTTCGGCAAGACCTTGCTTGATCTTCAAGGGGATGTAATAGTCCTTGTCGTGCGCGGCGCGAAAGTCCGTCATCGACTTACCCTTTGCTACAGTCTTCTTTGCTTCAGCCATTGTTACCCCTAAAAAAGTGGTTAGGTGGAAATTTAATACCATCAGCCAGCCCTAGGTCCACCGCTTCCTGAGCCGTTAAATACTTGTCGAAGTCCTGCATTCGGTCCACTTCGTCATAAGTCATGTGCGGGTGCTTCTCCTGCATCTTGGCCAGGAACAAGTCGTTCACCCACTTGACAATAGCCTTGGCTTCGTCCGCCCAAGCGATAAAGTTCTTGGTATGGCCTTCGCCGCCGTCAGAGCCGTGATGAATCATCATCTTGGCATTCGGGGTCATGAGGCGTTCGTCAGCGGCCTGGAAGATAATGCTGCCCATCGACATGACGTAGCCAGTAGCCACCACGGTCACATGATTCTCGCAGCCCTGGATCGCGTCAAATATCGCAAGGCCGTGGTAGACGTTCCCACCAGGGTTATTCATGATAATCGTGATGCCTGGGTTGACTCCATTGACTGGAAGGCGGTCGAGGATGTGAAGCCCTTTTACCACCCGCTCAGCCATTGCTGAGTCAACTCCGGAGTCGCCGCCCTCCCAACCGTAGCTGAAGCAAGACCCCATGTAAAAGGTCCGCGTAGGGATATGGATGTCGTACTCCAGGAACTTGTCTATGTCATCGCGAAAGATTCTGGTCGCCATCAGCGCACCTGTGCTTTCGTCACTTGAAACACGATGAAGACGCAAGCCACGGCGTAGGCTACAAACATACCGCCGTGTTCCCAGTTCTTATTCCAAAAGCAGCCGATCCCGGTCAGCAGATTCAACGCTGCCATAGCCCAGACCGTCCAGATATAAAAATCACCCCAAGTCATTTTCAAACACCCTCCGTTCTGCAGCCCTGCGACGTACCAATCCTGGGAGCTTTCGACCACCGCCCCAGACCCATTTGCCAAATTCTTCCGCAGCGTCATCCCACTCCTCTGCGTTCACTTTTCTTCTGAGGGTGGAGGCTCTATAACGAGTTCCACCAAGATTAAATACAAAGGAGGTAAGTGCATGAGTCCGAGCAACGAACCGTCCCACTCCGGGGGAGGCGAGCAGTACCTCCCGTCGGTAGTTCGGAATTGCAGCCGCAAGACGTGTATCTGCTTCTCCGCGGCTAATGGCAGGAACGGATAGAGAGGGGACAACCAGTCCCCATCCCTGGGTAGGGTAGCCAGCGGGGCAGGTGTAAGGGTAGACCAGTCCATCAGCTTTCACCTTATGGCAACCCTCAAACTCCTTGATCAGGTCAGATGCGTCCACGTTTACGGATGCTGCGGTCAACGAACCAAAATCCGATGATCGAAGCCATCACTCCAGTGTCGAACTCATTTACGAGCAGCGTGGCAAAGGAGTACAGTGGCACTTCTTGAGCGACGCCATTATATAACAAGATGGACTTGTACGCACCGTAGAGGACCAAGCAGTACCAGTACGTCAAAACAGGTCTTACCGTGGCGGACAAAGCATCGACCCACTTCACGCCTGTAGGTTTGGCAGCTTCGAACGCGGACTTCATTGCTTCCAGTTCGCCCGCCGCTTCAGCCATCTCGCCTTGGACTCTGATCTCGTCCACGCGGAGCTTCGAGCGCAGCTCGTCTGCTTTCAGTTGCAGATCAAACATCGCCAGCTCGTGGGCCTGTTCCCGCTCCTGGGTCTTGTACTTGATCAGCTCTGGAATAAAGCGCAGGATGCCTCCTAGCGCCAGGGAAATTAGTTCAAGCATCAGGGCCTCCTCGCCGGTCCGTTTATCTGAATCAGTCGGGTGTCAATCCGATCCAAGTGCGTTTCGATACGGGTAAGGGCTCTTTCGACCTGGGCATTTCTCGCTTCGAGCGCATCCTTAATCGCTGCCCGCTCCACTTCCTCGACACTAATGCGCTTGTCCAAGGTAGAGTACGCACTGAACCCGGCGGCCATGAAGCCGACAAAGGTCAGTATGTGCCCCAGATTAATAGTCCCGTCGAAACGGGGTCTGATGCCTGGGTTGTAGGGCGGGTGGTCGTTCATGCTCGGCTCTTTAGGAAGTTAACTTCATCTTCGAGTCGGTCGAGTCGAAGTTCAAAATCGGACTTGAAGAGTGGTCCGTCAAAATCACCAGTAGCTTCGTGCTCAACACACTCAGACTCAACGTCAGCTGCGGCTGTTTGGCAGTGGCGGCAGTAGAAAGCTCTAAATTCGTGGGCAGTGCTCATCCGTTGCTCGCATCAGCTAGAATGCTGAAGAGGTAGTACCCGTCGCCAGCACCAAGAGAGTTTTTATAGACTTCGGTGATGTCTGAACCATTGACGTTGACGGTTGGCACACCAGCGGCATAGTTGGCATTGCCAAGGTCTCCCATCGTGATCGTTGGGGCTGCGCGCTTGTTGTATTTCCAGTAGACCGTGTGGTAGCGTGTCCCGATCGCAGGCGTGTAGTTGCTGACGATGACGCGTTGAATCGCTTCAACATAGCGCCCATTGCGCTTTTGTATCTCTCCAATCGGCAAGAACTCGAAGGGCGGAGGCGTGGTGAAAGTGCCGATCTGTAGCTGCGGCAGCAACAGCCTCCAGGTCCGATTTAGTGTGCTGATGAGCTGGACTGATCCAGTGGCTCCGAAGTAATTCGCTGCCGCCCAGGTGTTTGCAGTGCCTTGGTAGTTAGTGCCAGAGCCCAGATTAAACAGTAGACGAATCCCCGTGCTGGATTCCTTCAGCCATGTGCCTGTCGTGTCTCCTGGGATATTGATAACTTTCTGCTCCCAAGTGTCTGCCACGTCGATATTGTAGATAAAGGGGTAGCTCCGAGTCGCAGCGTTGTTCTGGACAGCTCCGCTGTGCTGACCCGTCGTGTTGGACCAAGTCCAGAAGGACAAGGTAAGGTTCTTGGCGTTGGAGGTCCCCCATTGAAGAGGGATGCAGTCAAAGCCTTCAACCCCGCATCGGTAGTCGTAGAAGTCAGCTGCCCCTATAGCCGCATCAGCGGTAGTGGTCAGGTAGTTCAGATAAACGACACTGCCAGCGGCATACTGAGCAGGAGCGCTGGCGCTTGCCCCAGCCATCGTGTAGACGCCACCACCAGATTGCGTGCCGTTCCAGCAATCGCGAGCGCGCTGATAAGCGCTTGGGTTATACTGATTCGCGTAGGCGTAGAGAAACTGCGCATTCGGAAGAAGGTTGACAAAGCCCGGACCAGCGACTAACTGATTGCCAACCATTGACAAGCCGCCCGCCGGGTAAACAGGCACCACTTCGTTCGTCCCGCTCGCAAGTACTCCTGCCAGTGCAGGCCCTGTTGTCTCCAGCAGATGCGTGGTAAGCTTACTCTCCGGAGGGCCGTGGTACAGGCGTGTCATTTGGGGGAGCCGGAGGAGTGTTGATCTTCGTGACTTGTGTCTGAAGGTTCAGCAACAGGTTCTGCGCACTGGCTATTTGGAGTTGTAGCGCCAGGGCGATTGTGTCTACTTCTGATCCAGAAAATTCGAGTTGCATACCTACCCCTAGGTGTTGATGAAAGTCATCGAGCAATAAGTGTGCGGACCAACGCCTCCGTTGGCGGTGCGGACGTCGATCGTCCAGACAGCACTACCCGGAGCCCCTCCGAAATAAGCAGTAAAGTAACGATTCAAGCCATCGCCAGTGGTCTGTTCGTCGAGGCTGTACCATGTGCCAGAACCTACTGCGGCCACGTTGTTAGTGTAAAGCCCGCCAGCTGTCCCCGAGACGTAAGTCGCGCGAATCTGACACCAAACGCCCGGGAAGTCCCTGGCAATATAGTTCGGGGTGAACCAGCTTCCGTTGCTGCCGCCGAAGGTGGTTCCAGCGAAGAAGGTCATGTTCCCGCCGCGAGGCTCCATCAGGAACCCGCCACCACCGCCAGCAGCTGTGGCAGAACAGGAGGTCGCACCTAGTGACGTGGAGCGGAGGCCCTTGCTCCAGAAGTGGTTCGGCATGGTGACGGGGGAGCCACCCTGGTCCGCGAGCTTAGCTATCCGCCCGCCGATGTCTCCAACTCCACCAATAGCGGGCTTGAGAAACAGATTCGGAGCAGTCGCGTTAACCTCGTTCAGCAGCTGCGTGCTGGTTAGTGCTCCACTAGCTGGCAACATTGGCAAGCCTCTTCGCTACGACAACTGCGGCAATTGCACCGAAGCGCATGTAGTCCAGGGACTTGATGCCCTCGTCCGAGTGCCGGACAGCCATAGGGTAGACCTTCTCGACATCTTGGGCCTTGAACCCGAACTCAAGCTCGCCGGTGTCACGTCTGGTGTACTCGTAGATCGGGAGGGTCGCCAACTGCTCCACGGTCAGCTCGAGACGCTTGAAGTCCTTCTTCAGCCGCTCATCCGAGTTGGCAGTGACTGTCGTGGTCACGACCATAGCGCCTGCGTTGTCCACCGTCACCAGGGTTGTGCCTCCAGCATTCGTGATGTTCAGCGTCGGCGTAGCGCTGTCAGTAGCTCCGAAGTGGATGGCTTGGGCTGCTGTCGCTCGCGTCTCGTTATAAGCTACTCCGAGGGCGATGTTGGCGCTCGCGCCGGAGAAGTAGGACCGCGCTCCGTTGACTTGAAGGGCAGCGCTCGCGTGCATCGTCGTACCCAGAATACGTTCGCCTTGACTAAACCACAGGCCCGTCAGCACACCATTGATAGAGATTCCGATCTGGTCGTCGGCGGGGGCGTAAAGTCCTGTATTAATGCCGTTCCCTGTCCAGAAGAGCGAAGGGCTGGCAGCACTACCGGCGTGCAAGTTCGAGAGCCTATTACCCCCAAGGTTCAACGTCCCTGTCATCGCGGCCTGCCCATCACGCACCAAGCACAAGGACAGCGCTGTCGCTACGTCGCTCAGCGTGGTGTTAGCCCAGGAGCTAGTAATCGTAGTCCCCGAGACTACCGGGTTTCCGCCTGGGAGTGAGTATGTTCCGCTACCGTTGAAGGGCATGTGGCACCTTTACCTATTTGTTCTGTGGCTCATCATCGGGGGCAGGCGCTGCGCCTGAGGCAGCCGAGGCAGCGACTCCAGGCGCAGGAGGAGCCTTACCCTTCCGCATTTCAGCAATCAGGTCCTCCAGTGATTTGGAGAGGAGATTATCATACTGCTTCTCTGTGATCCAAGGGAAGCGGCGCTTGAAGGCCTGATACGTGCGGTAGACACCACTGCCGATCTGGGCAGTCAACGCACTCGTCACGCTGCCGACTTCAGACCCAGGCGACAGTTCGACGTTCTTGCCCGCCAGCTTCTTGATCGAGTCTTGCACCGCATCATCGTTGGCAAGATGGGGCATATCGCGCTGTGCCTGGAGCTTGGCCTGGATCTTGTCCCCGCCGGACTGCAGCGCAGCCTTCTCTCCAAGCGTGCGCAAGCCAGTGCCTTCTGGGGCAGCTTGCCAAGCCATCTTTTCTGGGTCTGCACCCTCGAGCGCAGCCATTAGACGTTGCCGGGGTGTGAGGTTGCCCAGAGCGTTCTTAATCTGGGTGCGGGCGGTAGTAGGAGCCGTAATCCGTTTGCCTGCAGTAAGGGCCCCACCAGTGACTCCACCAGTCGCAAGGCCTAGTGCCAGCTGCGCTTCTGGGGGGAGCCCTGCCTGCGCTGCGCCTTCCGTAACTCCGGCACTAGCGCCGCCAGTAACTGCATTGATTACCGGCCCACCAGGGAACATCAGCGAGCCTGTTGCGCCTTGGGCTACTGCAGCAGGAATGTCCCGGTCGAGGTTCCGCCCTGCGATCTGATCCCGCAGCGCGTTGATCTTCGGCGTCAGGCCCAGGTCTCTGTACCGATCCATAAGTTGGCCAAAAGCAGTGGGCCTGGCTCCTGCCTCTCCCGGCGGGCTAAGCTTATCCTTCGCAAAGAGAGCCAGATCACCAAGTCCCGACACCGCGCGAGCAGGGCCTGTGACCGCAGCAGCTCCGAGTTCTCGCGCCCGCCGACCTGCCAGTTGTGGCCCCGTCTCAGGCGTACCGAGACCCTTCTGCTCGAACACGTAAGCTTGCGCCTGCGCGTCAGTCATCGACTCTGGAACATCTTCCAGAATGACCTTGCTGCCGTCCGGGAGGGAGATAGGGACTTCTCTGCTCATCGACCGCCCCTGAATTTCATGCGAGTTGTCGGAGGAGCAGTCCCACCCTTATCGGCGGGCACGAGGCTCCTTAGCGCCGGGTTGAGGATTCCTGGGTCGGCACGAAGTGCTTGGTTGCCAGCTTCGTTTTCAGCCGTCGGGATATTGCCAGACCCTACGATCAGGTTCTGGAACAGCCGCGGGTCGATTGTCAAGTCCTTGTTGGAGGTCGCAAGGTCCGCGCCCTTCTGCACCCGACCATTGTAGTCAGCCAGGGTTTGGAGGCTCAGCTTCATGGCCTGCTCCATCATGGCGGCAAGGGCCTCAGGCTCGCGGGTGGTCGTAATACCACGCTTCAAGCCCTCGATCATTTCGCGCTCACTCTGCGATCCAGACCCGCCCTTCATCCGCTCCAAGGTCTCCCCAAGGGCAGGAAGGACGAAGTTGTTAAAGGCCTCGTTCGCGGGCACGTTCTTCGGTACATTGACGCCTGGGAGGAAGCGGGCGAGTTTCTGCACGTAGTCCAGTTTGTCCTGTTCGGAGCCAGTTTGCATCACGCCGGACTTCAGCAATGCGTAGGCCTGCTGCGTTGCCGCCAGTGCCTCGTTCGCCGGAATCGCACGCTTCTCGCGCTGAACCCGCAAGTCCTTGAGGTCGTCCTGCATGATCTGGCCAGTGACGTTGGCACCCGGAGGCGTCGGAGCCCGCGGGAACCCACCCGTTTGCAGGCTGCCTCTCGAGGTCGACTGGGAGTACAACGGGCCTGCGTCAGTCTGTGTGACAGCGATCGGGCTGACCTTAACCCCTTCCACCTTGGTCGGATCGCCACCACTAGCAGCAATACTCGCCGGGTCGCCCGCAGCACTAGCTTGCTTGAACACTTCCAGGCGTTGTTTCGCGAGTTCCTCTCCCAGTTTTTGGATATCTGGGAATTGCGATCCAAGCGCCTTTCTTTCAGCTCCCATCGGGTCGCCGGGCTTCATCGCCGGCAGGCCCGATGCAGCAGCCTCACCCGAGTCATCGACCTGGGGCAGTGACGGGTCTTGCACATTCCGCGGCTGGAGCATGCCCAGAACACCCTGGCGCTCAGCTTGCTGCTGCATCCCTTGACGCTGCAGGACCTTGGCCAGCATCTCCCGGCTCTTGTTCCCACCGTAGAGCCCGCCAACGCCAGCTGCCAAATTGTTGATATGAGCCAGCGGGTTCGAGCGCACATAGTGGCCTGAAATCATCCGGCCTTCAGTATTCGCTTTGTTCGAGGCCAAGAGCTGCGCCAGCATTTGCATCTGCTGGGCTTGCGTTACCTCGTCCTGGTATTGAGGCAGGAAGCTCGGAGGGCTATTGGCGGCCATTCATCTGACCTTGTTGGAGGGCTTGCAGCAGTAGCTGCTTGCGGCGTTCGTCGTAACCACCAGGGCCTTGGTTTCGCATGGCCATATCCTGCTCCATTGCTACGTTAGGAGCATTTTGACTAGCAAGGTACCCGCCAGCTTGCTGCAATCCCTGCGCAGCCACCATTCCTGGGCCAGCCATACCACCACCCGGAGGAGCAGCTCCTGGCAGCGTAGGCGCGGGTTCAGCCATACCAGCCGCAGCCCCACCCGCCATCCCGCTCATGTCCATCGGAGGAGCCGCAGCCACTGGTGCTGCTGCCGGTGCGGGCCTTGTGGGATCAGGCACAGCGCCAGGATTTGCAGCCTGCTGTTGCTGGTACATTTGCATCATTTTCAGCAGCATTTGTTGATCCATTACCGCAACTCCTCAATTCCAGCACTCACAAGGTTCAGGTCTCTTTTGGCTTCCGCGACGATCGCCTGAAAGATAGGGAAGATCTTGGCAGCTTTCTCCGGATGATGTTTGCGTAAATACCGAAGACGGTCGCCTGTCTCTGGGACGAAGGCAGTGCAGTTCCAGCAGTCCAATGACGAATGGCTAAGGTCCAGGCGTTCATTCTTATAGCCCTTCTCTTCCAGGTACTCGAGAACTTCGTCCTTGGTCCATTCTTCGATGGGGTAGACAAGTTCGACTCCTTCGAAAACTTCTCCCGAGCGTGTCGGGGCAGTGTAGCGTTCGTCTTGCCGCTGACCCCTGATGATAGCCGTCACTTCCAGGGCCTTGGAGAACTCATACCCAGGCTTCCAGATGTTCTCGGCGCAACAGTCGAGCCAGGATTGCAGCTTCAACGGCCGCATCCCGCCGATGGACTGGCCTGTGAGCGTACTCCACACAGGGAGCACGTCTACAGGATACCCATAAGTCCGGATGTTCTCAGGTTGGTTGCTCCGCACGATGAAGAAGTTCGGAATGGCCTTCTTGAACTTGCCCATCAGCTCGTGGATTTCAGGCAGCTGTGCTCCGGTATCCACCCAGACCACCGCGACCTTGCCCCAATACTCTTCCGCCAGCAGCAACGTCGCCAAGGAGTCCTTCCCACCAGAGAAGAACAAGGCAACCCGATCATGCCTCTTGAAACAGTCCTTCAGACGCTCCAGCGCCATCATATCATTATGGCGATCATGGCAGCAGTTCCGACTCCGGAAACAATAGCTCCGGTCCTGGCATCCCTACGACCCTGCTGGGCGTTCCAAGTACCAAGCTGGTTCTGATAGTTCTGCTGACCAGCACCCATAACGTCTACGCTGGCGAGACCTGGAACTCCACCGCCTCCACCACCAGCATTAAAGTTCGGCATCAAGGTCTGCAACTCGCGGGCGATACGGTCTCTGTCAGCATTCCTAACATCGATATTAGCCAGGTCCGAGCGCTGCCCGAACTCAGCCGATTGCAGTGAGCGCTCCAGTTCCTGCGAAGCTTCCTGCCCGCCGCCAGCAATAGCTGCATTCCTGGCATCGGCGTACGCATCTGTACGCTGGCGACCAAGGTCTTCCGCCGTCGAGCGATACCCTTCGTCCTGGATGTTGAAGCCTTGACCCAGAAGCCGCTCGTGGGAGCGTTGTTCAGCTCTATCCCACTGGGGGTCTAGCCGCGAGGTTGACCGGGCGTAAAGTGCGTCCTCGGCCCGTTGTCTCGTCCCGGCATCATACTGAGGAGTCCGATCGCGTAAGAAGCCCGAGTTGTCAAAAGGCTGCGAGAGTTGATCCCGCATCCCCTGCAAGTTCGGGTCCAGTGTAACGCGATTGGTCCAGTTGCCTCCAGCGTCTCGACTCCACTGGGACATGCCCCCAGGGCCTACGACATCTGGACGACCTTCGCGAACCTGCTGCTCAAACGCGCGCCGATTCGCTGCTTCCTGATCCGGTATTGCAAGCCGGGGATCTGGTGCCGGTGGTGGTGAACCGCCTCCGCCCATCTAATCTCCTCCAAAGGGAACATTCGGGAGTTAACCGCGAGATCAAGATGTCGTCTCCGCTTGAACCCGCCCCTAGGAGTTTCCCCTCTAGAATAGCGCCAAGCTTCTCGTGCAGTCTGACAGCCGCAAGGTTACTAGATTCTGTCGAAAGGGTCAACCGGGAGAGTCCCAGTTGCTTCACGACGTAGTTGCCAATTAGGCGGAAGAGGAGCTTGGAGGCAGCCGGGTCGTCGATGCGGAGGTCAACCCAGAGGTTGTGTTTAGTGTACTCGCGGAAGAGGGCTCCAGCAACCAAACCCCCATCCCACTCGACGCCCAGAGTCGTGCAAGGTACGCCGCCGCAGCCTCCTGCCTTCTCGCGAACCCAAGGTCCGACGCGCTCTGCATCACCGATTACAGGAAGGAACTGCACGGGGTGGCGAGGAAGTCGACTGCAACCAGGGACACGTTCACCGAAGAGCTGGCGATCCGGATATAAGGTGCGGCTGCATAAAAGGGGAAGTTGTTCACGGTTCGCCAGGACTTGGTGACGAGGTTATTACCCGCCCACAATCCTTGATCCCACACCGCAGAATCCCAAAGGGCCAGCACCAGTGACGTAGTCCCCGTCACCGAAGTCGACGGCTCTGTCACATTGAAGTCCGTGCTAAGCCCAATGGTGTAAGAGAAGGGACCATTAGAGCTAAAGATAGGTCGAATGAGGTCGATCTGCTTCTGCCCTTTGGTCCCTAGATAATTGAATGCAGGAACGATGTTCGCGGTAATCGCACTCGCCCCGTCGGCTGTCCCACTCGAGGCCAGCTTGACCTTTTCCAGCGACCCGAAGTAGAGCTGCCCGTTGAAGAAGCAGAAGCAGTTCGCGTCCCACCCGATGAATTCACTCCAGCCGCCCGACTGCTGCTGCATGACGTACTGCGAGCCAGCGGCGTTTGGCACGTTCATCAGCAGGTAGCTTTCTGCCGTATTGATAACAGTTTCCCAGCCGAAGACCGAGAACAGGGTCAGAGCCTGGGTCACAAACGTCGGCTCGATCTTGTCGGTGAAGGCGGTGGACTTGTCAACGGTGGAGCTTTGCAGCGCTCGAGAAATAGGGAAGGCTCCGCGGTCCGTCAGGGCCAGTACGTCCCCGCCGTACTTGGCCAGGCAGCGCCGACCCAAAGGCCGACCGATGTAGTAGACTCCGACCAGGGACCAGAGGAGCGGATTTGAAGGGTCGTCACCTGCATAGACGATGACTTCGCCCTCTGTCGTTATCAGCACCAGCTGGTCGTCAGAGCCGTTTCCGCCGTCGATGGTCCAAGCCAGAGCAGCCATCACCCGCCCACCCCTGCGGCAAATCTGCCCAAGGTTGAAGCGGAGAGCAGTTCCTGTGACAGCACCAGTGGGCAGATACCAGAAGCTCAGCTCGTCCTTGGGGACGAAGATGAGGCGCTGCTTGAAGATCGTGATCCCGATGATGGTGGTAGTGGGAAAGGGAGCGCTCAGGTTCGCAACTGACGCCCACACGGTTCCGTTCCACTGCTGCATGTTGTCAACACCGTTGACCGCGATCAGCCAACTCCCGGCGCTGTTCGTGAAATTAACATGCTGCCACTTGCCGTTGGTAGTCGTAACGACAGAGGCTCCAATCGCCCCCGGAGTCGTCACGTCGTAGAAGGCTGTATTCGTCGCTGCGAAGAGCTTCGCCCCGGAAGTCCCTTGCGGGTTGTAGTCCATCAGGGATTCGACTTCCTTCCCCGAAGGGAAGCCCGTAGCATGGTCACTGCTACCCCGGCGCATCTTAACTTCGCCAGGATAGCAGATCACGTTCTGCACCAGTACCGCGTCAGTCGGCGGCATCGCTGCCACAGAATCCCTGGTGTTCCACCCGCCGAAGGGACCTGGAATCGTTACCGGGATGACTACGGGCTGGTTCGGCGGCAGCCTAGTAATAGGCTCTAGCATTAGACTGGCCAGTTACCGGCGGGTACAAAGATGCCGGGGGTAAGCTCCTGCGACGGACGATCAAGGTACAGGGTGGGCTTGGTTCCGTCCCTGGTGGCCTTGTTCGCTTTGAGCATCTCGTACCTGCGGAAGTCCTCAGCGTAGGGTAAGCCTTTCTCTTCCTTCCAACGTGCGCGGAGGCCTATAGTCATCAGCCGGTCGTTGTAAAGCGGGAGGTCTGAGTCGTCAGTTGGGATAGTCTTGAAAACGGTCCCAGCACTGTTAGTCCAGCAGTACTTGGTCCTGGTGAGCGCTGAACAAGTCTCGCCCGCCGTCATAATCGGCAGCACGTGAACCTCGTTCCCCATCAACTTGTACTGATTGATCGGGCCACTCGGGATCATGGACTTCAGCAGCTGGTACGAGTACTTGTCCAGAGGCCCGTAAAGCGGCTTCCGCAAGGTGTCATTCCAGAGGGTCGCGGAGTAGATGTCTCCCATCTCCGCGCCGAAGATACTAGCAACAGTCCCCTGGACCTCAGCCGCCACCGAGACCCAGGTTACTCTCACGATATTCGCTTGCCAGCTGATGTCTTCATTCAGCTCCTCGGCCAGCTCCTGCACCAGCCCGAACATTTGTTGCACCTGTTCGTCTGGACTCGAGAGCACGATCGAAGGAACCGGCAAGTTAGTCCGGCGGGCAACTTGCTGAACGATCTGCAGCAGCGAATAAGCCATCTATTTCACCATTCGGACGACTGACGAAGGCTTCACTTCCATCCCGGCAAGACGCTCTTCCAGCGACTTAATCCGATTTTCAGCAGCCTCTCTCAACGCCCTTTCCTTTTCCAGGTCAGCCCCTAGCTTCCCGCCACCCTCGGCTTTGGCCTCAACCCAGGCCTTAGCCCTTTGCTGCAAGTTGCGCCCCGACATGCCCAAGCGCGCAACGACCTCATCGCTGATCACAGCCAGCTCCTCGACGGTCCTCACGTGCAATTGTAGACAATTCTTGACTAGGGCAGGGCTGATCACAGGCCAGTTAGCTAAGGGAGTACCATCAACCGGCAGTTCCCGGCCCTCTTTCCAGGCCTTGAAGCCCTCTTCAATCAGTTTGAGCCAGGCAGTAGGAAAGCGAGCCGCGGCCATAACAGGAGTTCCTGTATCCCCTCCTGGAGCCATTAGGTCCCCGCCAGACTGCGGGCGAATCTTCTCGAGCCAGGATTGATACTCCTGCTCTATCACCGTCCTGCCCTCACTACCATGAGGAATCAGGATGATGTAATCTACGTCTTTGGAAGTGTAATACCCATTGGCCATTGAAGCAGCTCTATCTTCGACGGCTTTGACTTCAAACCTGACGAAGGGTGGTCGTATATCACTCATTGTTACCCCTGTAGTAGAAGCCCCAAAAAACCCCAAGGACCCGAAGGCCCCTGGGGAAGCGGCGACTGGGGTATATCGCCGTGATCGTTACGTGATCTGGCCTTGGAAATGCGGCTGCTCTAACATGACTCGGCCGAAACCGGTGTCAGTGAAAGTGGCCGTTACGGTACCAGTTGCCGATGCGTTGGCACTCAAAATTACTTCGTTGTTCTTGCCGCTGTCCAAGGACAGGACTGTGCCCGACAAGCCGGTGCCCGAGACTGCGACACCTGGGTACAGACCGTCTTTAGACGGAACTTGCAGACGGTTCGAACCGTTTTGCGTGGTGACTGTTTTGGTGATAGCCGCCGTCGCAGCCAACATCGTGTGAAGCCCGAGGACGCCAGAACCAGTATTCGCAGTCGGCGTCAGGTTGCCCGCCGTACCTTGATACACAGCACCCGCAGTCGCTGCCACCGAGAACGTCGCCGGGATCATTCCAGCAAGCATCACCCACCCATAGAAAGGAGTCGTTGAGCCTACTCCCGTATTCGAGGGGAAACGCGTTGCCAGGATGCCAAACGGACGCCCTTGAACGTTCGAGTCAGCTGCCGCACTCTTGGCCAACAGGAAGTTGTTGTCCCAGATTACGACTGACCCAAACTCGACCAAGGTCGAGACAGTGGCGAATTTCAAGAAGATGAACTCACCCGACCCCCAGAAAGAGTCATAGGCCTGTACTCGTTGGCCTAGGGCAATTCCTGGGACTGAACCACCGGGCACGCCTTCCGCAAAAGTCGCGTCCCGTTCAAACGGCCATGTACCGGCCAGAAGATTTGTTGCGTATGTCATTTCAGTTTCCTTTTCAGAGGTTCCACATTAAGGGTTCGTTATGTGGCACCGTTATGGCTTGATGATGCCCTGCAGCCGGCGATTGCTGCAAGTCACATTACCCATCCAGAGAACCGGGATGACGACGGCGTCTTGGTTGTACGGGCTGACCTCATCATTCACCGTGATGTCAGCGTCCTTGTGGGCGACAACACCAAGATATTCAGAGTTCAGGAAGTACATCCGCGAGCTTGGGATTCCCGAGTTGCCGTCGAAGATGACCGGGCAGCCTTTATACATCAGGGTCGTGAAGCCAGCATTGGCCTCGCTATCGTTTGTATAACGCTTGATCGAGACTTGGGACGACTCGAAGAACGAGAAGTAATCGTTCGAGGCGATAATCAAGTCAGGCTTGTCATTCCCGCGGACCTGGTTGAGCCAAAGCGGAAGCATCAGCTGGCCTTCGATGGTCGTTGCTGACGGGACCACTGCGCCACCACCTTGAAGCGGAGCCGCAGCCGACTGCACGGCGCTCTGCCAGAAAGGATAGGACGAGGAGTCGATTCCGCCAACTGTACCCGTACCTGCATCAGCTACGATCGATTGCAGCCCGTTGATCTGGTTGCTCAGCGAACCGTCACTGTACAAGTCGAAGGAAAAGTTGTTGTTGAAGCTGTTCATGGCGTTCTTCAGCCTGGATTTCGCCAGATTGACGATACGCTCCGGGCCGCTGTTGATGCGCAGTTCACGACCTGAGGCCACGACGTGAATAGCGATCTGACGCCATTGGTACTCAGCTGCCGTCAAGACATCTGACTGCGCAACGTTCAGGACGTCGAAGCCGCTATAACGCTGGTAAGTGCCGTTTTCTGCGTACTCCAGCGGCATGGCGATCGAAAGACCACCAGACTCGGTCGAGTACATGCCTTTCGACTTGACTTTCTTCAGAAAGGCGTTGTTGCGAGTCACGTTATCCGCGACTTTGCTACGGTGTTTACGGAAGGTCGTTGTGACCAGTTCCGTAAATGTTGCGTTTGGTGAGGGCATTTAAAGCTCCTAAGTTCGAGAGAGAATGTTAGCCATTGTTGCTTTCAGCGTATCATCAATCGACTCATCGGCGGAGCTTGTCGGAGCTGCCGGTGTAGCACTCGATCTGACATTTGTCGGAGCGCCCTTCTTAGGTGTCCCCATCGCGGCTGCTTCCCGTTCGACGAGCTTGGCTCGTACTGTTGGGTTCAGCCAGATGGCCTTTTGATAGGCGTCCGGCAAGTCCTGGGCTGCCCCGGACTTAATAAGGCCGTGCATGTCAGCAACGACCTCTTTTGCAAACTCGTTCTTCGAGTCCGCGAAAAAGGAGTCTACAACTTTCTTCGTGTCAGCTTGGTTTTGAGCCTCAAGACCCGTTTCGATAGAGCGGAGTCGTTGGGTGAGGTTCTGGACCTCGGCATTGGGAGCTTGGCCGGAGTACAGCCCTTTCATTCCGTAGTCCTGGTCCAGGGCAGTGGCGAGTTCCGCCTTCTGCTCCGGGGTGCCGAACTTCAGGATCAGGTGGGCATTCATCAGGGAGCCAAAGACGTGGTGCGGGTCCATTCCGCCTTGTTCCGTGAACAGGTCCTTGAAGGGCTCCAGCGTCTGGTTCCACTTGTCCAGCGGCGTCTTGTACTGCATGATGCCGTCGAGGTAGTCTTTGTCACGCTTGTGGACGTATTCCTTGATCGGGTCCTGGAGCGTGGCGTAGTGATCGTGCATTTCCTTGGCCCAGGACTTTGGAGGAGCAGCCCAGGCAGGAGGAGCAGGCGCAGCGGGGTCAGCTGTGGGTGCAGGCGGCGAGCCGACCGGAGGAGCGGACGAAGATGGCTGCAGCGAAGGCGTGGGCGGTGCTGAGTCCCCACGCGCTTCGATTTCTCCCAGTTGGGCAGTCATATCCGCACCGAAATCAACGTCTTCTAAACCAGGCATTTAACACCCCATTCCAAGGTCGCGGGCCGCAGCGTCTACTGCTTGATCTACCGCTTGGTTGATATTCGCTTCATGAATCTTCGAAGCGTTCTTCGCAAAATCTCGAGTTTCTCCTGGTTCTTTGATCCTGCACCCCGACCGTTTCAGGTCTTCGATGTGCTGGCGCTTGCCCTCGATCACTTTTCCAGTCGCAGGGGAGACGTACGCAGGGTAATCCACGGAGACAAAGGTCCGATTGACCTCTTGCCTAGTCATAGGCCCGTGACAGATGGGAGAATCGCCCCTTGTAGCCACTGTGCGGTACGCTGTTTCGCGTTTGCCGCAGTCACAGAAGTATTCGTATACTGGCATTAGGACAAGGCGACGATTCCAGTAGCTGTCGAAGCTGCCATGACCCGCCCGTCATCTAGTTCAACAGGGAGGAGGTAGCCGGCAGGCACTGTAAACGTTTTGGATGAATCCGTAGCGAAGTGCTTGATCACCAGAGTTCCCGCACCGCCCGCGAACAGCGCCCGACATTTGACAGGGGTAGCGTCGCTGGCCGTTACTGCCGTGGAAGTCGGATAAGTTGCTACGTTGAGAGCATTTGGCATGCTGGGTCCTTTCTAGTCCAGGAATAAAAGTAACACAAGGTCCTCGTCGGAATTATCGCGAGGTTGAAGTTTAGGGACTGGCAACAAAGTTGCAATATCAGGTTCCGTGAAGACCCTCGGCCCTACTGTCACAGCAACAGGTTTCGGGCTAAACTCTTCCTCGAAGATCTCGTCGACCAGTTTCTTGAAGCTAATTCCCCCTTGCCCGCCACCCGCGCCGTAGTTCCCACCACTAGGGGCAGGAACAGCTGAGGGAGTGAGGAGAAAAGCTGCTACGTCAGGAGCCTCGGTTGCTGCCAGCTCTAACGGAGTAGCCGCACTACTCGCTTCCATAGCAAACGCTGCGATGTCCTGGGCTTCGGTAGCTGCAAGACGTGCGGTGACGCTAATTTCGAAGACGGCTACGTCAGGTGCTTCGGTCGCGGCCAAGCGAGCTGTGACACTTACCTCAAAAGCCGCAACGTCGGGAGCTTCTGTTGCTGCCAGCTCGAGAGGAGTGGTAGTCACCCCCTCAAAGAACCAGTCAGTCCAGACTAAACCACTATCTTCTGTATTTCGTACTGTAAGTACAGGCGTCCAAAGGACTGGAATCTGTCTCCAAGCTTCTTGCTGGTTGAGCCCTGATTGTCTATTTAGGAACCAGCTCGACCGGAATGGGAAGTCGCCTTGCCCAGACACGATTTACCCGTGGGTCCAGAGAATCTGGCCGTGGACCGGGTTCTGGCCGTTGGTGTTTCCTGGCATGTAGAGCAGGAAGGGGACACTGTCATTGTACAAGCGAGGCATCCCGCCCGTCACAGCGTCAAGATAGACTTCACCATTTGAGAAACTCATAGCCAGCCGCGCGATTATGCGAAAGGCTACTAGATGTACTACTCCCGAGGACATGGAGACAGTGGAGGTATAAGACTGGATCGAACGCACCCCGGTATCACCAGCTTCTAAAGCAAAGGTGTAGAAAGAGTTAACGGCTGAACTAGCCGCATAAGCAGGCATACAGGCCCCAGTTGCACCCGCAGTGCCCCCCTGATCAGTGTAAGAGATCGAGACCACTGAGGCTCCTGCCCCTGTCGCTGTGCTAAGCTCCAAGCCTATGCGCACCCCCTCTCCGTTAGTCGAGCCGTCATTATCCCGCGCTGGCCAAGCAACGGAATTAATCGTCTGCGCCCCAGTCGTCGTGACGCTGATACCGGAGTTCTGCCAAAGCCGATCGCACAGAATATAGCTTCCCGACGGATTACTCCCCGTTTGCGAAGCTATAGCACTAAACCGTGCGAGATAAGCGTTTCCAGAAACCGGATTCAAAAAAGGCATTTGCCCGGTAACAGGAGCCGAGAGAGCTGCTCCAGCCAGCCCAGAAGAAGGAACTGCTGCGCCCCCCGGACTACCGCCAACGTACCAGAGCGAAAAGGGCCGAGCAACCACAGGAGTACCCGCGCCGGACTTGGTAAAAGGCACGACAGGCTGCAAGCCCGCAATGACTCCAGCCATTGTAGTGATCGCCATATCAGCCGTGCGTGTAGATGATCTGACCAGCTAAGACACTCGGTGCGGTCGTAGCCGTAGGAAACCACAGCAGGAAAGGTACCGTGTCATTAAAAAGTTCTGGCATTCCGATTCCAAGCAGGTCCTGACCAAACTCCACCAGGCCTGTGGTGGGGATACGCGCCAGCTCTCGATAAGCTACAAGGTGAACGACTCCTGAAGACATCGACACAGTGCTGGTAAAGGTTTGGACAGACCTGACACCAGTATCCCCTGCAGCTAACCCATAGTCATAAAAGGCACCTGCGATAGAGGAAGCCGCATAAGCTACCCGAGGAGAACCCGTCGCACCTGCGTTGCCCGACTGATCGGTGTAGCTAATCGAGTGAACCGAGGCGCCCGCTCCAGTAGCTGTCGAAACTTCCAGTCCAATGCGAACGCCTTCGCCGTTGGTAGAGCCATTACTATCGCGCGCCGGCCAAGCCACAGAGTTGATCGTCTGTGCGGTCGTGGTCGTAACACTGATGCCTGATTGATGCCACAGGCGATCGCAAATGACCAAGCAGCCAGAAACGTTGGCCCAAATGTTGGCTTTGGCCAGATACTGCGCCGCCGCACCATTAGGAAATGGAATCTGGCCTGCATACGCAGTCAGCGCCGCACCCGCCATTCCTGGTGTGGGAGCTACTGCTGGTCCAGGTCTACCCGCCGCGTAGAAGGTGGAGTAGTAGCGCCCAAGAACCTGCGTACCAGCTCCAGTTTTAGCCCATTCCTGGGGCGGCTGAAATCCTGCAATCACCCCGTCGAGAGTTGTGATAGCCATCAGCTATGCGTAATAGTGCCAGCGGTAAGCGAGTACTCCGCGCCGTTGGTGATCGTTGTGTTAGAGATAATGATATCGGTGCCCGATGTCCCGACTGTCAAGTTATTAACAATCACATCCCCCGAATTGTCCTTGATCCTAGCGACCGCCGCCACTCCACCAGCCCCGGCATTCGCCAAAATCGGCACTCCGAGCAGCGTTAGCACCGACCCTGCCACCGAGGAAGCCGGATCAGCCAGGGTAAAAGTGATCAGCAACGCTCCGAAAGCCGCTGTATGTACCTCCAGCGTTCCAGCACCCACATCCCCGTCGATCGCATCTCTGACGGCCTGCATCCGGGTGGTCTTTAACGAAGCAATATAGTCAACAGCCATAGTCTTATCCTATAGTACTCGACCCGCCGAGGGTCTCGCCTTTCGGTCCTTTTGTCAGAGTCAGCTTCCGCGGGCTGGCCATCACTTTCAGCAACTGCGTCACCATTTCTTCGAAGCGCTTGTTCTGCGCCTCCAGCTGCGTCATCATCTTATCATTGGCCAGGGTCATCTTTTGCAGCTCTGGCAGCATCTGATCTACCACCGGATTCGGCTGCTTAGCCTTCTGCACTTCACCCAGCTTCTGTTCAAGCCCGACCACCTTCGCGTCCAGGTCCTTCGAAATCAGCTTAGCGCCATCAACCATCTTCTGCTGATGCAGCCCGGCAACCTCATTCCTATGCTTATCAGTAGCATCCCGCAGCTTCGCCTGTCCATCCGCATGGAGCTGTTTCTGTGTCAAGGCGCTCGAGGCCGTGATTTCCGATTGCTTCAGTTTTCCTTGCTCCAACTGAATCTTCAGGCGTTCGTTAGTTCCAGTCACCTCAGTCACAGTCTCCTGCATCTCCAGGACCTTGCGTTCCGAAGCCTCCATAGCCTTCGCAGCATCAGCCTGGACCTTCATCATCTGGGCCTTGTGCAGCTCGTCCTTCGCGCCATTGTCCTGCGGCGGTGGCGGCTGTTGCATCTGCTCCAGCGCACTTTCCACCCTACGACCGAACCTGAAGCGTCTAAACACTTCCTGCATAATCGTCTTCGAAGCCTCAAAAGGCAACACACCGCTCTCGACCAATGGCTGTAAACCCGCAGCCATTTGGCCGAAAGCGTTCATGAACTCTCCAATAGCGGCCTTGTCCTCGGTGGCTTCAAGGTCAACAGTGGAGTTGGTTTCGACATCGATTCGGTAGGTCCGCTCGAATTTGTCCTGCAGGATTCCGACTACTTCTTCCCAAGCAGGAAGGTTAGCGGCGAGGACCTCGTCCTGCGAGGGCTGCGGAGGTGGGGCAGGTTGTCCATCAGGCCCTGGGGGTCCCGGTGGTGCTGACTTCAACATTGCGATCTTTTGCTGGGCGGCTTGCTTCGTCGCCATCATGGGCAGCTCTAACTGCGTCACCTGCTTGAAGGTGAGGGGGGTGTAGAGGTTGGCAGCGAACTCGAGGGTGATACGGAACAGGGCCAGGCAGAAGGTTTGCGTGTCCTTCTGGATGCGCTTCATCCGGAGAGTGCCCCACTGATTCTTGATGGTCTGGGCCTTGGCGGTTTCGCCAGGGTCTGTCGCCCCCCGAATCACGTCGCCGATGCCAGTAATCTCGTAAATGGTCTGCTTGCAAGCGTCCCTGGCTATATACAGCTCGCGGAGAACTGTGACCAGTTTCTCGATCGGGAGGAGCCAGATGTGCTTGTCGAAGCCCGAACCGTCCATCAGGGAAGCGTTCTCGACTGCGACGAGCGCGTTATCCGTGTCCTCGGACAGGATTTGCTCGAGTTCAGTCATCTGACCGTTGTAGGCCCCACGGACTCGGAGGGCGTTAACTACTCGGTCGATGCGAGTGCTGATGCGGTTTAGCTCCCGCGCCTGCTTCTCATAAAGCTTATAGATCGGAACAGGAGTCAGGTTGCCGTTGCGCTTGAAGAATTTCAGTGGTTCCGGGCAGGGGAATCTGGTCGTAAGGGCGAAGGGGTACTCTTCCTCCAGCAAGAACTTCTTCTTGAAGTCCTCGCAAACCCACTTGATCTCTTTCGTCGTGGCAAAGTGGACCTCCCACACCAAGAGCGTGGGTTCCTTCTTCGTCGAGTCCTTGGAGGCATTGGGATCAGGCGGTTGAAGCGTCTCAACCCGCTCTTTCCAGTTAATCTTCTTATAATCCGGATCATTCTTCATGTCCGGGAACTGCTCGAGGAAGTCCGCCTGGTTCAGATCATGGCCAAACGCCACCCAGGGGACATTACACCATTTCCTGGCATAGGCCCAGATGAACCTGTCATAGTCTACAGAGTCGAAACAGGTGGCTTGGTACTGGCCTTCTTGCTTGAAGCGCACGCGAACTTGGCCTTGGCCCGGAACCAGGGCTCCGAGAACAGCATCCTGACACGCGTCGTCATAAGTCTGGTATTCGCCGTCGTTGGTGTCCGCTGCATATTCGAGCACTCGCTCAGAGACTTGGCTAACAGCCATGTCGAGGATTCGAACTTCCTGCGACCCGGTGTAGCGGCGCGCTACTTCAGGCCGAGGGGTGGAGTTGTAGACTGCGGGGAGGAGAGTTTCTGTGTTGGAGTAGAGGATGTTGAAGGGCGTTTTGACTGTAGTAAGGGACTGGTCCCCACCATCATTGTCCTCTGCTTCGTAGAGTTGGACGACCTTGCGGGCGTCAGACAGCCATTGCTTTTCTAGCTGCTTTTGGCGCTGTTCTACAGCACCGAACACATCTTCCGGCTTTCTGGCCGCCATTCTTAAGCCCTCTCAGCTTCAGCCATGAGCCGTTTCTTCCGATTCATGGCCAGCAAGTCGTTAAAGGTTAACTGACCCGGCAATTTGGGCATCAGGATACCCTGGGCTTTAGACTTGTCACGTACCACGGGTCGAGCCATGCAGGCGTAGCGGGTCTCGTCGGCAGCATGGTCCTCGCCATCGGTGTCCAGGTCTTCCAGATTCTTTTCCTCGTGCTGGAGCGTCGGCAGCGTCCTGATCGTATCGTCGCAGGTTTCCATGAAGTATAGCTGGGGGCCCTCGGCATCACCTACAAGCCTTGTCCGGAGCTGAACCCATCCAGGCACACGCTTGTTATCTGCCCTGGAGAAGATCACCCCCCGCTTCATGAACTCTTCTGCGATGGAGGGCCCACCATCCTTGATGAAGATAGCCGGGTCCGCAACGCCAGACCGCACACGAAGACCATACCTGCGTTCGAGGGCTTCGTCTCGAGCTTTGATCCCGTCAGCCACTGCCCCAGCATCGAGGCGTAGGCCAGTATTCGGCTTTTCCGTGCATCCGTACCATTCATCGATCTTCACCAGCGCCCCGCGGGGCAATCCCCAGGTTCCATCACTCATCACGTACCAACCGCAGGAAAAGGGCTTGGCATAGCCCCAGTCAAACGACCTGTAGCAGTAGGAATGGGGAGGAATCCGCTGGAGCCATTCGTAGGGCAGAACATGCTTGACCGAGTCCCACTCGGAGAAGAACGCTCCGTCGATTATGTCCCAAAGGCCCAGGAGCCAGGCCTCTACCAGCTGCTTAGAGCCCTGTTGCTGCAGTCGCGCCGCGTACAATGGGTCATTCCGCATGCAGGCTTCGTTATCCGACAGCTTCGAGGGGATGAAAACCCGCTCCAGCTCCATTTCCTGGTGCGTGAAGGGATTCATGAACTTTTCGACGATGATTTTCCAGCCCGCCGGGTCCGGATCAATATAGCGCTTCTTGACCCAGAGATGCCCAGGACCACCTGGATTGCCCGTGAGCCGGAGGCCGACTTGGAGCCCTTCCTTGGTGGTTCGGAGGGTGGCCCGGAGCTTGTCTATCGGGTCAGGGAAGGGGAAGTTCGTCGCTTCCTCGACATAGACCCTGGTATAAGAGTGCCCTTGATACTCCATAGCGTCGGAGTCCCGTTCCAAGTACCGAAACAGCAGCCTAGCGCCCCCCGGCATGATCCATTCGGACTTCTGCTCGTTGTACTTCGCACCAATAGGGGTAAAGACCTGTTTGCTCCGGGCAATAACCTCCGAGAGCTGCTTGAACTTGCGACGGACGAAGATTCCCGTCGCGTGCTGGCCCCATTGGTTCGAGTGTTCCAGCCAATCCCCCACCGAACCCTCTGTTTTCCCGCCTCCTCGAGCCCCACCGTAGAAAATCTCGAAGACCGGACAAGCGATCAGGGCCGTTTGCGGCCCTGGGTTCGGACTCCAAATAACTGACTGATCGGTCACAGAGTCATTGCGGCGGGTTTGTAACCAGGAGCCCAGGTGAAAGCCTCTTGTGGAAGCCGTAACCTGTCACCGTCGTCATAAAGCGCGTAGACCACCTTTTCGTGCAACGCCCAGCAACCTTCTACTGTCGTCCCGCGGAGGCTAGGCTCAATCTGTGGGTGCTTGCCGACCAGAAAAGTGGTCCTTTTTGCGCCCTCAGGGCACTTCCCCTGGTCATTAAACAAAGTGACGACATGCCCGGCTATGGGATGTTCGACAGTGGCGATGGACTGGGCAGCAAGCGGTGTTGCGCACCCAGCGAGAACTAAGACTGCGATGGCTCTGAACATAGTTGGCCTTCAGGTGTGTAGGTAGTTGCCCACTCCCTGGATGAGGCTGCTTTGGGCGGGCAGACAGCCACATAGTTGTTCACCGTGAGCCCGGCCTTGGGGTCTTTGGCCCCGTAGCCGAGTGCGCGGGCGGTTACTTCCAGGATCTTCACCAGGCCCTTTTGGGGCACCATATCAATGGATACGTCCTGTTGGAGCTTATCCATCGCAGAATGGGCGAGCGCTGTGAATTTTTCATCCAGCGACATCATGATCTGGGGGTCAACTAACTCCTGTTTGCGCGCCGCGAGGCGTTCCTTGAAGGCATCGCTACTCATCACTTGCGACACCCAGGCAGGGGTATATCCAAAGTGGAAGCCAAGCTCGTTTTGGCTGATCGCGGGCTGGGCAATAATCAAGTCGATCATCCCGTCGTGGGTGTAGTTGATCTTCTTGATGGCTACTGGATTGGACATGGAGGCTCCAAGTTGTCTGCGTAAGCATACCATCGGGCGGGCGCGGGTCAATAAGAGCGGTTCCAGCAGCCCGCCGACCTATGGCACTCCTACCTTTTCGTTAATGTGCCACAGAGTGACTTTTCAGCCAGATTGCGGGTCAGTTAGATCGACCTAAAGGTCGACTCGGCGCGGGACTCCAGGTCGGGAAGGTACCCCCCGGTGCCTTTTTAAGGCATAGGTGCCCACTTCTATCACAAGTGTAGCATGGTGTGCTGCAGCATGCAATAGCGTGTATGCGGTATATACCTGCGCGGATAATAAGCCGATACTGTTCATATGCGGCGGGCGATTGTGCCTGCCCTACAACAGGAGGTATGATGAAACAATCTCTATCAATCGTGCCGGTCGGTACGAAGCTGCAATGGGTGAACCGCGCGGACCAGTCCGTTGCGTTCGCTTTCGACACGTCGTCTGTTTCTAACGCGGTGCGCGATGCGGTCTTCGCGTATGGCGTGAAGCAGATCATCAGCGACGGTGGCGCGGTGGGCGTTAATGTCCCGATGAGCGAGCGCATTGCCAAAATGGCGAAGCGCGCCGAGTCCCTGGTCGATGGGACATACGGGCAGCGCCAGTCATCCGGCGGGCTCGGTCAACACGCAGCACTATTCCGCGCGTGTGTCGCGGGAGGCTTGATTGTCGATTCGCCCGAGAAGCGCGCACAATTCAAGACTCTCACGGCGGGTCAAATCGCCAAGCTATACCGCGACGAGCGAGTCACGGAGCATCTTGAAGACGAGGAACCCGAGGACTTCCTGGCCTAGTGGGAAGGGGCGAAAGCCCCTTTTCCCTTCTTGTGTTAGGACTAACCCTAGGACTGTCCTTGGCTAAGCCTTAGACTAAGCCATGTGCCAGCAAAATCCCCACTAACGGCTTCCCGAAATGGTTGAATCATTCCTTCTAGATTTTTTTTTTTAAGCTTTACAAAGCCCTGTGGGAGGGTGTGTTGAGGGCAAAATCGCGACACATGGCTTAGTCCAGGATTAGCCTCTGCTTGGTCCACGATTAACCCGAACGATTGCAGCCTGTGGTATGCTGTGGCATCGCGTCGGAATGGCGCTGGGGAGTGGATGAATGGCTTATGCGAAGACAAGTGCCAAATACCCGCCGCAAATGCTGGATGCGGTGCTGCAGATTGGCGCAGATGAAATGGCAGTGGTGACGATCAAGTGCCCGACCGAACAACTGGCGAAGAGCCTTTGTAGCAGGTTTTATGCGCTGTTCTCAGCGGTTTCCAAAGAGATGAGAGAGGCGCGGATGACTGGGAAGGGACCAGTGCCCGATCAATTGCAGGAGCTTCACGCGGCTTGCGATCTGGCGATTCCAAGGGTCGAGGGCGTGAATGTGGTGCTGAAGAATAAGTTCAAGGACTTCGCGAACACGTTTGAAGTGGTGCTGTCAAGGGCAGATGGAGAATCGCCCGCGACTTTGTCCATGCAACAGGCTCCTGTGATCCCGCCCGCCCAAGCCAAAGCTGCCGCTCACAAGATGTCCCCAGGCATGACCAAGGAAGAGGCCGAGGCTTTGGTCGCGCGGACGAGGGCTTATGGAGCGAAATGACCACAGTGTGCCATACATCGACCCGACGAACGGTCGGCACAGCAGCCGCAAAGCGCTTGACACCTGGGAATCGCGCGCCCATAATTGCGCCACGGATTCGGAAACAGTTTCTGCGATCCGCCAACCTTAATCCTTTCGAAAGGGGTAATTTCCAAAATGTCTGAAACAACCGCTGTACAAATGGAAGACGGCTCAGTCGTCGAATTCACTGAGAAGATGAAGGTCAAGAAGCAGTCGTACATTGACAGCAACACTGGGGATATAGTCACCAAGTTCGTCTTTCGCAATGGTGCAGTTCGCACGCATGCGACAGCCGCTGACGACGCGATGGTAGCGCGCCTTGCGCTGCATGGTGCTGATCAGAAATTCGGTGACGAGTTCGCGGGGCTGGATGATGTGGAAGATTGCATTCAGGCCTTCGAAGACATGTCTGCGCGTATCGCCCGCGGTGAGTGGAGCGAGAAGCGTTCGAGCGACGGACTGGCGGGAACTTCCCTCCTGGCTCGCGCCCTGGTTGCAGTGACTGGGAAGACCATCGAAGAAGTCAAGACCCGTCTTGGCGCTCTGGATGCGAAGACCAAAGCTGCAATGGCCAAGCAACCGAAAATCGCGCAAGCCATCGCCGAGATCAAGGCTGCCCGCGATGCGAAGAAGCCGGCGAAAGACGGCATCGACCCGAACGAGGCCCTCAACAGCTTCCTGTCGTAACGATCCTCCTGGGTTGGTCTCCTCGACCTCCCTTAGGGCCAGCTGGCGTGAGTCACTGGCCCTTTTTTTCTGGATCACAGTTCCGACGAACGGTAGGCGCAGGGCATTGACACGATGTTCCATTTGTGGGACAATAACGATGTGGCAATTGTGCCACACTGAAACAGGAGGCCTGGATGAAAATGACACCATTCCAGAGTGTCTGGGCACAGATCTTGCAATTCGTGCCAATGACTTTCGGACAAAAAGAGTTTGGCAATCGTAGGGCGAACCGACTGCGCAAGCAATTGCGTAAGAAGTATGGTCCGCCGAATCCTGCAGGGACCAAATTGGCCAAGGCAGCGTTCAAGAAACGCCTGGGCAAGTCCCATGTGGGTCTGAACCCAGACGCAAGGTCCAGATAAATGGACATCTTCGACGAATTGCTGGCCGAGGCTAAGGCTGATGTCAAGAAAGCCAAGACGACGGGTGCTATTACTCCTGCCCGCGTCTTCATCGAGTCTGATTACACCGCGGCTCAGGTGTTCGCCCTCTTCAATCGAGTGACTTGTGGGCGCTGTAATGGTGTCCACAGCGAATTCGAGGGACTATTCGAAGAGCGCCGCCATCGCCGCACGACTGACACGCATAGCGTCAAGCTGTCAGTCCCACCTTACACACAGTCCCTCCCGCGAATCAAGAAATACTTGGATCACCGGGTCGATTACTGTGCCGATTGCAGTGAACTTGAAACGTATAAGGAGCAGGAATAATGGCTACGAAGTTACCTTTCCTCAAGACTCGCAGAATGGCGGGTGCCTGGATCGTGATCAGGATGGATCATTACCAGACCACGCCCTCCGACCGTGGTCAGTTCTACCCGGACATATCACTGGGCGGGCAGTCCCAGTCCATCGGCATCTGGCCCACCGAGAAGCAGGCTATTGCTGCCGCCGAGTGGGCGATCAACAAATTCGGCAAGGAGTACGGCGTGTTCAAGCTCATCGCTTACACACAAAGCGCTCGTGTGCCGATGAAGATCACGAGGGTCAGATGATAGCCGCGATTCTTGCGGCTATCGTCATCTTTGTTCTCATCGACTTGGTGCTGAAATGAGCAAGTCAATCATCGACCCGACATGCAACCAGGAAGAAATTGGCCTCTGGGAGGAAGTTAACACTTGCCAGCGCGCCATTTTCAACTATTACGAAACGCAGCAGATCATTATCAGGAGAAATCGTGCCCAAGCCAAAGGCTCCACACCCAAAGATCAAGCTCCACATCGCACTGCCCCAGGAATTAGTCGCAAGGCTAAGGATTGAGTTCGCGAGCGCAGACCATGCCTATGGGTTCAGGCCTGGGGCTATCTCTCACTTCATCGAGATGGCGATCCGGGAGCAATTCGCCCGCCTGGATCAGATCGGCGCGCAGCGGACACGGAAAGGTCAAGAGGTCGAACGATGATCTTTCTGATCAGTCCGTACGCTGACAAGTCCCTCCATGTGAGGAATGACAGGGCCTGGTGTGCGTTACGCGCTGCCTCAGCCCTCATGGAAGCTGGAGAACCCGTCTATTCGCCTGTGGTCTACCTCCACTGGATGCAGCAGAAGGCTGATGTGACCTACAGCCCTACGATTTGGTCGCGACTGTCCCTCAACATGCTCCACCAGTGCCATCGCTGCTACGTCCTCACGATCCCAGGTTGGAATTGCGAGGAAGTCGGCGTCCTGATTACTAACGCAATCGCCCTCGGGAGGCCCATCCAGGGCTATGCCTTCGGGAAAGAGGCTGAAGATGTCTCAGGCTACGACATCATGGGCGAGTTTGGCTTCAAGATCGAAAACCGCTTGCCTGCGTTCAAGCTAATCCGTGACAATCAGGAGGATTAATGAAAGCGCCCACCACTCTCGAGTTGTACAGCCTCTTAGGTAGCCTCACAGGCTTCATTCGAGTCGCTGACCTCACCACTCTGTACGATCTCAGACGACGTACCGAGCTTCTCAAGCAAGTAGACACACTCTTCCCACCCACTCAGGAGATTAAAGATGCTGACCCTCTGCAAAGCCACAGCAATAGTCCTACATCTGGGGACCCTACACTTCCCCCAAGCGGACAATCAGAACTTCAACCCAGGTATTGGAGCGACGTGCTCCCTGAATTCGCATGTGACAATTGGAGCGGGGTACTTTCGCAACTCCCAGACACCACGACCAAGCACTGAGGACAATCGGAGCTGGTCCAGGCAGAGTTTCTACGGAGCTATCGAGCTTCACACCCCGCTGTTCTGGGGGTTTGAAGGTGGAGTAGTCGCGGGCGGCGCTACTGGGTACCGCTTAGGCGCAGTCGCTCCGATCGCTGGTCTAGTCCTCCATTCACCCGCCGTCGAGGGATTCCGCCTGAACGCCACCTTCGGCCCGAAGACCAAGAACAACTCAGGCCTCGTTCACTTCACTATATCCAAGACCTTCTAACATGACAGAAGAATCCGCCCGCCTGTTCTTCGACGCTTGGTTCAAGGGACATGTCTCTTGGGCCAGGGCGGTGCGGAGGACTGCGCGGACCCTTCGCCAGGATTATGAGAAGCTCGGCTGGGTGATTCCACGCCCGAAGCAACCCTTTAACGACTGGAGGGGGTGATGAATTGTAAACCTGGGGATTTTGCAGTCATTGTAAAGGCTCTACTCCCGAATGATACTCAGTATCTGGGGGTTTTTCTCACAGTCATAAAGGTTTGTGTCCATCCCTACCACCTGCACGCTGGAACGGCAGCTCCTTATTGGGAGTTTAAGGACGAGAGTATGCCTTTGTTCTGTCCTGGCGGGACACCCGCCGAGTGTGTCCGTGACGAGTGCCTCCAACCGATTCGCCCACCACTGCAGGAGCTACCGGCTCCTCCAGTCCCTGAGGAGTTAACCGTATGAAAGATGACCTAGTCTTAGCCCGCGGGATTCTGTGGGGAGTTGCCATAGGAGTCTGGTTCTGGATAGCCCTGATTCTAGTAGTCATATGGTGAACTGGCTCGAGCAGCTAGACCTTGCCTCCCGCGAGGGGTGGGACCTAGGCTACCGTCTCCTGCACACCCACCGATGGGCCGAGGAGGACGTGGAGCAGGTGCGTCTACTCACTGAGTTCTACGAGCCCTATGGTAAGGTCCTGGACGCTGGCTGTGGGTTCGGGGAGGTAGCTCGCCTTATGGCGCAGCAACTAGGCGCACGCGCCGACTTCACCCTCCTCAACATCAGCGACTTTCAACTTTCCAAGTGCCCGCCGGAGCTGAAGCAAATCCATGGCTACGCAGAGCTAATGCCGTTCGTTAGCGAGTCCTTTGACACAGTAATGTTCAACACTGCACTCCTCAACATGAATCGACAGGCAGCTCTCGAGGAAGCCCACCGAGTCCTGGTTCCTGGTGGGCAGCTCTGCCTCAGCGATGTCATCATCCCTGTTGCCCTCCACCACTCCTACCCTCGCAAAGCAATGTTAGACGAGATGCACGCCGACGTTAGCTCCTTCGCTGAACTCGTGGGCTTGCTCTACGACGCAGGCTTCCGTATAAACAGGTATGCTTTGCCCGCAGGTCACACTGCCCACATGCAGCAGATGGGCGAGGTAACTGACCGCTTGTTCACCCCGCTGCAACCTATCCTTCTAAGGTGTACAAAATATGCCTGAGATCTTCTTTGTCCTCCTCATTTTCATGGAGCCCGGCCATCAGTGGTCTGGCTACTCCCGCGAGATCTTCTTCACCCAAGAAGAGTGCGACTCGGCGGGTGGTAAGCTCTATCCCAATCGCAGGGATCGCTCTTTCAAGTGCATCCGTGTGACTACCCCAGGTAGTTTTGTCTCTCTCCCTCCCAAAAAGGAGCCCATGTAATGCCCTGCTCTTCCTGCCGTTTTTACTTCTCCAGCGGTCCTGACAATATCTGCCGCCGCTACCCGCCGACGCCTTACCCAGTCCAACAGCCTTCACGCATCACGGGTAGGCCTGAGATGTCTATTGTCTCTGTCTGGCCCCCGGTCGCTCCAGACCACGAGTGCGGGGAGTATGTCACTCAACTGGCGCTCTCCTCATGACCTATACCGCCGCAGATTACAAGTCCGT
>Ga0137326_1000050_pt1 | contig 44715 bp, 29 predicted proteins | sample EasRivERMZT500_2_FD_102292 | JGI IMG/M metagenome (GOLD analysis project Ga0137326, IMG submission 102292) | Soil microbial communities from meander-bound floodplain in the East River, Colorado, USA - East River MetaG ERMZT500_2 | ecosystem: Environmental > Terrestrial > Soil > Floodplain ... | reverse complement strand
GCGCGAATCTGACCGTGTGGCCCAACACGCAGGCGTTGCGCGTGCACTTCGAAGGCGTCCGCGCGACCCACGTCGAGGTCGTCCGGAACGGCGCGCGCGAGCGCGTCCGCGCGCGCCGCGAGATCGTGTTGTCCTCGGGCGCCATCGAGACGCCCAAGCTCCTCATGCTGTCCGGCATCGGCCCGGCGGGCGTGCTGCGCAAGCACGACATCCCGGTCGTTCGAGACCTCGCCGGCGTCGGCAGGAACCTTCACGATCATCCGCGCATCGGGCTGCGATGGGCGGCGCAGAAGCCGCTCGCGGCCTCGTCCGTGTCGGCCGGACTGTTCACGCATTCGCAGCAGCGTTCCGCCGCGCGCCCGCCGGACATCCAGTTCTACGTCGGCCGCGGCCTCGACACGCCGGATACGGCCATCACCCTCACGGTGGTGATGAGCCAGCCGGCCAGCCGCGGCGCGGTCACCCTGCGGTCAGGCGATCCGCTCGCCGCTCCCGTCATCGAAGCCAACTATCTTTCGGAGGCCTCCGACGTGGACGCGCTCGTCGAGGGCGTGCGGCTCGCGCGCGACATCGCCCATTCGTCCGCGTACGATGGCCTTCGCGGCGCGGCGATCGATCCGGCCGATTCCGTACGGTCCGCCGCTGACGTGCGCGCCTTCATCAGGCGTGTGTCCGACACCATCTTTCATCCCGTCGGGACCTGCCGTATGGGACGAGGGGCCGACGCCGTCGTGGACCCCGAGCTGCGCGTGCACGGCATGACCGGCCTGCGCGTGGCCGACGCCTCGATCATGCCCACCAGCGTCAACAGCCAGACGATGGCGGCCACCGTCATGATCGGAGAGAGGGCCGCGGAGTTGATGACGTAGGTTCATGGGTTCATTGGTTCATGGGTTCATTGGTTCATGGGTTCATTGGTTCATGGGTTCATTGGTTCATGGGTTCGGCAGAACCGATGAACCAGAACCTATGAACCTATGAACCTATGAACCTATGAACCTATGAACCTATGAACCAGAACCTATGAACCCATGAACCCATGAACCCTTTAGAATGAACTTCATGTCCTCCCGTCTTCCCTTCGCCATCCTTCTCGCCTGTGGCGCGGCTGTGGTCAGCGCCAATGACTGGCCGGAATGGCGCGGTCCGAATCGCGACGGCACGTCCGCGGAAACCAATCTGCCCGTGCGCTGGTCGCCCGGTGGCGAGAACGTCGCCTGGTCGCTGCCGTTTGGCGGCCGGTCGACTCCCGTCGTGTTCGGCAATCGCCTGTATCTTCAGACCACCACCCCGGGTGACACGGCCAGGACGCAGGAGCGTCTTGTCGCGGTCGATGTGGACAGCGGCAAGGTCGTGTGGGAGCGCCGCGTCAGCGTGTACCTGTCGGATGTGCCGCAGCATCGCGCGGCGTGGGCGTCGCCGTCGGTCGATCCCGCCACTGGCAACATTTATATGTTCACGGTCGGCGCCGAGCTGCTGGCCTACGCGCCCGACGGCAAGCTGCTCTGGGACCGTTCTCTTCCCGAGGAGTACGGCGCGATCACGACGCACGGCGGCCGGACGACTTCGCCGATCATCGAGGACGACAAGATCATTCTCAATGCCCTGATTCAGAACTGGGGTGCGGATCTCGGCCGTCCCGGCAACCGCTACTTCGCGTTTGACAAGCGCACGGGCCAGACGATCTGGGTGAGCTCGCCTCAGGCGCGCCACTACGACACGAACTACTCGACGCCGATTGTCGCCACCGTCGCTGGCTCGCGGCTGCTCATCGTCGGCGGCACCGACGGCGTGTTCCACGCGATTCAGGTGAACACCGGCAAGCCGGTCTGGAGCATCGAGGTCAGCAAGCGCGCGATTCTCAACAGCGTGCTGTTCCGCGACAACACCGTCTACGTGACGCACGGTGAGGAGAACATCGACACGACGGAGATGGGCATGGTGGCCGCCGTGGATGCCACGGGCAGCGGCCAGCTCACCGGCGCGGCCATCAAGTGGGTGACGCGCGGGTTCATGCCGACGTTTGCGTCGCCGGTCATGGATGCCGAGCGGTTGTACACCGTCGACAACAGCGCGATCCTTGGCGCGTTCGATCTCAAGACGGGCAAGGAAGTCTGGACCAAGCGCCTGGGCACGCTGCAGAAGGGATCGCCGGTGCTGGCCGACGGCAAGATTTACGTCGGCACGGAGAACGGCAAGTTCTTCATCCTGCGGCCGACCGCCACCGGCGCCGAGACGCTCGACGAGGACCTCGTCGGCACCGCGAACAACCCCGAGCCGATTCTCGCGTCACCGGCGATCGCGGACGGCCGGATTTACGTCGTGACCATCGGGTCGGTCGAGGAAGTGAAGGGCTCGAGCGGACACGTGTACGCGATTGGCCAGCGGCGCGCGCGGGCCGGGGGATCAGCCGGCCCGGCCTCCATGGCACAGACGCCGGTGCCGGCGCCGCCCGCCATGAGTCTCGGCACCGCCGCCCAGGTGCAGGTGTTTCCGAACGAAGTCCTGCTCGATCCGAACGGCAAGCAGGCCTTCGGCGTGAAGTTGTACGACGCGAAGGGGACGCTCCTCCGCACGGCGTCCGCGTCGGACGTCCAGTGGACGCTCGACCTGCTTCAGGGCACGGTCGGGCCCGACGGCACGTACGCCGCTCCCGCGGCGGGCGGCTCCGCGGGATTCGTGAAAGCCACCGTCGGCGGCGTCAGCGGCCAGGCGCGGGTGCGTGTGATTCCGCCGCTGCCGCAGGCGGTCGACTTCGAGGGTCTCAAGGCCCTGCCGATGTGGTGGACGGCCAACCTCAAGGGCACGATTGGCAATATCGACGGCAACGCCGTGCTCACGCGGCCGCGCGACGACACCGTCGGGCGCCGCGCGCGGTTCATGATGGGACGGCCCGACTGGTCGAACTACACCGTCGAAGCCGACGTGCGCGGCACCGAAATGCGCCGGCAGCGCGGCGACGTCGGCCTCATCAATCAGCGCTACGTCATGGTGCTCTTCGGCAACAGCCAGCACCTCGAGCTCCACCCCTGGCAGGCCGCCGACGAGATGACGGTGCGCGTGCCGTTCAAGTGGGACCTCAACGCGTGGTACCGCATGAAGCTCCACGTCGTGAACCGCGCCGACGGCACGACGCTCGTGCAGGGCAAGGTCTGGCCAACCGGCCAGCCCGAGCCGAAGGCGTGGACCATTACGAAGACCGACACGATCCCGCACCGCAAGGGCGCCCCGGGCCTGTACGGCGACGGGATCTCGGACGTGATGTTCGACAACGTGAGGGTTTACAGAAATCAATGACACGGAGAACGCGGAGGAACGGAGTTTACGGAGTTTGTCTTGGGGGAAAGAACTTCCCCGAGTTGAAAGGATAGTGATGCTGAGCAGGTTCGTGATTGTGGCGGCGCTCGTCGCAGGGACCCAGTCGGCGGCGCCCGCCGGCAAGGGCATCAAAGACTGGCCCATGTGGGGCGGATCGCCGGATCGCAACATGGTGTCGGACGCGACAGGCCTCCCGACCGAGTGGGACGTCAAGACCGGCAAGAACGTCAAGTGGGTGGCGGCGCTCGGATCGCAGAGCTACGGCAATCCGGTGGTGGCGGGCGGCGTGGTGCTCGTCGGCACGAACAACGAGGCCGTGCGCGATCCCAAGCAGCCGGGCGACCGCGGCGTGCTCATGGCGTTCCGCGAGGCGACCGGCGAGTTCATGTGGCAGGCGACGTTCGAGAAGCTGTCGTCGGGCCGCGCGAACGACTGGCCCTTCCAGGGCATCGCGTCGTCGCCGCTCGTGATCGACGGCATAGCGTACTTCGTGTCGAATCGGGCCGTCGTGCATGCCGTGGACATCCAGGGCTTTCACGACAACGAGAACGACGGGCCGTTCAAGGAAGAGAAACTCACCGGCAAGTCGGACCCGGACGTCATCTGGACCTTCGACATGATGGAAGAGGTCGGCGCGTTCCCGCACAACCTCGCCAACTCGTCGCCGGTCCCGCACAACAATCTGATCTACGTCTCGACCGGCAACGGCCAGGACGAGAGCCACGTCAACATCCCGTCCCCGAAGGCGCCGGCGATCGTCGCGCTCGATCGGACGACGGGCAAGCTGATGTGGGAAGACGGGTCGCCGGGCGACAAGATCCTGCACGGGCAGTGGTCCACGCCCGCGGTGGGCACGATCGGCGGCGTCGTGCAGACCGTGCACGGCCAGGGCGACGGCTGGGTACGCGGCTACGAGGCGGTGAGCGGCAAGAAGCTCTGGGAGTTCGACACGAACCCGAAGGACGCCGTCTGGCCGAGGACCCGCAACGAGGTCATCTCGACGCCCGTCATCGTCGGCGACGTGGTCTACATCGCCAACGGCCAGGATCCGGAACACGGCGAAGGCGTCGGCCATTTGTACGCGATCGACGCGACCAAACGCGGCGACATCACCAAGACGGGGCAGATCTGGCATTACGGCGCGCCGTTGGCCAATGCGATCCGTCGATCGATCTCGACGGCGTCGGTCAAGGACGGGTTGATCTACTACCCGGACTTCAGCGGCTTCCTGCACTGCCTCGACGTCAAGACGGGCAAGCCCCTCTGGGTGCACGACATGTTCGCCGCCATGTGGAGCTCGACGCTGGTGGCGGACGGCAAGGTGTACCTGGGCGACGAGGACGGCGACGTCGTCGTCATCAAGCATGGGCGCGACCCGAAACCCGTGGTCCTCGCGACGAACGAGATGGGCAGCTCGGTGTACTCGACGGTCGTCACCGCGAACGGCGTCATGTTCATCATGACGCGCAACAATCTGTATGCGATTCAGCAAGGCGCTCAGATCAAGCGGTAGCGTCGCGCTGCTCGTCGCCGGCGTCGCAACGGTGTTCGCGCAGACGACGCCCGACGCCTGGCCGCAATTCCGGCGATCGCCCGCGCTCCACGGCGTGGCGTCCGCGCCGCTTCAGGAACCGTTGCGCCGCGTGTGGACGTACGAGGCCGGCTCGGCCGTCGAGTCGTCGCCGGCCATTGCCGGCGGCGTCGTCTACATCGGGTCGTCGGGAGGCGACTTGCACGCGATCGATCTCGCCACGGGCGCCGTCAAGTGGAAGTACCTGACCAATAAGGATTTGGGGATCGGCGAGTCGTCGCCGGCGGTGGCCAACGGCATCGTGTACGTCGGCGACCTCGCCGGCGTGCTGCACGCGGTCGATGCCGCCACTGGTAAAGCGCGCTGGACGTTCAAGACCGGCGCGGAGATCAAGTCGTCGCCGGTCGTCGCCGGCACGCGCGTGCTCATCGGATCCTACGACGGCAAGCTCTACGGCCTGGATGCCGCGACGGGCAAGGCCGTGTGGCAGTACGCCACCGACAACTACGTTCATGCGACGCCGGCCATCTGGAACGGCGTGGCGTACTTCGGCGGCTGCGACGAGTTCTTCCACGGTGTCCGCGTGTCGGACGGACAGCAGGTGGTGAAGCTCTCCACCGACGGCTACACGGCTGCGTCCGCCGCGCTCGACGCCGGCGTCGCGTACTACGGAACGTTCGCGAACGACGTCATCGCCGTGGACATCGCCGCGCGCAAGGTGAAGTGGCGCTTCGAGGATCCGGACCGCCAGTTCCCGTTCTATTCCTCAGCCGCGATTGCGAGCGGCGTGATGGTGCTCGGCGGGCGCGACAAGCAGGTCCGCGCGCTCGACCTCGCCACGGGAAAGCCGCGATGGGTGTTCGCCACGCGCGCGCGCGTCGATTCCTCGCCGGCGATCGCCGGCAACCGCGTCGTCGTCGGATCCGGCGACGGACGCGTCTACGTGATCGATCTCACGACCGGCAAGCTGGTGTGGGAGTTCGAGGCCGGCGCCGGTTTCTCGGGTTCGCCCGCGATCGCGGACGGCCGTGTCGTCATAGGCGACATCGACGGCCGCGTCTACGCTTTCGGGAAGTAGTCAGCTTTCTCTGAGAATCGTTGCCGGATCGAGCCGGGCCGCGCGGCGGGCGGGCAACGCGCACGCGGCAACCGCGACGAGCAGCAACGCGACGGGAATCCCGGCCAGGATGCGCGGGTCGTTCGCGCTGACACCGAACAACACCGACGACATCAACTGCATCGAGAGCAGAGCCGCCGTTGTCCCCACGGCCACGCCGACACCCACGAGCGCCACCCCTTGCAGAATCACCATCCGTCGCATCGCGCCGGGATCGCCGCCCAGGGCGAGCCGGATGCCGAGGTCGCGCGTGTGCTGCTGGACGAAATGCGCCATGACGCCGTGGATGCCGACGATGGACAGGATGAGCGCGGCGATGCCGAACATGCCCACGACGACGCTGAGATAGCGCGGCGTCGCGAGGGCGCCGTCCACCAGCTCGCTGCCGGTGGCGATGTTCGAGACGGCGAGCTCGGGATCGAGCTCCTTCATCGCCTGCCGCACGCCGTTTGCGAGCCCCGCCGGGTCGCCGCCGGTGCGGAGCACGAGATACGCGTTGGGCATGTCGACGAAGGGGAAGTACACCGTGCCATCTTCAGTGGCGTCGAGACCGACCCACTTGACGTTGTCCACGACGCCGATGACGGTCGTTGGATCGCACGTCGTGCAGCCGCCGTTCCTCAGGCGGCGGCCGACCACGTCTTCGCCGGGGAAGAAGCGGTTGGCCCATGCGCGATCGACCAGCACGACGTCCTGTTGCAGCGAGCTCTGATCGAACAGACTGCCGCGCTGCAGGGACAGGCCGGCGGCTTTGAAGAATCCGAGCGAGACGCCGACCCAGGGGGAGGTCGGCTGATTCTGGCCCGGCGGCGTGGGCTTGTCGATCAGGTCGAAGTTGTTGCGCTGGCCGGCTTCGCGCGGCGGCCGGCTGTCCGACAGGGCGACCGCGTCGACGCCGGGCAGAGCCGCCAGGCGATCCAGCGTGCGCGTCCAGAACGCCGCACGAGCCGCTTCGGTCGGATAGCGCCCGGAGAGTGACACGGCGGCCGTCAGGATGCGGTCGGTATCAAGGCCGACGTCCACGCGCGCGAGTTTGTCGAGACTCACCGTGACCAGCGCGGCCGCGACGAGGAGCGGCGTCGCGAGCGCAAACTCGGCCGCCACGAGCAGGCGCCGCATGCGGCGAGCCGGCCGGGCTTCGCCGCCGCTGCGGCCGCCGGCCGCCAGCGCGCGATTCATTTTCAGGCGGGCGCTGTGGATCGCCGGCACGAGGCCGATGATGAGGCCGCTCGCCGCCGCGAGCGCCGCCAGCCACAAGAGCGCCGGTCCCGACAGCCGGACTTCGTCGACGCGGGGAATGTAGCCGGCGCCGTATCCCGTCACGAGCGCGATCGCGCCCGCCGCAACGGCGGCCCCGACGACCGCGGCCCCGCCCGTGAGCACGGCTGTTTCAGCCAGGAGATGCTGAAGCAGACGACCGCGCGAGGCGCCGAGCGCGCCGCGAATCGCCAGCTCGCGGCTGCGTCCGAGCGCACGCGCGATGAGCAGATTGACGGCATTGGCGCACGCAATCAGCAGCACGCACCCCACCGCCGCCAGGACGAGCATCAGCGTGCTGCCGACCGTCCCGACGACGCGCGACTGGAGATCCTGGAGGCCCCACGTCGCCTTCTCATCCTGGTACGAAGACTTCCAGACCGGAAACAGACGCGCATTCGTGGCGCGCAGCGTTTCCGCGGCGGCTGAGAGCGGCACGCCGGGCTTCAGCCGTCCTAGCACCATCCACAAGAACGGTCCCTTGCGCTTGGGGACGGCCCACTGCTGCATCGTGAAGAGCGCGAGATCGCGCTCGAGCGGCCCGTCGCTGCGCTCGAGGACGCCAACGATGGTGTAGCTGGCGCCGTCGAGGGTGAGTGCGCGACCGAGCACGGTCGGGTCCGCCGCGAAGCTCCGGGTCCAGTACGCGTGCGTCAGCACCGCGACGCGCTCATTCCGGGCGTCGTCGGTCACGTCGAACAGGCGGCCGAGGGCCGGCGTCTGCCTCATCAGCGGGAAATAGGAGCCCGTGACCTGCTTGGCATTCACACGGTCGGCAGAGCCCGCGTCGGTGATCGTCACGCGGCTGCTCGTGTACGCCGCGACTTCGCTGAGCGCGGGGTGGTCCGCCTCGAGCGCGCGGTAGTCCACCAGGGAAAACCGGAAGCGGAACGGGGGATTGTCGGTGTAGAGCCAGTAGATACTCGAAGCGTCCGCGTAGGGCAGCGGACTCACGAGCACGGAGCGGACGACGCTGACCATCGCGGTGGTGGCGCCGAGTCCGAGCCCGACCGTCAGGACAATCGTCGCGGCGAGCCCAGGCGTGCGGATCAGACTGCGGACGCTGTACGCGAGATCGCGCCCGAGATGCGGCAGCGAACTCGTGGCGCCGGAAATCGCGCCGCGAAGGCGCTCCGCCATCAGCTTTCTGACGTACGCCGAGCGCTGTCGGCGCAGCCAGCTCGCGGCCTGAGCGTCGCCATCTTCGCGCCGCCGCACCTCGTAGAGCTCGGCGAGCTCGGATTCGATGGCGCGCCGATCGGCGTCCGTGACGAGCCAGCGCAGTAGGTTTCGCATGTCAGGTCCTCGGTCCTCGATCAACGATCAGCGGGGCGCGCGCAGCACGGACCCGAGCCCGCGCCAGAGCCGCGCGTGTTCGCCGCGCATTTCCCGCACGAGCGTCACGCCCTGCCGCGTCGGCTTGAAGTACCGCCGGGCACGGCCGCCCGGCGTCTCGTCGAGCCGCGACGTCACGAGCCCCTTCTTTTCCAGCCGGCTCAGCGCGATGAACACCGCGGCCTGCGCGACCGGCTTGCCGAGCCGTTTCTCGAGGGCGAGGACGAGCGGGACCGAATACGTGTCGCCGCCGAGCCGGAGCATGGCGACCAGGACGTGCAGCTCGAAGTGTTGAAGGGCCATACGACTAACAACGTTAGTCGAAAACCAGCGCGGCGTGGTTAGGTTTTGACGCTTTCACGCCGCCGAACACAATGGTGCTAATCTTTCCCGCACTTTTCGAGGAGGAGACCGTGAACCGTTCCGCCCTGAACATCCGGCGTCCGATCGTGCTGTGTGCGTCCGTGCTGGCCCTGGTGTGGGTGCTCGCCCCCACTGCGCCCTTCGCGCAGGCCCCGGCCAAGAAGGCGATGACCGTGGACGACTACACGAAGTGGCGCAACATCACGAGCCAGGAGCTGTCCGCCGACGGCAAGTGGGTGGCCTACGGTGTCGCGTTTGCGAACACCACGCCGGCCGAGTCGAAGCCGGTGCTCCACATCCTGAATCTCGAGACGAATCAGGACGTGTCCGTGCCGAATGCGACGGGCGCGTCGTTCACGACGGACTCGAAGTGGATTGCCTACCAGGTCGATCCCACGGCTGCCGGCCGGGGAGGCCGTGGCGGCCGGGCCGGTGGAGCGGGGGCTGGAGGTACGACCCCAAGTACGGCCCCAGGTACGACCCCGGGTCAGACCCCAGGTACGACCCCCGCGCCCCAGACCGAAGGCCGAGGCGGCACGACGCCGCCGGAGCCGCGGCGCGTCGAGCTGCGCAATCTGCAGACGGGCGCCGTCCGCTCCTGGCAGGACATCGCGTCGTTCTCGTTCTCGGCGAACGCCACGCACCTGATGCTTCGCCGGCGTCCGCCCCAGCCGGCCGGCGGCGCGGGTCGAGGCGGTGACGCGGCCGCGGCACCCGCTGGCGCGGCGCCTGCCGCCGGGGCTGAAGCGCCTGCCGGTCCGCGCGGTGTGGACGTCACGATTCACAACCTCCAGACCGGCCGCGACCACACGCTCGGCGGCGTCGGCGACATCTCATTTAACAAGACCGGCGAGCTCCTCGCGTATACCGTGGACGCCGCCGTCAAGGACACGAATGGCCTGTTCGTGCTCGATCTGCGCAACGCCCGGCTCAGCCCGCTCGACAACGACGCGAAGGTCTACAACCGCCTGACCTGGAACGAGGGCGGCACCGCGCTCGCGGTGCTCAAGGGCGTCGACGTCGAGAAGATGCGCGAGCGCAACAACGTGCTCATGGTCTATCCCGACGTGCAGGCCGCGCTCGGCGACAACGCGGAGCCGCCGCCCGCGATTCTCGATCCCGCCAAGTCGGACGCGTTCCCCAAGGGCTGGGTAATCAGCGATCGCGCGGCGCTCGGCTGGAGCGAAGACAACAAGCGCGTCTTCTTCGGCATGAAGGAGCAGGTGCCGACGCCCGAGGCGCGGCGGCGCAACACCGATGAAGCCGCCGACGTGGACGTGTGGCGGACCTCCGACGAACGGATCCAGTCGGTCCAGATGATCCGCGCCGACACCGATCGCAACTTCACGTTCCGGGAGGCGTTCGACCTTTCCACCGGCAGGTTCGTCAAGCTCGCCGACGACACGATGCGCGATCTCGACATCGCCGCCGACGGCAAGTGGGCGGTGGGCCGCGACACGCGCGGCTACATCCACGACTACAAGCGGCCCGCTGCGGATCTGTACCGGGTGAACACGTCCACGGGCGAGCGCAAGCTCATGCTGAAGGGCCAGCTGATTGGCCAGCACGTGTTCGGGATCTCGCCCGACGGGAAGACGTACCTCTATTGGAAGGACAGCAAGTTCCAGGCGTACGACCTCGACGCCGCGACGTCGCGCATGCTCGGGAACACCACACCCGTCAACTTCACGGACATGGAAGACGATCACCCCGGCCCCCGCGGCACGTACGGCATCGTCGGCTACGCCAGCGACGGCCGCAGCGTGATTGCCAATCACCGCTACGACCTGTGGGCCGTGCCGCTCGACGGATCGGCGCCGCACAACCTGACGAACGGCCTCGGCGCCAAGGGCGAGATCCGCTTCCGTGTGGTCAGAACCACGCCCGCGGACCCGCTCACCACCACGCGGCTGCAGCGCCAGACCTACGATCTGTCGAAGCCCATCACGCTCTCCGCGTACGGCGAGTACACCAAGAAGTCCGGTTTCTATGAGCTGGCGAACGGACAGCTCCGCGAGCTGATCTACGAGGATGCGTCGTTCAGCACGCCCTCGCGCGCGTTGAAGGCGGACACGTACCTCTTCACGCGCCAGACCTTCGTCGAATTCCCGGACCTGCGGACCTCGGGTCCCGGCTTCAAGACCTCCAAGAAAATCACGGACATCAACCCGCAGCAGTCGGAGTTCCTGTGGGGCCGCCGCGTGCTGTTCGACTACAAGAACAAGGACGGCGTCCGCCTGCAGGGCATTCTCGCGCTGCCGGACGACTACAAGACCGGCGAGAAGCGCCCGATGATCGTGACGTTCTACGAGAAGAACTCGCAGAACATGCACCGCTACAGCCCGCCGTCCTATCTCACCGGCATGGGCTCGGCGCCGATGCAGGCCGTCACCGAGGGCTACATCACGATGCTGCCGGACGTGCAGTTCCGCACCGGCTCGTCGCACAGCGACATGCTCGAATGCGTGGAGGCCGCCGTCCGCCGCGTGATCGAGCTCGGCTACGTCGATCCGAAGCGCATCGGCGTCACGGGACACAGCTACGGCGGCGAAGGCGCGGCGTTCATCGGCACGCGTTCCAAGCTGTTCGCTGCGGTCGGCATGGGCGCCGGCGTCACGGACCTCTACTCCGACTTCAACCAGAGCTGGGGCTGGTCGTATCAGGTGACCGGCGGCAGCGGCGCCAACGGCAATGACTACTACCTCTACGGCCAGGGCCGCTGGGGCTTCTCACCGTGGGACAAGCCCGAGGTGTACCGCTTCGAGTCCGCGCTCACGCACGCGCCCGAGGCGACGGCCCCGTTCCTGATCATGCACGGCACCGCGGATCCGACCGTCGCGTTCAGCGAGGGCATGAACTTCTACAACGCGCTCCGCTACAACGGAAAGACCGCGTACATGCTCGCGTACCCGAACGAAGGGCACGGCCTGCGCGGCCTGGCGAACCGGAAGGATCTGACCGTCCGGTTCTTCGAGTTCTTCAACCACTACCTGAAGGGCGCGCCGGCGCCGAAGTGGATGACGGAAGGCGTGCCGTTTATCAAGAAAGCGTCATAGGCGAGATGTGTGAGTTGTGATGTGTGATTTGTGATTTGTGAACGAAAAGGCAGCGTCCTTCGTTCACACTTCACACTTCCACTTCCACTTCACACTTCACAAATCACAAATCATCTGGTCTGGTTCTAGTTCGCTGATACCGTGCGCCCTGCCGCCCACTCGCGGAGCGCATCGATGCGCTCGGCCATCGTGCGTGAGAGCGGCTGTGTGGAGGCGATTTCCGTGACCAGCAGATCGCTCGTCAGCGTGCGGCTGGCGGCAAACGCCGTGTAGAGCGCCGCGACCACGGCCTGTTCGATTTCCGCGCCGCTGAAGCCGTCGGTGGCCGCGACCAGGCGGTCGAGGTTGAAGGCGGCCACATCCTGGCCGCGCTTCTTCAGGTGCACGGCGAGGATCGCGTTGCGCGCCTCCGCATCCGGCAGATCGACGAAGAACACCTCGTCGAAGCGGCCCTTGCGCAGGAACTCCGGCGGCAGCCGCGTGACGTCGTTCGCGGTCGCGACGGTGAACACGTCGGCCTTGCGTTCCTGCATCCAGGCCAGGAAGGTGCCCAGCACCCGCTGCGAGACGCCGCCGTCCTCGCTCCCGCCGCCGGCGAACGCTTTCTCGAGCTCGTCGATGAAGAGCACGCACGGCGCGAGCCGCTCCGCGGCATCCATCGCGCGGCGGAAGTTCTTCTCACTTTCCCCGATGTACTTGTTGTAGAGCCGGCTGGTGTCGAGCTTGAGCAGCGGCAGCTTCCACTCTATCGCCACCGCCTTGGCGCACAGGCTCTTGCCGCAGCCGGGCACGCCGATGAGCAGCACGCCCTTCGGGAACGTCAGGCCGAACTGCTCGGCCTTCTCAGGCGACGTGATGAAATGCGTGCGCTTCGCCAGCCAGGCCTTCAGGCCGGCGAGGTCGGCGACCTCCGCCAGCGTCTCCTCGAGCGGGTAGTACTCGAGCACGCCCTCGCGTTCGACCGCGGTCTTCTTGTACTCGGCCACGTGGCGCAGATCGTCGGCCGCAAGCTTGCCGTCCTCCACGATCGCGCGCGTCAGGACCTTTTCCGCTTCGATGAGCGTCAGGCCGTGGAGGTGCGAGACGAGCCGAGAGATCTCGTCTTCCGTCATCGTCACCTCGACCGCCATGCGCGCCCTGAGATCGCGCACCACGCGATCGACGAGCTTGCGGAAGTCGCGGCCTCCCGGCGGCGGCACCTTCACGGTGGCCGAGAGCCTGCCGAGTGGATCGGGGAGCGAGAGGCCGGCGCCGCAGAGGACCAGCGCGCCGCGCCGCTTGTGGAACGTCGTCGCGACGTCGCGGAGCCGCTCGACGAGCACGGCGTCCTGCAGCAGCGAATCGGCGCCGGTCAGGAAGTAGAGCGCCTCGATGCGCGCGCCGGCGATGTGCGCCAGCATGTGCGTCGGATCGGCCGTCTGGTAGATCGCCTGGTCGCCGCCGTCCCTGCGGAGGCCCTTCGTGCGCGACCACAGAAAGAAGGGCAGCGAGGCCCGGTCCGCCGCCAGCTGCGCGAGCGTCTCGGCCCGGTCGTCTTCCGGCGTGTCCATCACGATGAGCCCGTGACGCGAGCGCAGCAACAGGATCAGGTCGTTCAGCGGATCGGCCTGCATCGACGCCGCGGATAGTACACCGGCGCTGACGCGGCGACGGGCGCCTGTCCTCGCGGGATTTCACTCGCGCAAACACGCGAGGATTTACGGGCATTCGAACGGCTCGTCCGGCTGGCAAGGGTCTTGCTCTAGAGGAGGGCAGGAGGTCGCCCATGCGCGCCATCTCTGTTGTTCCGCTTGTCACGCTCGCCACACTTGCTTTGACTGTCTCGACGGTCGGCGCGCAGGCGCCGCGCGATCCGCGTGATCCGCGTGATCGTCGCACGGCGGAGCCGCAGGCCGCGCCGCGCGGCCAATCCGACCGCAACGGGCGCGGCGGCTACGACGATCGCTACGATGAGCGCTATCGCCGCCCGTCTCAGCGCATGGATCTCGCGTTCGGCACGGGGCTCAATGACGGCTATGAGGAAGGCTACGAGGATGGCCAGAAGCGCCATCGCTTCGAGCCGACCCGCGAAGGCCGATACCGCAGCGCGAATCGCGGGTACGACCGGCGCTACGGCTCGAAGGAACAGTGGCAAACCCGCTACCGCGACGGATTCCGCCGCGGCTACGAGGACGGCTACGACGACGCCCGGCGCTACAACTATCGGACGGGCGACCGGACCACCGGCTGGCCATCGCGGACGCCCGACCGGCCCTGGAGCTGGTGGCCGTTCTAGGAAACTTCGAACTGTGAACTTCGAACTCTGAACTTGGACTTCGAACTGCGACCCTCGTGTATGGCGGGGCACTCGCAGTTCGAAGTCTTTGTCTCGGGAGCCCAATCTCCGCGCTCAGAACTGACGTCTAATCCACCGGATCCCAGTGGCCTGGTGGAAGCGGAACCCCTCATCGGCGGTCGCGACGGCGTCGGCGGCAGACATGCCGCTCATCCGTCTGGAGGGCGTTTCCAAGTCTTTTGAGGGCGACGCCGACGAGCCGTCGGTCGCCCTGCGCGACGTCAGCGTGGACATCGGGCGCGGCGAGTATGTGTCCGTTTCCGGGCCGTCGGGCTGCGGCAAGTCCACGTTTCTCTCGATTCTCGCGCTGCTCGACACGCCCTCGTCCGGCCGGTATTTTCTGGCCGGCCGCGACGTCAGCAGCCTGCCGCCCGGCGAGCGCGCCCGCACGCGCAACGTGGACATCGGCCTCATCTTTCAAAGCTTCAATCTGATCGGCGACCTCACCGTGTACGAGAACGTCGAGTACCCGCTGACGCTCCGCGGCATTCCGGATCGCGAGCGGCGGGAGCGCACGATGGCGGCGCTCGAGCGGGTGGGGGTGGCGAAGCGCGCGCAGCAGCGCCCGACGTCGCTCTCAGGCGGGCATCAGCAGTTGGTGGCGATCGCGCGCGCGGTCGCGGGCCGTCCGCCGATCGTCCTGGCCGACGAGCCGACCGGCAATCTCGATTCCACCGCCGGCGACGCCGTCATGCAGATGCTCGGCGAGCTGCACGCCGCCGGCTCGACGGTGTGCCTCGCCACGCACAACCCGCGCTATATCGAGCTCGCGACCCGCCACATCTATTTGTTTGACGGACGGATTGCGGACCAGCCGGCGGATTAAGAGCTTTCACCACGAAGCTCACGAAGGTCTCGAAGGGCCCCGAACAACGGAATGCCCAACAAGTCTGATCGGGCGGCGTTACCGACCTGATGGGAGCAACCGGCGAATGAGCGCCAACCGTTCGCCGCAGACTCGGCGCTCATTCGCCGGTTGCTCCCATCAGAGGAGGCGGCCTTCGGCCGCCGGCGGGCTACGCCCGCCGTAACGCCGCCCTCAGTTATCCCACTTCATGAATCTTCGTGGCCTTCGTGGTGAGAGCTCTACTTGCGCGCCTGCACGCCCTTCACGGCGCCGAGAATCATGCGGTTCAGCGCGGCAATCGACAGCCCGCCGTCGTCGCGCGGCGGAATCGTCGCGAAGCCGATGCCGCGCGCCTTCGGGTACTTCGCAAAAATCATCTGAAAGACACGCGCGAGCTCTTCGCTCGACGGCCCGCCCGGCACCTTGTTGCCGTGCGCCATCACCTCGCGCGGCTCGAGCACGTCCATGTCGATGTGCACGTAGATCTTGTCCGTCAGCCGGCTGAGCCGATCCATCTGCGCGGTCACGGCGGGCGAGAGCGTCCGCAGATCCTCGACCGTCAGTTGTTCAATCGCAGACTGATCGAGCGCGTGCTGCTCCAGGGGATCGGTCAGCCGCACGCCTGCCATGACGACGTGGCGATCGGCGAGGGGCGGATCGAGGCCGGCGTCGAGCCGCATGCCGGCGAGGCATCGGCCCGTGGCGACCGCGACCGGCATCCCGCCGAGCGATCCGCTGCGAGTCGTTTCCGGCGTATTGAAGTCGGGATGCGCGTCGAGCCAGAGCAGGCCCACCTTGAGCGCTTCCGCTGTCGGCCCGGATCGCTGGAACCCCGCGACCATGCCCGGCATGGACGGGCACGTGCCGAGCAGGCCAACCGTGAACCATCCTTCTTTCTCATTCGCGGCCACGGCGCGTCCGAGGTGTCCGAGCGCGAACCCGAGGCGCTTCCAGCCGCCGTACTCCGGTTCCTGGTCTGCCGTGAGCTTGATCTCCTGGACGCGCACCTCGGTGCCCATCGCCTTCAGCGCGTCCTGAATCCCGCCGCTGGCCATCGTCGTCGGGCCGGTGGACGTGCCATTGGGGACGAACGGCTGTTTGACGAGGGCGATCCGCAGCTTCTGGGATTGCGAGATCTCGCGCGGCCGAACCGCCGGAATCGAGACCGCGACCAGTGTCGAGACCACGAGCAGCAGGCGTGTGAGCATCGTCGATAATGTAACGCCATATGCGACACCTGCGAATCGGGCTTGTGATGGTTCTTGCGTCGGCGGCCGGCGTCCTGCTTGCGGCGCAGACGAAGCGGCCGCCGCTCGCGGAGGCGGAAATCGTCGCCATCGCGAACCTGGTCATGCTCGAAGACACGCGCAACTTCGACGAGGCCGTGCTGTCGAGCCTCCTTCAATCTCAGCATCCCGAGGTTCGCCGTCGCGCGATCGTGGCGGTGGGACGGATCATCGGTCAGCCGCCGCCACCGCAGCAGCAACCGCCGCTGCCGCCGCGGGGCAGCGCGCTGCTCGCCGGCATGCACAGCGAGCGGGACCCCGAGATGCTCGCGACGGTGGCCTGGGCTACCGGCCAGCTCAGGGACCCTGGCGGCGTCGCCTGGCTCGCGCATCTGCTGTCGGACAGCCAGACACCGGCCGTCGCGGCGAAGGAAGCGGCGGGCGCGCTCGGCAAGATCCAATCGCCGGATGCGCGCATCGCGCTCGCGAACTATTTGTCGTCCGCGCCAGCAACCGCCGCCGCCGCACCGGTCGTGGGGGAGGCGTTGCTGGCCATCGGCCGGCGCGGGCGAGGGGATCTCGCGCCTGTCCTGCGATGGACGACCTCGACGAATGTCGAAGTGCGCTGGCGTGCGGCCTGGGCCTTGTTTCGCCTCCGCGATCCGTCAGCGTTCTCACCTCTGCTGAAACTGGCCGACGATCCGTCCGGCGAAGTCCGGTACTGGGCCGTGCGAGGTCTGGCACCGATTCCGCCGCCCGCGCAGCGCGGCCGCGCTGGAGCTGCCGAGCCGCCGTTACCGGCCGACCCGCCGCCGGATCCGGCGCTCGTGGCCCAGCTGTCGGCTCGCTTGCGCGCCGCCGTGAAGGATCCCGATCGCCGCGTCCGCACGGAATCGCTCCGCGCACTCGGCGCCTACGACGACGACGCGTCGTTCCAGGTGGTGCTGGCGATGCTGGACTCGCCGGATACCTGGCTGTCTGTGACCGCAGCCGAGGTGCTGGGAACCAAAGCGGCGCGCGCAGAGGTCGTGGCGCCGAAGCTCGCCGCCGCCGCGGCCCCGACCAGGCCGCTGGCGCTGCGACATACCGCGCTTGCGCAGCTTGTGACGATGGCGCCGGAGCGCGCGCTCGACATCGCCGCCGCGCTGGCCCGCAGCAAGAGCGTCGCGGTCAGGACCGCGGCCCTGCAGGCGTTGGGCAGACTGGGCGAGCCTGGCCGGGTGAAGCAGGCGGCGCTCGAGGCAGACCCGGGGATGAAAGGTCTGCTGCCCCCACCAGGCAGCGGCCCGCAGGCGTCGCGACCGACCGCCCCGGCTCGCACGCTCGGCGACTACCGCAAGATCGTCGAGCGTTGGGTCGTGCCCGACTACAAGGGCGCGGCGAAGCCGCGATCGATCTGGACGTTCGCTCGCGGCGAGATCGAGATCGAGTTGTTTCCAGGCGACGCGCCGCTCGCCACCGAATACTTCCTCACGCTCGTCGAGTCAGGCGCCATCGTCGGCACCGAGTTCGGCCGTCTCGTGCCGAACTTTGTCGCGCAGCAGCGGACCATCACCGGGGCGCTCACGCTGCGCGACGAGGTGAACCGCCGCGGGCTGACGCGCGCGAATCTCAGCTGGGCGTCCGCCGGTCTCGACACCGGCCGTCCCGGCTACACGCTCGGTAACACCCCGCAGCCGCACAACGAGGGCAACTTCACCTCGCTCGGCCGCGTCGTGCGCGGCATGGAGGTCGTGGATCGCCTCGAGCTGGGCGACGCCGTGACGGCGGCGCGCATGATCAAGAAATGACGCTGTCACGACTGTCGCACGTCGCCTACCGCTTGTCCGCTCGGTGCCAGATCGCCTGCAGCCGCGCGCGGATTTCGGCTTCCTTCTTTGAGTCGCCTGATTGCGCGGCCGCTTTCATCAGCCCGGTGAGGGCTTGCGTGCGCTCCGGCGTGCGCGCCAGCGCCTTCTCGAACGCCGTGCGCGCGTCCTTCGGCTGATTCATCTCCAGGAGGACTTCGCCGAGCAGCTCGTACGCCGGTTTATCGATGAAGGGCGGGCCGAACTCGAAGGGCAGGGTGTCCTCGAGCGCGGCCGCCGATCGCAGCATCGTGACTGCCTCTTTGGACGCGCCCTCCTTGTGCTTGAGCAGCGCGGCGATTTCGTCGTGCAGGATTCTGACGCGCCCGATGGCGCCCGCGTCGTAGGCGCCCGGTGCCGGCATCGCCATGCCCGGCATCCCGGCGTGCGCCGGATCGGCCGTCTTCGCGGCCGCGCCTTCGAGAGTCTTGCGTGCCTCCTGCATCTTCGCGAACGCGGCGCGAGCGGCCGGCAGATCGCCGCGCCGAATCGCGCCGAACGCATCCGAAAACGCCAGCGTGAACGCGCCCGCGGGCTGTGCGGCCTTCGGCGTCAGCGACGCGATCTCGCCCGTCCACTCGTCGGTGTCAATCAAGTACCGCGTGCGCATGCCGACGGACGCGCCGCCGGCGGCGTGACACGCCTTGACCATGTCCCGCGCGACCGTGATGCGGCCCTGTTGCAGGTATCCGTACATCAGCCATGACGGATAGTGACCGCAGGGTGCGGGCGGCCGGCCCGCTGTCGCGACGCCGCCCGACAGCTTCACCGCCGTTTCGTTTGCGGCGACCACGTCGTCCCACATGCCCGTAGCGACGAAGATGTGAGAGGTCATGTGCTGCGCGTGCGCGGCCGAGGGCGCGATCTTCGAGTACTCCCGCGCCGCGCGCAGGCCGAGCGGCGCGTGGATCGGATCGTCGTAGGAATGAATCAGGTAGTGCGCGATCCCCGGATGCTTCGGATGCGACGGGAACCAGGGCTCAAGGATCGCGGCCGCGCGCATGTAGATGCCGAAGTCTCGGCCGGCATGAGCCGTGCCCAACAGCGCGAGCGCCGCAAACGCGGCGGCCTCGACGTCGTCCGGGTACTTCTTGCGCACGTTCTCCATCGCCTCGGCATAGCGGATGTCGCGAGCCTGTTTGTCGCCATCGCCGTAGAGCACTTCGATCGCGCGCAGGTAGTCCTTCTCCCGCTCGGTCTTCGCTTTGGCGAGCCGGGCCTCGGGCGAGGCGCCAAGCCTCGCCAGCACGTCGCGCGCGGCCTGGGCGTTCTGTTCCATCCAGACCGGATGCGTGTACGTCATCGCCTCGCCCCAATAGGCCATGGCGAAGGCCGGGTCGGTCTGCTGGGCTTTGCGGAAGAACTCCGCGGCCGGTCCGTACTCGAAGTTGTGGAGCTGCGCGAGGCCGGTCAGGAAATCTTCCTGCGCCGCGGCCGCGCCCGAGTTCGGGAAGCTGACCTGCCCGACGCCGGGCCGCTGGGCCTCGGTCCGGCCGGAGACGACGAGCAGGCACGCGAGGACGAGGAGGAAGCGAATGGGCTGGCGCATGTCCGGGATCATACGCCGCTCCAAAGCCCGGAGCGGCCTACGTACGGTCCGGCAACCGTTCACTTGCCTTTTTCGTCTGACTAGCTAGACTTTCTGACTAGCCATGTCCGCCAAGCTCACTCTGACCAGCGTGGCCGTGCTGCATGCCGTCGCCAACGGCGCTCGGCACGGCTTCGAAATCATCGACGTCTGCGGCGCGCCGGGCGGCACGGTCTACCCGGCGCTCACGCGCCTCGAGCGCGACGGCTTCCTGTCGTCGGACTGGGAGGACGTCGAGGTCGCGCGGCGCGAGCGGCGGCCGCCGCGCCGCTACTACCAGATCACCCCGTCGGGCGCGCGCACGCTGAACCAGGCGCTATCCCGCATGCATGCCATGGCGCTTGTGAAGGCGCCGCGCGTCCGTCGGAGTGAGCGGTGACGGCCTGGCTGCGCGCGGGGCTCGCCGCGGCGTCATGGCTGGTGCCGCGGCCCGACCGCGCGGCCTGGCGGCGTGAATGGCACGCCGAGTTCGTGCATCTCTCGCGATCCGCGGACCGCGGCCGTCCGGGCGGCGCCGCGAGGCACCTCGCCATGGCGGTCCGTCATGCCTGGTGGCTCCGTTGGAATCCCCGGGACGTTCGAGTTTCGAAAGGTGGCGCCATGTTCGAGCAGATCGGTCAGGCCGTACGCGCGCTCATCCGCGAACGGTCGTTCACGATCCCTGCGCTCGTGACGCTGGCGCTCGGCATCGGCGCCAACGTCGCCGTGTTTTCGGTGGTGGAAGCCGTGCTGTTGCGGCCGCTCCCATATCCCTCGGTCGATCGACTCGTGCTCCTGCGTCACCGGGACCTTCGGACTGGCCTGACCAAGGCGAACGTCTCGAGCACCGACATGACGGACATCGCCGAGCGACAGCGCTCTCTCGAGGCCGTCGTCCCGTACAACACGGGACGAGCCACCGTGTACGGACTGGGCGATCCGATCGACGCCTTGGCGTTGTCCGCCGGTGCGACACTGTTCGACGCCACCGGCGTGTCGCCGCATCTCGGCCGCGGCTTGAGCCCCGACGACATCCGTCCGGGCGCCGCGCCGGTGGTTATCCTGGGTTACGACTTCTGGCGCAGCCATTTCAACGGCGATCCGTCGGCGATCGGACGCTCGCTGCAGATCGGATCCGGGAAGTACGAAGTGGTGGGCATCGGGCCGCCCGACTTCCGGATCCCGCGGTTCTCGCGCGTGGACCTCATCGCGCCGTTGACGCTGCCGGCTCAGGCGCCGGTGCCGCGGACGATCGGCAACTGGATTTTCGCCCTCGCGCGCCTGCGGCCGGAAGCCACCGTCGAGTCGGCGGATGCCGAGCTGCGAGCGATGTCCGCCCAATTGGCCAACGAGTTCCCATCCACCAACCGCGGAACCGAGTACTTCGGCGTGTCAGTCCGCGACTCGCTGGTGGGGAACGCACGGACGCCGCTCCTCCTCCTGATGACAGCGGTCGCCGTGGTGCTGCTGATTGCGTTCGTCAACGTCGGCAACTTGCTGCTCGTCCGCTCGATGGCGCGCCGGGGCGAGCTGGCGATCCGGGTCGCCCTCGGCGCCGGTCGAGGCCGGCTCTTCGGCCAGCTGCTCGCCGAGAACCTGTTGCTCGCGGGCACGGCTGCGGTGCTTGGCGTCATGATGGCGGCGTGGGGCACGACCGCGCTGGTCTCGCTGGTGCCGCGGTCCGTCGGCGTGCCGGCGCTGGCCGAGGCCGGCGTCAACGCGACGGTGCTCGCGTTTGCCGTGGTCGTCACCCTCATCTCGGCGATCGCGTTCAGCGTATTTGCCGCGGCTTGTGCCGGCAGCCGCGATGCCGGGGCCGCGCTCGTCTCGCGCACGCGGCAGACGATGTCGCGCGCCGCTCGACGGACGGCGAGCACGATGGTCATGGTCGAGGTCGCCCTGGCGGTGATTCTCCTCGTCGGCGCGGGTCTGGTGCTGCGCTCGTTTGCCGCGCTGCTGGCCGTGGATCCCGGCTTCGATCGCCGTGACGTCACGACGGTGTCCATGGCCCTGCCGGCCGGCAAGTACACCCCGGCGGACGCGCGGCACGGCTTCTACCGGCAGGTGTGGCCCGCGCTCGAGGCGCTGCCCGGCGTGGAACGGGTAGGATCCGCCGCCGTCGTGCCCCTCACCGGCAACAACTGGACGACGCCATTCGAGCGCGTGGATCGCCCGGTGCCGGCCGGCCAGCGGCCGCCCGACATCGGGTGGCAGCAGGCCTCGCGCGGGTACTTCGAGGCGCTGCGCATTCCGCTGCTGGCGGGCCGCCACTTTGCGCCCGAGGACGCGAAAGGCCCGCCAGTCGTGATGATCAGCGAGGCCGTCGCGAAGCGATTCTTCGGTCCCGGCGAGAACCCGGTCGGCACTCGTTTGAAGTTCGACAAGACAGAGGCAGAGATCATCGGCGTCGTCGGCGACATCCGCCGGGCCACGCTGACCGAGGAGCCGCGCGCGGATCTCTACATCTCGTTCGAGCGAACGGTTCCCGGCGGGACGACGTTGTTCATCAGGTCGAAGCCGGGTCAGACCGTTTCGTACGAGGCGGTACGCGCGGCCATTCGAGGTCTCGAGCCCAATGCCCGCGTCGAGCCGTCGGTCTCGCTCGACGAAGTCGCGGCTCAGTCGGCCGGCTCGACGCGGCTCGTGATGTGGCTGCTCAGCGTGTTCGGCATCGTCGCGCTCGCGCTCGCGGCGATTGGCGTCTACGGCGTGCTCGCCTATGCCGTGCGCCAGCGCACGCGCGAGTTCGGCACGCGCGTCGCGCTCGGCGCGTCGAGCCGCTCGATTCAGGGGCTGATTCTGCGACAGGGCACCGTCATGGTCGGCGCCGGTCTCGCGGCCGGACTCGTGGTGTCGCTCGTCGCCACGCGGGCCCTTCGGTCGCTCCTCTATTCCGTGAGTGCGTACGACCCGGCGACGATCGCGGCGGCCTGCGGCGTGCTCGTGCTCGTCACGCTGGCGGCGTGCTACCTGCCGGCGCGACGCGCCGCCAAGGTCGAGCCGTCGCGGATCCTGGCCGAGTGAGGCCGGTGAGAGCCGCTAGACGCCGGACTCACGAGCGCTCGCCAATCGCCACCAGGCCCGTGACTGTTCTGAAGATGAGCGCGCCCTGCGTGACGGCCGGCGTCGCAAACGTCATCGCGCCGAGTTGATTGCGGCCGACGATCTCAAACGATCGGCCCGCCCGCACGACCGTGACCTCGCCGTCGTCGTTCGTGAAATACACGTGGCCGCCGGAGCCGACCGGCGAGGCCGAGTACCCGACGCCCGTCGAGAGCCTCTGCTGGGACACGCGCGCACCGGTGACGGCGTCATGGAGCGTCACGACGCCGTTGCTGGCCAGGATGTAGAGCACGCCGCGGTAGACGAGGGGCGTGCACAAGTAGGGCGAGCCGCGATCGATGGTCCACGCAACTGCCGGCTGGGCGGCACCGGCGGACGGCGTGATGTCGCCGCTGGCGCCGGCGCGAATCGCATACACGGGCCGTTCGGCGCCGCCGCCCGCGACGATGGTGACATCGCCCGACGTAAACGGCGTCGGGACCCGATCCCAGGTGTCCGGCGCGGCGTTGTTCAGGCGCCACAGCTCGCGGCCCGTGCGTGGATCGAACGCGCGGATCCATTCGCGCCCATTCGTGACGAGCTCAGCAGTTGTCCCGCGCCGGACGATCGAGGGCGACGCCCACGCCATCCCCTCGCTCCGCGCCACGCGCCACACTTCCTTGCCACTCGCCAGTTCGTATGCGGCCAGATGCCCGCCCCGCTGCCAGTCGTTCTGCACGATGGCGAGGTTCTCGTGAATCACCGGCGAGCTCGCGGGATCCAGCATGGCCTAGTGATCGTCCGGACCGGGCTGCCGCCATCTGAGCGTGCCCTGGCGATCGAAGCACACGAGCCCTTCGTAGCCGAGCGACAGCACCACGAACTCGCCGTTGGTCGCCGGCGTCGCGTTGGCATACGTCCCCCGCACGTGGCGCGGCTGGCGCGGCACGCCCGCGGCAGCGGCGCGTTCCCACACAATCGCGCCCGTGCCACGGTCGATCGCATAGAGCGTCCAGCGGTGTTCCACGGTGTCTTCGGCGAAGACCACGGATTCGACGGGCGGGCTGACGACGCTCGAGCCGGCGACGCGAGTAGACGTGACCGCATAGATGCGGTCGCCCCACACGACGGGACTCGCGTGGGACAGCCCCGGCAAGTCGCGCCGCCATCGCACGCGATTGCCGCTCGCGACGTCCCACGTCGTCGGCAAGGCGCCGACTTCAGCGATGCCGGCCGCATCGGGACCGCGGAAGGAGGGCCAGTTCTGTGCGCCAGCGGACAGACCGAACACGAATACAGCGACAAGAGAGAGACACAAACGCATGGCGACTCAGACGTCGGCGGCGGCTGCGCAGTTCTGGGTCATCCCTGCGCCGCCGCGCGCGCTCGCTGCATTTCAGGTGAAGGCCGTTTGTCCCTCGCGGCAAGCTGGCAGCGAGGTGCTCATGAAACGACTGATTCTTCCGCTCATCGTGGCCGTCGTCTGCGCGATCACGGCGCCGGCGTTGGCGCAAAGCAAAGACTTCGCCGGGTCGTGGACGCTCGACGTCGAGAAGTCGGGGACCAAGGACGGACCGCCCACGATGACCTCGCAGGCGAACGAATCCTCCGCCGCGGCACGCTCAAGCAGTTTCTGCGCACGCTGGATCCCGGACAGTTCGTGCGCGTCCATCGATCGGCGGCCGTCAACGTCCGCCACGTCCGGGAGCTCGCCCTCACCGGCGGCGGCGCGTTGACCGCCAGGCTGACCTCCGGCGCCGCTGTCGGGGTCGCGAAGGCCTTTCGGGCCGAGCTCGAGGAACGGCTGCGGGCGCTGCCGTAGCCGGGTTAGGCTCTTAAGCGCTGTGACCGATCCGGACGACGACTTCGCCACGCTCTTTGCCGCATCCCTCGCGACGAAGCGCCTCGAGAGAGGGCAGACGATCGAGGGCACGATCGTGGCGATTGGCTCGGACGTCGCGTTCGTCAATGTCGGCGGCAAGGGTGAGGCGACGATTGCGCTCGACGAATTGAGAGACGACGACGGCGCGCTCGAAGTCGCAGTCGGCGATCGGGTCACAGCCGTCGTGGTCTCGACCGCGGGCGAGCTGACGCTCTCGCGCCGGCTGGCGCGCGGCGCCGCGACGCTGCGGCAGCTCGAGGACGCGTTTCAGGCCGGCCTGCCCGTGGAGGGCAAGGTCGAGCGAGCCATCAAGGGCGGCTACGAGGTGCGGATCGGACACCAGCGTGCGTTCTGCCCGATGTCGCAGATCGACATCGCCCGCACCTCCGATCCCGCCGTCCACGAGGGTCGCGTCTACACGTTTCGGATCGTCGAGTTCAAGGAAGACGGCCGGAACGTCGTCGTGTCGCGCCGGGCCCTCCTCGAGGCGCAACAGCAGGATCAGGCCGCCGACGTCCGCAAGTCGATCGTCCCCGGCGCCGTGGTCACCGGTGACGTGGTGTCGGTGCGCGAGTTCGGCGCGTTCATCGATCTCGGCGCCGGCGTGCAGGGATTGCTCCACGTCTCCGAGATGGGGTGGTCACGCGTCAGCGCGGCGTCGGTCGTCGCCGTCGGCGACCGGATCGCCCTGAAAGTGCTGCGGGTCGAGGACGGCGGGAAGATCGCGCTCGGCTTGAAGCAGCTCCAGGACGATCCCTGGTCGAAAGTACAGGCGACGTACGCGATCGGGCAGGTACGGGACGGGCGAGTCACCCGCGTCGCCGACTTCGGCGCGTTTGTCGAGTTGGAGCCGGGCGTCGAAGCGCTGGCTCATGTCTCGACATTCCCTCCGACCGGCCGGGCCGGCGGATGGGCGAAAACCGCCGGCGTCGGCACGACGGGCGCGTTCACGATCGTGGCCATCGATCTCGAGAAGAAGCGCATCGGCGTGGCGCCCGTGGCGGAAGGACCGGCCGCGCGTGACTCGCAGGAAGCGGCCGACGTTCAGGAGTACAGCGACCGCGAGGACGCGAAAGCGTCAGAAGGATTCGGCACGATGGCCGACAAGCTCCGCGGGGCTCTCCGGCCGCGCGACGACTAGGGAGTAACAAAACCTGCGCATGGTTGGTAGCACCATCGGTCAGTACCAGATCGTGGCCAAGCTGGGCGCCGGCGGCATGGGCATCGTCTATCGCGCCCGTGACACGCAGCTCGGGCGCGACGTCGCCATCAAGGTCCTGCCCGCGGAGGTGGCGGCCGATCCAGACCGGCTCGCGCGCTTCGATCGCGAGGCGCGGCTGCTGGCATCCGTCAATCACCCGAACATCGCGACGATCCATGGGGTCGTGCAGTCTGGCGACGCTCCCGCGATCGTCCTCGAGCTCATCGAGGGCGACACACTCGCCGATGTGGTCCTGCGCGGGCCGGTGCCCGCCCGCGAGGCGATCCGGCTGGCCGGCCAGATCGCGGAGGCGCTCGATGCGGCGCACGCCCGGGGCGTGATTCATCGCGACCTCAAGCCGGCCAATATCAAAGTCACGCCGCAAGGCCAGATCAAGGTGCTCGACTTCGGCCTGGCGAAGGCGTTCTCGCCGTCAGGCCAGGATTCCGACGCGCCGACCGTCACGCGCGAGGCCACGCGTGAAGGGGTCGTGGTCGGCACGGCGGCGTACATGAGCCCGGAGCAGGCCCGTGGTCAGACCGTGGACAAGCGCACCGACATCTGGGCGTTCGGCTGCGTGGTGTACGAGATGGTCACCGGCCGACGCGCGTTCCAGGGTGCGACGACATCGGACACCATCGCGGCGATCCTGCACCGCGACCCGGATTGGACGGCGCTGCCGCCCGCGCTGCCGCCGGATGTCGCGCGCCTCCTGCGGCGGTGTCTCACCAAGGACCTCGCGCAGCGGCTTCGCGACATCGGCAACGTGCGCGCTGACCTCGAGGAGTCAGCGGCCCCGACCGCGGCGCCGCCGGAATCCGTTCCCGTCGGTGCTCGTCGCTCCTCCTCCTGGGTCATCTGGCTGCCGATCTCTGCCGGCATCCTCGCGCTGTTCGCGGCGCAGCAATTCGGGCTGTTTCAGCGCGCGCCGCCCCGGTCGCAACCGCCGGCCCTCTCGCGCTTCGTCGAAACGCTGCCGCCCGGTCTGCTGCTGGCGCCGGCGCCGGCGTTCGCGCTCACGCAGGATGGCCGTCGTCTGGCGTATGTCGCCGTCCAGGACGGCACACGGACGCTGTACGTTCGAGATTTCGACGAGACCGTCGCGCGGCCGCTCGCGGGCACCCAGGATGCCGATCAGCCGTTCTTCTCGCCTGACGGCCACTGGATTGGCTTTTTTGCGGAAAGCAAACTGAAGAAGGTCGCTGTCGGGGGCGGCGCGCCGCACGTGATCGCGCCCGTCTCCAATCCGCGCGGCGGCACGTGGCTGCCCGACAACACGATCGTCTACGCGCCGTCAGCGGCCGCTGCGCTCCTCCGCATCCCGGCCGAGGGCGGCAAGCCCGAGCCGGCATCCACGCTGGACCGTCAGGTGAACGAGGCCGCTCACCGATGGCCGCACGCGCTGCCGGGTGGCGAGGCCATCGTGTACGCCGCCGGGCCGACGGTCTCGGCGCGCGAGTGGATGGAGGCGCACATCGTCGCGCAATCGCTCACGGGCGACCGCCGGCGTGTCATTGCACCCCACGGCACGTTCCCCCAATTTGCCCCGACGGGACATCTTCTGTACTCACAGGTCGGGAGCGTGTACGCGCAGGCATTCGATCCCGGGACGTTCCAGACGACAGGTGACCCGTTCCCGATTCTCGAACGTATCGCCTGGGGTGGCGGCACCAACGGAGGCTCATTACTCTGGGCCGTGTCGCCGGCGGGGACGATGGCGTACGTCGCGGGCTTCGAGCGGCAGTTCGAGGTCGTGCTGCTCGATCGGCAGGGCAAGGAGCGCGTCGTGCTGCCTGCAGGGAGCTACAACTCGCCGCGACTCTCGCCTGATGGGCGGCTGATCGCCGTCACCGTGGTGGGCACGACCGACTCCGAGGTGTGGATCCATGACATCGCTCGCGGAACAACCACCAAGCTGACGTCCGGCGGGCGCAACCTGTGGCCGGTCTGGTCACCGGACAGCACGCAGATCGCCTACGCGTCGAGCCGCGAGGGATCGACCAACACGTACTGGCGGCGGGCGGATGGCTCAGGCCGCGAGGAGCAGCTGACGTCGAGCGCGTACACGCTCATCCCGCAGTCGTGGTCGCCGGATGGCAACGACCTCGTGCTGACCGACGTGGATCCGGGGCGCACCAATCGCATCGCCCTGATGTCCACGCAGGGCGCGCACCCCATCCGCGCCTTCCCGACCGGAGACAGCCCGTCGTCTCTCGCGTCTCTCTCAGCCGATGGTCGTTGGATGGCGTACGCCTCGAGCGAGTCGGGCCGGAACGAGGTGTACGTGCGGCCCTACCCCGGTCCGGGCGCGGCGCTGCAGATCTCGACCGCGGGTGGGGACGAGCCGCTGTGGGTGGGCCGGGCGTATGAGTTGTTTTTCCGCCGCGGCGAGACGATCTTTTCGGTGACGCTCGCGAGCTCGGGCGGCCGGTTGACCGCCAGTGCCGCGACGCAGGTCTTCAGCGGCCGTTTCGCGCCCGCCGGCACACGAACGGGCTACGACGTCTCGGCCGACGGGCGCACGTTCCTGTTTGTGAAGTTCGTCCAGCCCCGCGACAACCTGTCGCAGTTCACGATTCTGCTGAATGGCCTGAGCGCGATTCGGCCGAAGGCCGGTTCGGAACGATGAATCAGGGCGAACCGCACCAGCCGTCGATCGCATCGAGCACGCCGGCGTCCACGCCCTCGTCGAACTTCCGCGCGTAGAGATCAGGCGCCTGCCGCAGGTCGTCCAGATCGGCAGTTGTGAGCACCTTCGGACCGGGCCATTGAATGAAGCGCAGGTCGTCGTTGACGATCGCATCGCGGAGCGGCGAGTTGAGCAGGATCGTCTGGAAGAACATTTCATCCGGAATCCGGACGCGCTCGAAGTACGGCACGTAGGCGGGGTGATCCGCCAGGAACGAGCCCACGTAGTCGACCGCCGTGCGGCACAGGGTCCAGTAGCCGGATCCGAAGTACGGCGTGAGGCCGTACGGCAACTCCCGCTCCGGCAGACGGGCGTAGCCGCCGTCTTCGAGGCCGTCCACCGGCAGCGGGCGATGGTTCATGAACGATCGTCCGGCCTGGGCCCCGAGCACCTCCTCCACGTGACGATTCGGCTTGATCGGATAGTCCTGGCCGGTGAGGAGCGTGACGTAGTCGAACGCCAGCCCGGACGCCGCGAGCTGGCCGAGGCCCTTCAGCGTGGCCCGCACGTGACCGAAGTCGCCCCACTGGCACGAATGCCTCGCCAGGAACTCGACGTTCGGCGCCGAGGCCAGCCCGGCCCTCGCGGCGTCGTAGTCGGCGTCGGCCGTCCGCTCGTCCACGTGGATGTAGAAGACGCGGTGTGGATGGCTGAGCGCGCGCACCAGGCGCACGAGCTGTGCGGGTCGCTTGTACGCCGAGATGATGTACGCGATCGTCACGACGTCCGTTTGGGCCCGAAGTTCGCGCGCCGGTCGCGATCCACCCACATCGGATGGGCCGCGAGCGACGCGTACTCAATCTCCAGGGGGTTGCGGATGTACGGCTTCTGCGCCTCCCACCCTTCGTACTTCACCTGCGCGATGACTCCGGTGGTCCGTCCGTACTTCATCAGCTCCACCGGCTGATGCGCGGTCGTCCAGAGGCGATCGGGCGACGAGTCGTAAATCGGGCGGTTCTGTGACGCGACGATCTCGCCGATGTCGCGCTTCATGAAGATCACGAGCACGTCCGGGTCCGAGAACATCCAGAGGCTCGCGGCCAGGCTCGGGCACTGGATCACGATCCGATCGAGTGTGTCGACGATCGTCAGCACCTTGCGGATGTTGTCGACGCCGAACTCCATCTCGTCGACGTAGCGGTACCCCAGGTCGGCCGCGATCATCTGGGCACAGATCGTGGTGCCGGAGCGCTGCGGGCCGGACACGAGAATCTTCTTGTACGGCGCCAGGTGCTCGAACATGCGCTTCTCCTTTCCCGCGTGCTGCAGTATCTTGGCGTCATCATGACTACCCGTATTATCGTCGCCGTCTTCGTCGCCGCCTCGTCGTTCCTTGCGGCGTTCGCCCAGGCCCCGCAGCAGGGCGGTGACCAGTTCCTCGACGGCATCGGCGAGACCGGGCTGGTCGCCCGCTACCTCTTCAGCGACAACGCCGAAGACTCGTCGCGCAACCAGTTCCATGCGACGCTCAGCGGCACCGGCGCGGAATTCGTGGAGGACGGCCAGTTCCGCCGCGTGCTGCTGCTCACGGGCAACGGCAGCTACGCGCAGCTCCCCGGCCGCACGCTCGAAGGGGAGGACACGATCAGCGTCGCGGGCTGGCTGTATCTGCACGCGGGCGCCTCGGGGCCGGTCTTCGACTTCGGCCAGAGCGCATCGAGCCGGCTGTTTGCGGTCGCGAGCAAATCGGGTTTCCGCGCGTCGGTCGTCACGGGCGGGACGGTGCGCGGTGAAGCGGCGTCCGGAACCATCGCGGAGAACCAGTGGGTGCACTTCGCGGTCGTGCTCGATCCGGCCAGTCGCGTCCTCTCCGCCTACGTGGACGGCGCGAAAGCCGGTCAGGCGACGAACGTCACCGCGAACGCGACCGACATCGTGAACCGGACGTCCGCGGCGTCCAATCGCTTCTTCCTCGGCCGATCGCAGCAGGACGGCGCGGCGACACTGCACGGCCGGTTCCGCGACGTGCGCATCTATCGGATCGCGCTGACCGATCCGCAGGTGGCCACGATCCAGACGAACGCCCTGGCCGCCCGCCAGCAGGCGGCCGGGCGCGGACGAGGCGCGCAGCCGCCGGCGATTTCAACCGCGGCGATTCCGAAGGAATCCGTTTTTGCGGCGCGGCTGTCGCACGTCCCCGACATCACGGTCGATACCGTCGTCGGCACGCTGCCGCGGCTGCCGGCCGCCGTCCGCGCGGTCTATCGCGATAACCGGCAGGGTCCGGACGTCCGGGTGCTCTGGCCGGCGCCGACGGACACGACCTCGGTGGCCAAGGCCGGCAGTTACACGATCACCGGCAGAGTGCCCGGCACGGCCATCGAGCCGAAGGCCAACGTGATCGTGAAGGTGCCGGTCGGGACGCTGACCCCGCCGAGCCGGCTGGCGGAGGCGTTTCCGCTGAGCGCCGTGGCGCTCGATCGCGACGCCAGCGGCCGGGAAACGCCGTTCATGAAGAATCGCGACAAGTTCGTCAGCGGCCTCGCCGCGAGCAATCCGGATGCGTTCCTCTACAACTTCCGCGACGCGTTCGGGCAGCCGCAGCCGCCGGGCGTGAAGCCGCTCGAAGGGTGGGACAACCAGACGACGAGGCTCCGCGGACATGCGAGCGGTCACTACCTCAGCGCGATCGCGCAGGCCTACGCGAGCACGACGTACGACGAGGCGTTGCGCAAGAACTTCCTCGGAAAGATGAACTACCTGATCGACACGCTGTACGACTTGTCGCAGAAGTCGGGCAAGCCGGAAAAGCCGGGTGGTCCGTCCGTGGCGGATCCGACAGCGGTGCCGCCGGGTCAGGGCCGTGACGGGTACGACTCGAATCTGAGAGCGGGCGCGATCCGGACCGACTACTGGAACTGGGGCGCGGGCTTCATCAGCGCGTATCCGCCCGACCAGTTCATCATGCTCGAGAAGGGCGCCACGTACGGCACGCGCGACTCGCAGATCTGGGCGCCGTATTACACGCTCCACAAGATCCTGGCCGGCCTGCTCGACAGCTATGAAGTCGCCGGCAACAAGAAGGCGCTCGAGATCGCGCGCGGCATGGGGACCTGGGCGCGCGCGCGGCTGAACGCGGTACCGCCAGAGACGCGCGCCAGCATGTGGGGCCGCTACATCGCCGGCGAGTACGGCGGCATGAACGAAGTCATGGCGCGCCTGTACCGCCTCACCGGCGACAAGGCGTTCCTCGAGACCGCCAGGCTCTTCGACAACACGGCGTTCTTCTACGGCAACGCGGCGCGCGAGGGCGGGCTGGCGAAGAACGTGGACACCATCCGCGGCAGGCACGCCAACCAGCACATCCCGCAGATCACCGGCGCGCTCGAGACGTTCCGGGGATCGAAGGAGCTGCCGTACTACGCCATCGCCACGAACTTCTGGGAGATGGTCAACGCGAATTACATGTACAGCATCGGCGGCGTCGCCGGCGCCAGGAACCCGAATAACGCCGAGTGCTTCATCGCGCAGCCCGGCACGATCTGGGAGAACGGGTTCGCGAGCGGCGGCCAGAACGAGACGTGCGCCACGTACAACCTGTTGAAACTGGATCGGCAGCTCTTCATGTACGACCAGAGCGGGAAGTACATGGATCATTACGAGCGCGCGCTCTTCAACCACATTCTGGCGTCGGTGGCCGAGGGGGACGCCGGCAACACCTACCACGTGCCGCTCAACCCGGGCGCCCAGAAGCGCTTCGGCAACGCGCAGATGAACGGCTTCACGTGCTGCAACGGCACGGCCCTCGAGAGCAACACGAAGCTGCAGGATTCGATTTACTTCCGAAGCGCGGACAACGGCACGCTCTACGTCAATCTCTTCGTGCCCTCGACCCTCAATTGGAGTGAGAAGAAAGTCACCGTCCAGCAGGTCACGGACTTTCCGTACGCCGACACGACGAAGCTCGTCATTAAAGGGAACGGCCCGTTCGACTTGAAGGTCCGCGTGCCGCGCTGGGCCACGCGCGGCTTCCACGTGAAGGTCAACGGCCGCGACCTCGCGCTCAAGACGACGCCCGGCAGCTACGTGTCGCTCGGCCGGACCTGGCGCCCGAATGACACGGTTGAGATTCGCATGCCGTTCGGTTTCTACCTGGACGCGGTCGTCGACCAGCCGAACGTCGCCAGCATCTTCTACGGGCCCGTCCTGCTTGCGGCCGAAGAGTCCGGCGCGAGAACCGACTGGCGCCCGGTGACGCTCGACGCCACAGACATCGGCAAGTCCATCACCGGCGATCCGGCCACGCTGCGGTTCAAGCTCGGTGATGTCGTGCTGAAGCCGTACTACGAGACGTACGGCCGCAACTCGGTGTACGTGCACGTGACGGTGAAGTAGGCCCGCTGTCTTTCTACACCACGCCGGTTTCCCACGGATAGGGAGGCTGACCGGCGGGATCGCCGCCGACGAACGTCGATGCCCGCATCCGGGCCCGTGGGGTGTCGGCCACAAAGAATGGCATCGACGTCCCGCCCGTCACGACGCCGGGCGCCTGCAGTTCCTCCCGCGTCCACTGAAAGAGGTCCTGCTTCGTGAACGCCTTGGTCCGGATCAGCGGCGCCTGGTTGAGCCGGATCCCGGCGAACAGCGATTCCTTGTCAAGCGGTCTCGTCAGGTATCCGTTCGCCTCGCACTCGCGATAGAGCGGCGTCGCCGGCAGCGGGTTGGCGACGAACAGGAGGTTCGCCGTCGAATACTGCGACGTCAGCTCTTTCGCGAATTGGAGCGTGCCGCGCACCTCCCGCTCGGACTCGCCCGGAAACCCGATGATGAAAAACGCCAGGCAGGGAATGTCGGCCTCGTCGAGCGCGCTCGCCGCAATGCGCACGTCCTCGAGGTCGAGCGCCTTGCGGACCACTTTGGTCAGCACCTCCTGCACGCCCGACTCCACGGCAATCGTGACGCTCCTCGCGCCCGCGGCCCGCAGCAGCCGGGCGACGTCCGGCGTGATCGTGTCCGCGCGAATGCCGTTTGGCGTGTCGAAGGTAATCCCGAGCGGGGCGATGGCCGTGAGCAGCTGGACCGTGTGCGTCGGATTGAGCGTCAGGTTGTCGTCTTCGAAGTGCACGTGGGTCACGCCGTACGTGCGCTTCACGTGCTCGATGTGCTTGACGACCGCCGACGGCGACTGGCGCCGGAACAGCTTGCCGACCTGCGAGTGGACGCTGCAGAAACTGCACGAATAGGGGCAGCCGCGGCTCGTGTGGATCGGCAGGCACCGCGTACCAGGCGCGCGAAGCCGGTACTTTCCGTAGTGCGGGTTGGCGTACATGCGATCGAGATCCAGCAGGTGATAGGCCGGCATCGGCAGCGCGTCGAGATCGGCGATCCACGGCCGCTGACCGGTTTCGACCGCAGCACCCGAGGCGTCGCGGATCAGAATGCCGGGCACATCGGGCAGATCGGCGAACGTCTTCGACTGGAGCGAGAAACGCGCCACGAGATCGCAGAACGTCCGCTCGCCTTCCCCCTTCACGAGCACGTCGATCGTCGGGTTCGTCTCGAGCAGGCGGCGGTTGTTGGGCGCAATCGACGCTTCGATGCCCCCGACAACGACCTGGATCGCCGGATCGATGGCCTTCACCATATCCGCCACCCGGATCGCGTCGGTGACGAACATCGAAAAGGCGTTCGAGATCCCGACGATGTGGGGCTTGAACGCGGCGATTTCGGCCGCCAGCTTCGCCGGAGCCGTGCCGAACCAGACGAGGTCGCCGTCAACGCTCGTCGTCGGGTCCGCCAGGCAGTCGATCAGCCGAACCTGGGCGCCCAACTGCTCGATGGAAGCGCCGAGCGAGGCGATGCCCACCGGAAAGTACGACTGGTACTCCTCGGCCAGACGCACCGGGTAGCTTTGCGGCGGACTGATGAGGCAGACGCGCAGCTCGGCACACGACTGAGCCATGGGTCGATCCTATGCGCAAAAGCGCATCCGCAGAACGTCATGGCTCGTCGCAGACGTGCCCGTGCGGGAAGCTCGCGAACAGCTTTGCGGTCTCGAACGAACTCGGCGGCGGTTCGCCGCCGAGCGCCTCCGCCTCGCCAACCGTTTTCGCGGGCCGTGGATGGCGCCCCGTGCCGGCGTAGTAGTCGTAATACTTGAGCTCCGGCTCGACGCGGCTGCTGTTCAGCCAGCGCGCCGGGATGCCGAACGCCTCGGCCACGATCAGGCCGTGCAGCGAGCCCGCGGCGACGAAGTCGCACGTCAGGATTTCGGCTACGACTCGTTCGGGCGCCTGGTTGGGGAAGATCACGCGGACGCGGTCGTCATCCGACACGTAGCCGTGGCGGTCGCTGAAATGCGGGACCACGCCCACGCGCCCCGCGACCGGTTGCCGGCGCCACTCCGGAAACAGCGTCGGCAGCAGGATCGCGGGATCCCCGAAGACCGCGGGCACGTCGAACGCATAGCGGCTGACGAGGAAATCGCGCGTGAGCGGGCCGCGTACCGCGGCCACGGTGAGACTCGAGAATCGCGGCGTGGCCACGAAGTCGTCCAGCGTCCGCAGGCCGACGCCCCACAGGACGTCGCCATCGCGCGCCAGGTGCAGCGCCGATCCGCCCGCGATGAACTTCCGATCCGGGTAACGCTCGTCGACGAGCGGCGGCTGGCATCCCAGGATCCGCTCGACGATCAACGGGAACAGGGCATCGCCGAAATTGATCGAAATCCCGTAGATCTCCGGGTCCGGCCGCCACGAGAAGAGCGGCAGGCACCGGCGGGCGGGTTGACGCGCCGGATCATTCATTGCGGAATGGCACGCCAGCAGGCGTCGAGATCCCGCTTGGGGGCTGTCAGAAACGAGGCGTGCGAATCACTCTCGCACAGCGAAAAGAACACGTCGTCGCCGAACTCGAAGGCCGCCATCACGTACACCACTCCGGGCAGGAGGCCCTGGGCTCTGCCGCCCACGAACAGCGGCCGGGAGGAGATGAACTTCGGCAGGCAGGTCTGCCGGTCCAGCAGGACAGCCCAGTGGTAGTAGAGCCGCTGGTATCCCCCCAGCAGGCGGAACTTGTGGACCATCAGGAGCAGGTGGTCATCGCCGTACGGCGTAGGGTTCGTACCAAGGGACAGTCGCGCTTCGAACCCGCCCAGATCAGAAAGCGATGGCGGGAGCTCGCACCGGACGCGCGTGTGAAAGTCCACACCGCCCGTCGAGACCAGGAGGACGAAAGGCGAGAAGGAATACAGCAGGAGAAGGTCCCCCTCGTGGTCGAAGTAGCACCAGTTCTTCTCCGATCCGGCCTGCGGGAAATCGATCTGCGGCAGGGTGAAGCCGATCAATCGGCGCCTGGCGAGATCGAGCTCCGCGTGCCACTGGCGCGCCACCCAGTAGGTGACCTTTTCGGGAAGGACTTCGATCTCGGCCATGACGCCGTGCGCCCAGATTCGCCCTTCGCGGTGATAGAGCCTGAAGTCTTCGAACTCCCGCCGCACCCTCGGGAAGTCGTCGCCGAGTTGAAGGATCTCCGGCGGCTCCAGGCGCAGCGTCGGGTCCAGACGCAGGAGAACGGGGGCGCCGGTCAGGAACACCTGCGAGTTCGCGCCGCCGGCGTGAAGCCAGTGACAGTCGGTGCCCTTGCCCACCAGCACGATCCCGTCGTCGGCCGGCACGGCGCCCGGATTCATGAGCCCGCCGTTGAAGCCGAGAAACCCTGGACCGCCGAGAGGCACGGCCTCGCTGAAGTCGATGACGGGCACATCCGACGGCGGCATCATGGCAGCGCGGAACACTCACTCCATTCGCAGCGCCACGACCGGATCGATCCTGGTCGCGCGGCGCGCCGGGAACCAGGACGCGCATGCCGCGACGAGCAGGAGCGTCCCTGACACCGCGACATAGATCAGCGGATCCGCCGGATTGACCTCGAACAGAACCTGCTGCATCAGCCGGGACACCGCGAGCCCCGCGGCGACGCCGAGCACGATGCCCACCAGCGTGAGGCGCGAGCTGTGGCCCAGCACCATGCGCATCACGGCGCCGGGCGTCGCGCCGAGCGCCATCCGAATGCCGATCTCGCTGGTGCGAAACGCCACGAGATGCGCCATCACGCTGTAGACCCCCAGGCTGGCCAGCAGGAGCGCGAGCGCCGACAATGAGCCGAGCAGCACGAGCGCGAGCCTTCGAGCCGCGACCGTATCGGCCACGCGCGTGGTGAGTGCCTGCGGCTGAAGCAACGGCAGGTCCGGATCCACCGACCGCAGCGCGTCGCGGACGACCGGCGTCAGCGCGACGGGATCCCCCTTGGTGCGAATCAGTATGTTGGTGAACGTCTCGGGCCGTTGGAGCGCGGGCAGGAAGTAGTCGGGCTCAGGCGCCGTATTCAGGTTCGTGCCGCGCACGTCCGCCACGATGCCCACGATCTGCGACGGCAGCTGGCCCATGCCGGTGATGAGCGTGCGCCCGATCGGCTCCGTTCCCGGAAAGTACTTCCGCGCGAATGCCTCATTGACGATCACGACATGCGGCACGCGCGCGGAATCGCGTTCGTCGAAATCGCGCCCGGCTCGAATCGGAATGCCGAGTGTCTGAAAGTACTGCGGCGAAACGAGATGCCGGTTCGCATTCGGCCGTTCGTGCATCGGCGGCACCGACGTCCCCATCACGGCGACGGGTGCCGGCGACTGCTGGCCCGTGAGCGGCACGCGGTCGGTGAGCGCGGCCGACGTGGTGCCGGGCAGCGCGCTGAGGCGCTGATAGAACTGTTCGTAGAACGCGACGAGCTTCTCCCTGGGGTAGCGCTCCGGGGGCAGGACGAGCTGCGCGGTGAAAATGCCGTCGGGCTTGAATCCCGGCTCCACGCGCTGGAGCCGGGCGAAGCTGGAGAGCAGCAGACCGGCGCCGATGAGCAGCACGACGGACAGTGAGACCTCGGCGACGAGCAGGCTCGCGCGCAGACGTTGACCCGTTCCGGTGGATCCACGGCTCGCTTCCTTGAGCGTTTCCTGTACGTTGACGGCCGACGCCTGGAGGGCCGGCACCAGCCCGATGGCCAATCCGGTGACGAGCGTGACGAGCACGGTGAAGGCCAGTGCCACCGGATCGAGTCTGATAGCGAGCACGCGCGGAATGAGGTCCGCGCCGGACGCGACGATGACGCGGAGCGCTCCCGCGGCGAGCGCCAGACCCAGGGCGCCCCCGAGCGTGGCGATCAGCATGCTCTCGGTCACCAGTTGCCGCACCACGTCGGCCCGGCTCGCGCCGAGCGCGAATCGCGCCGCGATTTCCTTGCGGCGGGCGGCGAACCTTGCGAGCAGCAGGTTGGCGATGTTGGCGCAGGCGATGAGCAGCACGCAGCCCACCGCGCCGAAGAGCATCAGATAGTTCCGGCGCTGCTGGCCCACGGCATCTTCCAGGAGCGGGACCAGCTCGATCTGAGACGACGCGTCGACGTGCGTCGCGTGCGCCTGCCGATACCCTCCCGCAACCACGTTCATGGCCTCGCGCGCCTGCTCGAGCGACACACCGGGCCGCAGCCGCGCGATCACCTGGAAAAAGAATCCGCCATTGTTCAGCTGCGAAGGCGCGAGATACGGCACTTCTGCCGGTCGCGGCACCCAGATCTGGAACTGGTTCAGGGGAAACGAGGCCGCCGCTTCGGGCAGGACACCAATGATCTTGTGCGGCCGACCATCGAGCGTGACGGTCTGTCCAAGGGCTGAGTCCTGCCGGTTGAAGTGGCGTTCCCAGAAGCGTGGACTGACGAGGACGACCGGCTCGCCGCCCGGGCGGTCCTCGTCTGCGGCGAAGTTTCGTCCGCGCAGCGGATCGACCCCCAGCGTGGGCAGGAAGTCGGCTGCGGCGTGGAGCCCAAGCACCTGTTCGGGATCGCCGCGTCCGGTCAGCGTAAACGCGTTGGGCGCGGCCAGCGCCAGATGACTGAAGACGTCCTGGCGTTGCTGGACCTCGAGGAAGCGCGGGTAGGAAAAGCCGACTCGAACGAAGTCTTCCGCCGGGTTGGTCGAGCTCAATCGGACCAGGCGTTCCGGCTCGTCATACGCCAGCGGCCGCAGGAACACCGAGTTCACCACGCTGAACAGCGCGACGTTTGCGCCGATGCCGAGCGCCAGGCCGAGAACAGCCACGGACGTGAAGCCTGGCGACTTGGTCAGCTGACGAACGGTATGGCGCACGTTCACGTGCACGGCGACCTCCGACCCCTATTCTGTCTCAGAGGGTCGCACGGCCTGCGTACGAGTTAGAATCCGCATCGGAGACGCCTTGTCATGATGACGGTCCATCGACGGTTCACGGCCGCAGCGATCGCGTTCGTCGTCGCCGTGCCATTGCTGCTGGCCGCGCGCGAGCAGGCCGCCGCGCGGCATTTCCCGCCGGCGGGGGACTGGCCGAAGCGCGATCCGGCCGAGCTCGGTCTGGATCCAGCGAAGCTCGGCGAGGCCATCAAGGCGGCGCTCGCCACGGAGAACACGAACACCCGGGACCTGTCGGTTGATATTCCCAACACGTTTCGCAACGAAGCGCCGTACAACAATTTGATTGGTCCGACGCAGGAGCGCGCCGGCGCCAACCTCCTCGTGATCTACAAGGGCTATGCCGTGGCGTCGGTTGGCGATACCGCGCGCGCCGACATGACCTTCAGCGTGACCAAGACGTTTCTCTCGACGGTCGTGGGCGAGGCGTTCGAGCGCGGACTGATCAAGGACCTGAACGACAAGGCCGCGGCCTACATGCCGGCGGGTGTGGACCTCTTCACGAGCCCGCACAACGCGAAGATCACCTGGGATCACCTGCTGCGCCAGACGAGCAACTGGTCCGGCACGATCTGTGGCAAGCCGGATTGGGCGGATCGTCCGCCGAACACTCAGAAGGATCCGAAGGAGTGGGAGAAGCGCCCGATGGTCGAACCGGGCACCGAGTTCGAGTACAACGACGCGCGCGTCAACGCCCTGGCTCTTGCGACGCTGTACCTCTTCAAGGAGCCGCTGCCGGCCGTCCTCAAGCGCGAGATCATGGACCCGATCGGCGCCTCGTCAACCTGGCACTGGGAGCCGTACGAGAACGCTTACGTCACGATCGACGGCAAGCGGATGCCGTCCATCCCCGGCGGCGGCCACCACGGGGGCGGGATGTTCATCAGCGGCTGGGACATGGCGCGGTTCGGATATCTCTTCCTCAACAACGGCCGGTGGGGCGACCGCCAGCTCGTGACGGAGAAGTGGATCCAGATGGCCCGGACCCCGGGTGTGAATCGCGGGTACGGGTTCATGAACTGGTACTTCAACGCCAACCGTCCGAACCGCGTCTCGTTCAATGGCAACGGGCCGAACATGATCTACATCGACTGGGAGCACGACCTGGTGATCGTCACGCGCTGGCTCGGCGGCGGCAACGCCTTCGTGAACGCGGTCGTCGCGGCCAAGGTCCAGTGACCATCGCATGGAGGCCGGGTCTTTAGACCCGGTTATCTGCGGAGGCCGGGTCTTCAGACCCGGCAGACCAGAATGGCGCTCGCCCCCGGCACACGGCTCGGCCCCTACGAGATCGTCAGCGCCATCGGCTCCGGTGGCATGGGCGACGTCTACAAGGCGCGCGACACGCGTCTCGACCGGACGGTGGCCATCAAGATCGTGCGCACGGACTTCAGCGAGCGATTCGAGCGGGAGGCGCGGTCGATCTCCGCGCTGAATCATCCGAACATCTGCACGCTGCATGACGTCGGCACGCAGGACGGCATCGCGTACCTGGTGATGGAGTTCGTGGACGGTGCGCCGATCGCCGGGCCGCTCGCGATCGCGGAGGTGCTCAAGTACGGCGCGCAGATCTGCGATGCCCTCGAAGCGGCGCACAAGAAGTCCATCGTCCACCGCGACTTGAAGCCCGCGAACATCCTGGCGACCAAGTCCGGTATCAAGCTGCTCGACTTCGGCCTCGCCAAGTTGCGGGCGACCACGCCGAGTGCCCCGGGCAACGAGGCGACGGTCGCCGCGCTCACCGGAGCGCACACGATCGTCGGCACGCCGCAGTACATGGCGCCGGAGCAGATCGAAGGCCGAGAGGCCGACGCGCGGTCGGACATCTTCGCGCTGGGGTGCGTGCTGTACGAGCTCATCACGGGCAAGCGCGCGTTCGACGGCAAAACCACGTCGAATGTCATGGCCGCCGTGCTCGCCACCGAACCGCGACGAATCACCGAGCTCGCGCCCGTCACACCCGCCACGCTCGACTGGGTGGTGATGCGCTGCCTCGAAAAGGATCCGGATGCGCGCTGGCAGAGCGCGCGCGATGTGGCACTGCAGCTGAAGTGGGTGGCGGATCAGCCGGATGCGGCCGGCGCGGGCGTGGCGAAGGCGCCGTCTCGCCGCGCGCTGCTGACAGGACTCGCGATCGGCATCGCCCTCACCGGCCTCGTGGCCGCCGCCTGGATCGGGATGTCGTCGTGGTCGGGACCGGCGTCGGGTTCCTCGGCCCAGCCAGTCAGCCTGAGCATTCACCTGCCGGAGAAGGTGTCCCTGCTGACATCCGGCTCCAGGCAGGGCATCGCGCTCGCGCCGAATGGACGCACCATCGCGTTTACCGGGCAGACCGATGACGGCACGGCGATCTTTCTGCGCCCGCTGGATCGCTTCGAGGCGGTGAAGGTCGCCGGAACCGAGGGCGGTTCCGGCCCGTTCTTTTCGCCGGACGGCCAGTGGATCGGCTTCTGGAGCGCCTACCAGCTCAAGATGATCCCGATTGGCGGCGGCAGCCCGGTTACCATCTGCGACGCTCCAGGACTCCGCGGAAGCGTGTGGCTGGCAGATGACACCATCGTGTTTTCACCAGCCCCGACGAGTCCGCTCTTCCGCGTAAGGGCACAGGGCGCAGCGACGCCGACGCCGCTGACCAAGCTCGATGCCGCGCAGCATGAAAAGACGCACCGGTCGCTCATCGGCCTGCCCGGCGGCAAGGCGGTGGTCTTCGTCATTGGATCAGATGAAATCGGGACGTACGACGAGGCCCGCATAGTCGCGCTGACGCTCGACACCGGGACGATCACGGAGCTGGTTAAGGGCGGGTACTCGCCGGCGTTCTCGCCGACCGGCCATCTGCTCTACGTGCACCGGGGCACCGTTTTTGCGGTGCCGTTCGATCCGGTCACTCTGAAGGCGGGCACGTCGCCGGTGCAGGTCCTGAAGAACGCCGCGACGTTGCCCAACTACGGCGTGTCGGAGTTTGACGTCTCCTCGACGGGCGTCCTCATCTACGCTCCGGGGGGCGATCGAACCGAGAGAATCGTGCTGCGTTGGATGGACCGGGCGGGAAAGCTCCAGCCGATTCCTGCCTCCGAGCAGCAGTACACCACCGTCGACATGTCTCCCGACGGCCGCCGCCTCTCGGTCGGCGTCGGCGGCGCCAACAACGTGCAGTGGGCCTACGACCTGGAACGCAATCAAATGACCAGGCTGACCACGCGCTTCGACGTCGAGGGAGGCGTGTGGACGCACGATGGATTACGTGTGACGTACTGGTCCGGCACCGACATCCGATCCGTCGCCGCCGACGGCAGTGGCAAGGAAGAGGTGCTGATTTCCGCGTCGGTAGCGGCCGGCCGCCGCCTCCTTCCTGAGAGCTGGTCGCAGGATGGTCAGACGCTGTCCCTCAGCGTTTACACGCCGGGAAAAGGAAGCGATGTCGGTCTCTACTCGCCGAGCACCAAGACACTCAACCTGCTCGTCGCGAGCCGGTTCGACGAATCGGGTGGCCGCTTGTCTCCTGACGGCAAGTGGCTCGCGTTCGTCTCCGACGAGTCCACACGACCTGAGGTCTACGTGCGGGCGACGGACGGCTCGAGCGGGAAGCACCCTGTGACGAGCGAGGGAGCTGAGGTCGTGCTATGGACGACGCAAGGGCGCGAGCTGCTCTATCCCTCGCCGAAAGGCCTGATGGCGGCGTCGTTCACGGCGGGCCCGACGCCCAGCTTCGGCAAACCGGTGCTGTTGTTCCACTTCAACGACGAACTGAAAAACATCCGCGGTGCGACGCCGTCGCCGGATGGCAAACGGTTCGCAGTGCTGCTCAACAAGCCACTTCCGCCGCTGACCGAAATCCGCGTCGTCACAAACTGGACGTTGGAGTTGGCGCGCCAGCGATAGGTGATGGCGCGCTGAATCGCATGGAGGCCGGGTCTTTAGACCCGGCAGACCAGCGTGACGCTCGCGCCGGCTACGCGGTTCCGAGCCGGCGCGCGGCCGCATCGAGCCGCCGGTCGAGCGTCCACAGCGGCCAGCGCTCAACCAGCGCGCTGGCGAGCAGGTGTGCGTCCACCCAGCCGATGCCGCTCCCCGGGAGTGCGCGTTCCTCGACCATCGCCAGCACCTCCTGGTGACCAAGGGTTCGTGCGATCGGTAATTCCGTGAGGAGATCGAGCACCCGGGCTCGATGCTTCAGCCCGCCGAGGGCGAGCTCGCCGATCACGAACGGATGGCACCCGACCTGGCCCTGGTCGAGGAGCCCGGCGAGGCGCGAGTTGCGCCGCCGCAAATGGTCCACCCAGACCGAGGTGTCGACGAGGATCACCGCGACCGCCGGCTGGCGGCCCGGCGCCGGGGCGCGCTCTTCAGCGATGGTTCAGTGCCCCCGAGCGCGGCCAGCCGGCGCGCGCTCTCGCGGGCAATGAGCGCCCGCAGGCCTTCGTGCACGAGCGAGGTTTTCTCGACGACGCCGGTCAGGCCGCGCGCCTTTTCAATCAGCGCCTCATCGAGGATGAGCGTTGTTCGCATATGCATCAGTATGGTGACTGTATGCATATCTGTCAAGGTCGCCCCGGGCGCTCGCGGCTAGTTGTTCCTGAGGATCGTCGCGGGATCGATTCGTGACGCACGCCGCGCCGGCATGCCACCAGCAATCGCCCCGACACCCGCCAGCACGATCGCCGCGCTGACGAGGGCGATTGGATCTCGGGGCGTGAGGCCGTAGAGCAACGACGCGATGAAAGCCCCGACGGACAGGGCAGCGCCGGCGCCGGCCGCGATCCCGATCCCGACGAGGACGCCGACACGCGAAAGGATCAGCCGCACGATTCCGCCGGGCGTCGCGCCGAGCGCCAGCCGGATGCCGATTTCCGCACGCTGCCGGCTCACGGCATGGGACGTCACGCCGTAGAGCCCAAGCCCCGCCAACAGGACCGCCAGGACGCCGAAGAACGCCGACAGTGCGGCGACGATCCGTTCCTGCGTCATCGCGGCATTCAGGCCGTCGGCCAGCGGACGCATCGTGAACGCCAGATCGGGATCGGTCGCCCTGAGCGCGGCGGAGACATCCTGGATCGATCCCGACGGAGCGCCGGCCGTCCGGACGCTGATCGCGGCGGTCGGCCTCCCGGGCGGGCCAGCGGCCGCGGCCTGCTCGAGCGGGACGTACATCGTCGGCGGCGCGGCATCACGGAGCGTGCGCAGCTTTCCATCCGCATGGAAACCACCCTGCAGGACCTGATCGGCCACGACGCCCACAACCGTCCGCTCCGACACGATCTCGCCGACCGCGCTTCGGCCTGGGAAGAACATCCTCACGAACGCCTCGTTGACGATGACCGCGGGCAATCCCGCGGCGGTATCGCGGGCGTCGAAGTCACGTCCGGCGCGGATCGCCGTGCCGTAGGTGGCAAACCAGCCCGCCGTGATTCGATTCGACAGCACGACGCGCGCGGATTCAGTACCGGCCGGTGCGCCCGGCACCGTGACTTCGCCTGGAAGCCCCATGTCGAGTGGCGTGGACGACGAAGCGGCAGCTTGCATCACGCCGGGGACTGCCGAGACGACATCCTTCAGCCGATGGTAGAAGCCCACCCGCGACGCGGGGGCAATCTGCGTGCGTGAGATGTCCACGGACACCAGCAGGACGCGATCCTTGTCGAAACCCATCCGGACGTCCGACAGTCGGGTGAACGATCTGACGAACAGGCTCGCGGCGATCAACAGCACGAGCGAGAGCGCGACCTGGACCACGACCAATCCGCTCGAGAGACTTCGGGACCCGCCGGAGGCCACGCTGCGGCCCTGCTGCTTCAGCGCATCGACTGGCGTGACCCGCATCGATCGGAGCGTGGCGCCGGTTCCGAACAGCAGCGCCGTGAGTGCCGCGATCGCCGACGCGAATCCAAG
>Ga0137326_1000045_pt1 | contig 45611 bp, 44 predicted proteins | sample EasRivERMZT500_2_FD_102292 | JGI IMG/M metagenome (GOLD analysis project Ga0137326, IMG submission 102292) | Soil microbial communities from meander-bound floodplain in the East River, Colorado, USA - East River MetaG ERMZT500_2 | ecosystem: Environmental > Terrestrial > Soil > Floodplain ... | reverse complement strand
TCAAGGCCGCTCGGATCGACGTCGACGGACCGGTGGCCTTGATGAACATCGGGGTCGAGGTCGCTGGCGTCTCGCAAGTCATCCCGATTTCGGCGCAAGTCTCGCGGTAACGCGGGCTTACGGCCACAATCTTCGGGGTAACCATGGCTGACACGCCGACGCCGCGTTCGTACCAGCAGACGCTGGGCGATATGTTCGATGCCTTCCTCTCCAACCAGGGCATCAACAGCCTGCGCGTGGGTGGACCCATCGTGTCCATCCTCGAAGCTGCCGCCCAGAGCGACACTCGCAACTCGCAGGACATCTTCAACCTCCTGACCTCGAACGACCTGGACAACGCCACGGGCCTGGCCCTCGCGCGCAAGGGTGCGGACGAGCAGGTCCCCAAGCTGGAGATCACGCCGGCCACCGGCACGGTGACCATCTCGGACACGAGCTTCACGAAGAAGTCGACCAACCTGTTCCAGGGCGCGCCTGCTCCGATCGTCGGCTCGGGCGTCACGTCCCCCATCAACGTCGTCGACGCCGACAGTTTTCCCTCCAGCGGCAGCATCTACATCGGCCGCGGCACGAACAACTACGAGGGCCCGCTCGTCTACACCAGTAAGGTGAACGCCGGCAACCACTGGGAGTTGACCCTCGCCTCTCCGGGCACCACCAGGTTCCACAACACGTCGGAGACAGTCATCCTCGCCCAGGGCGGCAACCGCGTGGTCGGCCCGAACACGGTCATCCGCACGCCGCAGGCGAGCACCTCGACTGCGGTCGAGTTCCGCACGCTGTTTCAGGTCACGCTACCCGACGGTGAGACTGAGGTCCCGGCCGTCGAGGTCGTGGCCGAGACTCCCGGTCAGATCGGCAACGTCATCGCGGGTGCTATCCGCGAGTTCGTCAGCTCGCCCTTCACGGGTGCGGCCGTCACTAACCCAACCCCCTACACCAACGGTCGCGAGACTGAGAGCGACGACGAGTACCGCGAGCGCATCCGCGCGGTCCGCGCCTCGCGGCAGCTTGGAACCAAGCTCGCCATCGAGACCTCGGTCACCGGCATCACCGCGTTCGACGAGAATAAGCGCATCAACAGCGCGAGCCTCGTGAAGCGCTACGGCTTCCCAGCCACACTCTACGTCGACGACGGTACCGGCTACGAGGAGAAAACTGCAGCGGTCGCCTTCGAGAGTTTGATGGACGACGCGACTGGTGGTGAGAGCCACTTCCAGACCACTCAGCGTCCAGTCGCGCGGGCCTACGTCCAGACGACGAACTCCTCTCCCTTCGTTCTCCGCAGCTCGGACCAGCTGTCCGTCAAGGTTGGCGGCACGGTGTACACCCACCCGTTCGATGAGGAAGACTTCCACTCGATCAGCAACGCGTCGGCGTTCGAGGTGGTGGCGAGCATCAACTCGAACCCCGATATCGCCTTTGTGGCCCGCACCGCGGAGCAGGGCACAAAGGTCGTCATCTTCGCGAACGCGGACACCAACGAGGACATCGAGGTCGTCGACAACGTCGGGGGCACCAACGGCAACGACGGCCTATCTTTCCCGGCTGGCGTTGGCTACACGATGCGCCTCTACAAGAACGACCGCCTGCTATTTAAGGACGGCCGAGTCGCGCAGGCGGAGAGCCTGTCCTTCGCCTCGTGGGACGCGGTCACTGGCACGCAGACGCTCGTAATCTCGGTCGACGGCACGCCCCCGCTGACCATCTCGTTCGACGACCAAGCCTTCATCGATGCCAACACCGGCTATGCGACGGCCGGCCGGAACTCACTTGCGGCCTGGGCTGCTGTGATCAACGCCAACGTCCCGGGCGTCACCTGCGTGATCAACTCGGGCAAGCTCGTGCTCACGTCCAACGCAGGCCCCGTGGAAAAAGCGGCGCTGGACATCTCGGGCGGCACACTGGTGACGGCACACTTCTTCCCTACGATCAGTGTACAGGGTCGCGTTCGCGACTACACACTCGACCGCAACGAGGCCCAGATCGTTCTCAGCCAGGTCCTGGAGGCGGGTGACCGCCTGACGGCAGGCTCGTTCGCGACCCGCGCCTTCTTCGAGTCGGACGACCTCTCGGACGTCGACCTCGCTGCTGACGCGCACCTCTGGTGGGTCGTCGACGGGCGCGCCGAGATCATCGAGCACGGCGTCACCTCGACCACGAACCTCGCCGTCGCGATCCAGAAGAGCGACGACTTCGGCAACGTCATGACCATCACTGCCGGGGCCAACGTGTTCACGAACGTGCAGGCTCAGGATTGGATGATCATCTGGGACGACGCCGCTCCCGCCAGCCTGCGCGGCGTACACCGCATCGCTGACGCATCGCCGACGGTGATCACGATCGAGCGCCACACAGCGAACCTCACCATGCGCTCGGGCCACACCTCGACGTCGCTGAACGGCACGGGCGCTGTCCCCGGCCTCGTGCTGACTTGCGGTGGCGGCATCACGCCCCGAACTGCCATCGCTGGCGTCCTCAACCAGACCGTCAGCGGCGTCCTCGCGACTACAGAGCTGTACGACTACGACACCCAGACTGTCACCGCGGCGCGCCCGATGAACCAGGCGCGCGGCTTCCATACCGCGACCAAGCTGGCGAACGGTAAGGTAGTCGTGATCGGTGGCGTCGACACCGAGGGCGTGGTCACCGACACCATCGAGACGTACGACCCCGCGCTCAACACCTGGACGACTTCGGCCGTGACCCTCACGACCGCTCGCAAGAACCACACTGCGACCCTGCTCACCGACAACCGCATCTTGATCGCGGGTGGGGACACGGGGTCCACCGCCACTGACAAGTACCAGATCTACACGCCCGGCGCCGACACCATCGACACCGAACAGTCGATGGTCAAGGCTCGCTCGCTCCACTGCGCGGTGAAGTTGCCAGACGACAACGTCCTGATCGCTGGTGGGTACGACGCCGCCAACGTGAATCTCGTCAACGCAGAGCTGTTCACTCCCGGCGCCGACACTACTGCGGCCACCGGCAGCATGACGGTCGCTCGCGCGAACTTCGGCATGGAGCTGGTCGGCACGGACGCGCTCCCGCCCACGAAGGTCATCGCGGTCGGCAACGACCACGAGTTGACCAACCGTGATACCTGGCAGACGTACGACATTGCTGGCGGCACGTGGAGTGCTACCACCGCGGCTGGCAACCTCCGCTTCGCGACGGACAACCTCGTCAGGCTCACGAACGGTCACGTCGTCGGTCTGGACGGCTACGACAACTCGGCTCCCGAGAGCGCAATCGGCTTCACCTACGACGGCACGACGTTCACGAACATCACGGCCCAGCCCCCATCGGTCACCGACCTGGGCGGGCCGCGCTTCAACACGCAAATCGTCGAGATTAAGAGTGGCGACGGCACCACCATCAAGAACATCGTCGCCAGCATCGGCGGCAGCTTCTACCACGGCACTGCGTTCTTCTACATGCCGACCGCGGTGCTGAACACGTACAACGAGCCCGGGATCGCTTGGGACGCGCCTGACTCGGGCGTGGACCCAACCGTGGTACTTGCCGACATCGGGATCGCCTTCGTCCGCTCGGACGCCTTCGTCCAGGACGCTACCATCCCGACTGGCAGCAATTACACCGCCGACTCGCTGGCTGAAGCCTTCAACGACGAGCTGTTCGGAGCGTCGGCTACCGTCTACAAGACGACCAAGCTGCGCATCAACACGAACACCTTTGACGACACGGGCGACGTCGCGCTAGTTACTCAGGACCTGGAGGCCGAGGCGATTCTGCTGGAGCCGGGCGACGCGATCGAGAATATCGTCCCCCACCTGGGCGCGGTCATGAGCGGCAACAGCGACCTGGGCACCCCCTCGTTCGAGGACGTCCGCGTCGTCAGCCAGGAGTACGGCACGCCGCACTCGAAGCCGGTCGTCACCAGCACCGTCATCGGTCACGACTACGCATTGGTCGGCCTCAAGAACTGGGCTCGCGGTGGCGACGGCACGAGCACCTACCACACCGACGCCTGGACGCAGGCGCGCGCCAACAGCAACTACAAGTTCGCTACCAGGCTGAAGACTCGCACGGAGGACTCCGCACTGGTCTCGTCGCTGGAGACTCGCGACGACTCGGTCCAGCCGTGGGGTCCGTGGGACCGCGTCTACGCGGCTTCGCCGTACGCGATCAGCCCGAACGGCAACCTGGAAATCCTCGTCGACAACGACAACGACAAGCACTACTCGATCAACCTCTACCGTACGTTGACGACGATCGGCACCACCTACGGCGCGTCGAACGACTTCAAGGACGGAGACGCTGGTGCCGTTAGCCTGGCCGAGACCTTTGGCCTGGACTACGACTTCAACGACATGGCCGTGTACATGCCGTCGAGAGCTATCGCGTTCTCGGGTGACGCCGCTCGTCGCATGATCTTCCGCTTCTACCGCCTGGGGCCCGACGGTGACGGCGCTCGTGTCCGCTTCGGCAACCCGTCCGAGGAGAACGCAGACCTCACCTCGGAGACCGAGCTGATCAGCGGCAGCCCTGTGTTCAGCACCACGTTCAGGCTGAGGTCGGGGGCTCCCCGTACTCCGGTGGTACACAACACCACCCGTGTCGGCCGCGCGGTCACCAGCATCACCGCGGGTGGCACGGGCACCATCGTTCACGCACTGAATTTGGCGATCTCGTCGGCGTCTCGCACGACTAACGTCACGACCGTCACCCTGACCCTGCCGACGGGCATCACCAACCACGGGATCACCGCGGCCTCGAAGGTGTGGGTCGAGTCGACTGACCCCAACTTCTCGTCTGGCTTGAAGACGGTCACGAGCGTCACCGCCACCACGATCCTCTACGCCGAGACCGCGGCCGACCAGGGCGCGACCGCGAACATTGGCACGCTGTCCTTCGACAGCCAGGGCGAGGCTAGCTACACCGGCAGCGGCGTCGTCGCGCTGGACTTCATTCGCGTGAACGACCCCACGAACTCCGTGACGCTCGACAACATGACCTTCCAGGTCGCCAGCGTCCCCGCGGGCGGTCACTACATCACGGCTCTGACGGGCGACGAGCTGGACGGCTCACTGTTCTCCCCACAGACGACGCTGACGTGGACACCGATCGTAGACACCGATTACTTCAAGCTCTTTGCCAACAGCCCGCAGACCGCGACGGCTGTCGTGGCGGCCATCAACGCCCTGCGCGACGAGACTGGCTCGACCAGCCCTATCAAGGCGACCGAGATCGGTACCGGCCTCGACGACATCGAGCAGAACTCCTGCGACGAGAACGACGATTCCCAGTTCTGGTACACCCTGGCCGACGGCATCAACTGGGTCAAGGAGACCACCTCTCCGGTCTCCATCGCGGGCGACTACACGCTGGAGTTCAAGGCTCCCATCACCAGCTCCCTGGCGACCAACGCTGATTGGGAAAACGAGGAAGTCCGCATCGTCCCCATCACGACCAAGAACCTCGTCGACTGGCTGAACACGCCGACGGTGACGGGTCTGTGGACCGTCACTGATATTGAGGAGGCGGGCGAGGGACACCACCTCCAGATCTCCACCATCCTCGCCGGCTCCGACGGTGGCGTCGAGGTCCAGGGCGGCCTGGCTGACTCCGTGACCGCCCCGATCGTCGGCACCCCCATCCCGCTCGGCGGCTTCTACGGCAACACCATCCGACTGCTCGACGGCGAGGGCCTGCACTCGGGTATGTGGGTCCGCATCGAGAACGAGACCCCGCAACCGAAGAGTGACGTCTTCGGGTTCTTCACCGATCTCGTCTCGTGGACCGCGGACGGTCTCGTCACCCTCGGCATCCCCATCACGGTCGAGCAGGTCGCCCCAACCCAAATGCGTGTCCAGTTCGAGAAACAGGGCAACTTCATCGCCATCTCGGACATCGGGGCGATGACGGCAGCGGCCTTCGGTATCGTGGAGCCTGGTGCGTGGCTGCGCATCTCCGAGGCGACTAGCCCGACCATCGACCAGGTCCAAGCTGCCAACCAGGGCCTGTTCCGCGTCCTCCGCATCGCGAACAGCGTGGGCGGCAACTCGGGGACGCTCTACATCGAGAACTCAAGTGCCATCGAGGAGACCTCGGAGTGCATCCTCACGGTTTACTCCCCCGGCTCGGTCATGCCCGGCGACAAGCTCGTGGTGGTCGGCGACCTGTGGGGCGTGGACAACATCGGGACCTGGGACGTCAAAGCGGTCGGTGAGACCACCGCCGGCTCGGGTGACGTGTTCGCCACCAACGACCGATTCACCGTCGACGTCAGCACCCGCACTCCGGTCCCGCACGGCGCCGCCACCTTCATCGGCACCGACAACGCCATCTACATGCGTGAGGGCTCGCCCGCAGTGTACCTCATGCGCATCGCAGGACTGAGCATCAATCAGGAGGACGGCGACTTCCTCGACCTCGTCTGGGACCAGGCCGTCGTCTCCTCTTCGATCTCTGGTGCGAACGGGTCCATCGTGCAGGTCCAGGACAAGCTCGCCTTCCCGCGTGATTTCAACTCGGGTGCCGACGGGTACCGCTACGACACCGGCCTCCTCCGCGAGGCGAACCGGGTCGTATACGGTGACCCCAGCGACAACATTACCTACCCCGGCGTCGCTGCGGCTGACTCGCACATCAACATCCAGGGGCCGCTCGTGAAGCGCATCCAGGTGGCGGTGTCGGTCCGCGTGAAGACGGGTCTGAAGACCCAGGACATCGAGAACCGGGTCCGCTCGGCGGTCGCCACGGTCATCAACAAGAGTCCCATCGGCCAGGCCATCGCATTCAGCGACATCATCGACGCCGCCCGCGACGTCGTGGGCGTCACGTCGGTCACCATCGCCAGCCCACTGTTCAACGTCGGCCACGACCAGATCTCGGTCCAGCCCTACGAGAAGCCCTTCGTCATCGACCTCGTGGAGGACATTCAGGTCAGCTTCCTGGGGCTGTAAAGCCGCAATCTTACTCGGGAGACAGCATGGGCCTCCCTACGACGTTTAAGACCTACCAGGCGCCCGTTACCATAGCGACCACGCTGCACGGGAATGCGGCCGACAACGCGAAGGACGCCGTCTTTCGCGTTTTCAACGCCATGATCAGCCTCGGCTGGGTGACGAAGGGGTCGAACGACGGGGTGACGGCCGGCATGGACGGCGTCAACCGGATCGACGTCTACACGAAGTGGCAATGCAACCTTGGAACGCCGCACCCGTCCTGGCACGTCATCGAGAACGGCGCGGGAGCGCAGCTCCTGTTTATCGATGACGGCGACGTCGGAACCGACTACGCGAATTTTCATGGCTACTATTCTCCGGACGGCGGGTTTACTGGCGGTAGCACTACCGTTAGGCCGACCGCGCCTCACGAAGTCCAGGTGAACATGGCCTCGGCGCCGTTTGGGAGCAGCGGCGGCATTGGCGACGTCGTGATCACGGCTCACATCATTGCTAGCACCGACGCGGTGAATACGCGCGTCCTCTGGTTCAGGGGCGCAGGAGCCTTTGCTGCCGGGACGCCGGGCATTTGGATGTTCGATCAGGCTAGAGCCGCTAAGTCCGGATGGGCTGCGCCTAACTATTTCATGACCGACATGTTTGGTTTCAACAGCCTCGGTATCGTTGGAGGTTTGCTAAACAACTTCCAGAACGGCCTGGGTGAGTCGCGCATCTACACCTACGCTAACGGTGTTGCCATCCCAAGCGGATTCGTCGGTGCTTATGCGACGATTCCTAACGCTGGTGGTTCGAGTGGCAATCCGTGGTCTGTATTCGTGACTACGCTCAACGGTCTGACCGGACTGTACGACATCTTCCCCATGGCTATCGGCGTTCCAGTAACGCACGTAACCGCTGACCCCGTTCGCGGACTCATGGGCGTCCCTCCCGACGTTTACGTGATGCCTGAGACGGCTCCAAGTACGTTTGTGCCGCGGTTTCCTTCTGGATCAACGGCGCCACTCTCGGGCACCAGAGAGTGGATCACCTACGGCGACTTTTTGATTCCGTGGGGCGGAGGCGCTCTCGCTGGTGACGTCGGCGATTTCGATCTGTTCAACCTTAGCGGTGACGATGACTGTGTCCCATCAATCAACACCACTGGCATCACCGCGTTCACGGACCACCTGGAAGTCACGTTCAGCACCGACGTTGTGCTCTCTGGTCCTGCTCTTGAAATCGGGAACTGGACCGTCACGGTCGACGGTCCTGGCCGCGAGGTCGAGGTCACGTCGGTCTCCTTTGTTGGCAACACCGTAACCCTGGGCGTCACTCCCCAAACCCTCGACGCTGACTATACACTTCATCTTCCGACTATCGGCATCACGAGTGACGTGTTTGGGGTCTTCACCGGTTTGTACAGCCTTGACTTCGATGGCGTGCCTACCATCGTGAACCTCCAGATGGTTCGTGCGGTTGACACCCACCACGTCGACGTGCTCTTCGCAATCGCGGTGTCCGAAGATACGGCTGGAGACCCACTCAACTACAGCGTCAACAACGGACTCACCATCACTGAAGCGGTCAGGGTCACGGACTTCTGGTACCGCCTCCGCAACGAGCCCCGCCAGACGGACGGCGTCAACTATACCTTCATCGCCACCAACATCGAGGCCAAGTAAATGCCCGTTTTTCCAGCAGTAGACTTCGCGCTTGAGGCGGTGCAGCAGATCAGCGTCGCTGCGGTGAGGGTGACGTACACCCAGTACCCCCGCGCTCTCGACGCGGACAACGCCGACGACGCGCTCAACCCAGACAACTACACGTTGGACGGGCCGAACCTGAACTACGTCACCGGCTGCGCTACCGTCGACGACGACCGCCAGTCCATCGACCTGTACCTGGCCGGACCACTGGAGGTCGGTACCTGGCAACTCACGGCCGAGAACGTCGTGGAGGACACCTCGGAGACGCTGATGTCCCCGACCACGCTGCCGTTCCTGGTCACGTTCACACTGACCAGCGACCCGCTCGGCCACGGTGCCCAGAACCCCGAGACGTCGAACATCCTCCGCCGTTACCTGAACCCCGCCCTCAAGGGCCGTGGCTGGAACTCGATGCTCGCGGGACTGGCCGCGGGAGACCAGCGCAACTGGGACAACGCGCGCCTCGCCTTCAGCCAGCTGTTCCTGTCGAGCGCCAGCGGCATCTATCTGGACCGCCGCGCGAGCGACGAGGGTATCGAGCGCCCCAAGGGCGTGAATATGGCGGACCACCTGTTCCGCAAGCTCGCCATCACCCAGAAGACCCGCAAGCTCACTCAGGAAGCCATCCTGGAGGTGCTGGAGGTGTTCTATGGTCGCGACGCGACGCGCGCCTTCTCTGACTCGGCCGCTGAGACGTTCGCGCTGCACGACGACGACGACCTCGTCATCCTCGTCGACGAGCGCCAGACCGTAACCGTGGTGTTCGAGCGCGAGCACTTCTCCCGCATCGGCATGGCGACCGCCGAGGAGGTCGCGGCGAACATCACCCGCGTGCTCCGTGACTTCGGGTCGCGCGCCTTCGCGGTGGCCGTCACCAACCCAGCCACGGACGAGAAGCACGTCCGCATCTACTCGGGCAGCCTCGGCCTGACTTCAAGCATCCGAATCATCGGCGGCCGGGCGAACACGCAATTGCTGTTCGCGACATCGCTATTCACGCAGACGGGTTCGTCCCCGTTCGCGACCTGGGACGTGACCGCGTCCCCGGACACCCAGGGAAACTTGAGGTTCACCATGACTGCCGGCACGGAGTACAACCTCCTGCTGGTCCACGAGGGGGACCTCGCGTATATCTACGGGGACGAGTTTGCGGACAGCGCCAACGGCACGTACGAGATCCAGAGGGTCTTCGTCACCGACAGCGAGAAGTGGTTCGAGATTGAAAACCCGCTGGGCGATGAGGCTGCCGGGATCGATCAGGTCCAGTTCACGGACTTGATGTTCTTCCGTCCCAAGCGCAAGACCATCTACGACAACTCCCGCCACGTCATCGTCTGTGAGAACGACGACCACCTGGACGTCGTCATCCCAGCCACCACCGAGGTTGTCGACCGCGGCCCCGGCCTTGCCGCGTACCTGAAGGGTCAGGACGCGATGGCGGGCGCGGGATTCACGCTCGTACGAGAGGGTGACGTGGTCACCATCGACGTCGACGAGACGCACGGCCTCGTGGAGGGCGACCAGATCTTCATCGACGGGATGCTCCCGACGGGCGAGGTTCCCGACACGGACGCTGGAACCCCGAGCGGAGACTTCCCCAGCGACGACAGCACTGCGGCCGGCACTACCGACGCTTCGATTCACTCCACCGCCAGCGAGACTGGGACCTACGAAGGCGTTTTCTCGAAGGGGATTCGCAACCCTGAGGGAAGGCTCGTCATCGTGGGTGGCGCTACGACTCCCGACAGCGTTACCTACACCCCCTTGGACTGTATCACCGTCCTGGAAGTGACCGACGAGTCCGTGTCTCCGAGCGGTGGCCGCGAGATCGACTATCTCTGGACCCAGGTCTCGAACGACGGGACTCACGGTTTCAGCGGCAACAACTTCGAGTACCGCAGCTTCGGCGCGAGCTTGCTGCTCGACGGACGAATCCTCTGCACGGGCGGTGCTGACGGGGACGACGCGACCGGTACCCCGAGCAACGGCTGGGACATGCTCACCTTCCTGCCCCCAGACTCCGTGTCGCAGCAGAGCGGCACGCTCCCCGCTGCGCGGGCGGCCCACGGCCAGTGCTCGTTCATCGACGTCGAGGACGCACTAGTCTCTGGCGGCTGGACCGTCGCTGGGACTCCGCTGGCAACCACCTTGCGCTTCGCCACCACCACCGCGACCTGGAGCGCGAGCGCGAGCATGAACATCGCTCGCATGCGTCACGAGTTGGTCGCCCTCGACAACTTCCTCATCCTCGCCATCGGTGGTCAGACCAACGCAGCCGCAACCCTGATCCTGAACCGCTGCGAACTGTACGACTCCGTTTTGGACGCCTGGACGATGACGGGCAACATGACCTACGCTCGGACCTACTTTAGCTTCGTGAAGATCCCTGACGGTCGCGTGATCGTGGTTGGCGGCTGGGGCTACAAGCCTTCGACCAGCACCACGCCCGACACCCTCAACACCTGTGAGATCTACGATCCTGGGACTGGGCTCTGGTCTATGACCGCTCCAATGCGCAACGCCCGTCTGTCCCCCGTTGTGGAATACATGCCCGACACCAACGAAGTTTGGGTTCTGTCCAAAGACCTGCCTCCCGAGGTCCTGAACCTCACGACCATGAAGTGGCGCACGGTCGCGCAGGCCGTCTAGTGGCCGCAATCTTTACCGAGTAATGACCGACAGTAAGCCATGGATGACGGTACTCACGTGCCCGTTGCGACGTGAGTACTTCGCGTCGACGATGGCGTCAGTCCGAAAGGCAGGCGGGGATCGTTTCGAGGGCCCGAAGGTCGTGTTCGTTGACGGTGGGTCGGATCTGACCGCCGAGGAGTGGGCCTGGTACAAGGAAATCGCCGGACCTTGGTGGGACGTCCGCAGCACGAACGGCTACGCCAAGACCGACAACCCGTTCTTGGAGACCAAGAACGCGATGCTCGCAATCTTGCACGCGGCTGCCGATGACGGAGCCTCGTACCTGATCTACATGGAGGACGACATCGTCCTCTGCAAGAACGCGATCGACGCGCTCTCCAAGGTCAGGGTGCACGACCACATCGCGTTCTACACGTTCTGCGACATCAAGAACGTGGCCACGCTCTCCGGCGTCACGGAATACGCGGGGTACGACTTCCTCGCCCCCGCGGGCGAGGGCGGGCACTGGGGTAACCAGCTCCTACTCATCCCCGGGCGCTCGCTACGGTACTTGCGCAAGACGACCGTGCTACCGAACTGGACCACGACGTTGAAGAACCTCGGGCCCAACTGGATGCACGGTCCGGCGCAACTGGCAGAAGAGAAGAGGGCCTCCGACATCTTGCTGGGGCTCTCGCTCGCGTGCGAGCCGGCGCCGTGGAGAGCCTACGGAGTCTTCACGCCGTCCCTCGCCCAGCACGTTGGAGAACGATCTCTCGTCAACCCTGTGGCGACGCTGGGGCGCTGGGGCCGCGACACCCTCACGTGGCCAGGAGAGGACTTCGACGCCCTCACGCTCGACCTGGAGTGCTCACAGGTCCACGAGGGCGTGCCTGACCACCGGATTGACGGCAAGACGCGCCTCCAGCGTCGCTTCCGTCCCATGCGCCCGAAGAAGTAAGCCATGGCGACGTTCCTCTACTCAGGCCCCACAATCAATGCCGACGGGAGCGCCCTGCGCGCAGACACGCAGTGGTCCGTCGACTTCACCACGTTCGGCCCGACGATCGTCGTGACGATGAGCTACGAGGGTAAGATCGACGCTGCCGTGGTTCCCGGTGGCTTGTCGCTGTGGTCGTCCGCCATCTCGCTGGACGAGAGCGGCACGGGCGACCTCCTCGCGCTGAAAGAACTTCCAACTGCCGGCACGGGCGGCATCTTCCTGCCATACTCCGTCTCAACCATGATGCCCAACCCCGGTGGTACGAAGTTCGTCGTCCTAACGTCGTTCGGCGGTACGCTCGGGTACCCGGCATTCACGTCGGTCACGATGACGTACCAGAACGTCGTCATCACGATTTCGAGCCCGGAGTGGACCCGGGGTAGCGCCACCGGAGGTCGCGTTGGTAGCGACCTCCTCGCAGTGGTCGGAGGAATCACACCTTGAGTTTCTCTACCGAAAAATTCAACAGCATAATCGTCCCGGGCAAAGATCGGTTCTGGCTCGGCGCCGGGATCAACGGAATGCACCGAGTGGCATCGGTCCCCGACGGCACACACGTCACGGTCGAGACCAAGGCGTACGACTACGGCGCCAACTACAACGTCGCCCGACCGGGCGCGACCGTCACGCCGATGGCTGCGGAGCCGGCTGACGGCAACGTCCCAGGTCCGTTCTCGTACGACATCAAGACTGGCCTCGCGATCACGGCCGTCAACGGCACCACCGACGACTCGTTCAACGAAGGCGTGCACTACTCGTCCGTCCACCTTGAAGGTGTCGACCCCGCCCTGGACTTTCCGGACGAGGAAGGCTACCTGGTGTTCAACTTCGGGAAGAAGGACCAGGTCGGGCCCATCAAGTACCTGGGTCGCCTCAGTGACGAGGACCTGATCCTGGACGCGTCCGTCCCCTTCAGCGGGACCGTGACGCCCGGGTCTGTCGTGCGGCTGCTGGACGGCCGCCTGCCGTACGCCCCCGACCGCGACAGCCTGGTGGGCAGCTTCTACGTGACCGGTACCGCCGCGGGTCGCGTGGCAGCCCAGAAGACCATCGACGACATCGTGGCTGCCGGCAAGCAGATTCTGGTCACCATCCTCTATCCGGGCGACGTCGGCTTGGGTGCCGAGGGCTTCCCGCAGGGCAGCGACTACAAGTTGTCCGACAAGGTCGGGGTCTGGGGTGGAGACGAGCTGGACATCGAGATCCCACTCGCTCGCAAGGGTCCGTAATCTTATAGTCATGGCACGCTCACCGCTCCTTACCGGTTCCAAGGTCGCCCTGTTCGTCAACGGGGTGATGTACGGCCGTGTATCCTCGTTTCACTTCACTTCGGAGACCCCCCGCAGGAAGATCCACTGCGTGGACTCGCCCAGCCCATTCGAGCTGGCCCCGACGTCCAATACCGTCACGGGCACTATGACCGTCTACCGACTGATCGACGACGGCGCGGCCGAGGGCGCCGGCATGGTCGCCCCCGTCGACGAGCTGCCCCGCGAGAAGTACTTCACCATGGTGCTGTTCAACGTCGTCACGGGCGGCATCGTGTTCCAGGCCGAGTTCTGCTCCGTCGAGAGCCAGACCTGGAGCTTCGAGGCCAGGAGTCTGGCCACGGGGGTCATCAATTTCAGTGCGATCCGCTCCGAAAACGAAGTCCGCCGCACTGGTTGACACCAAGATTAGCTAGTAGTAATCTTAGGGTCACCGTGAAGCTCGTCCGCTCATCCTCCAGTAGTTCTTCTTCGTCGAGTCGCTAACCAGCGATTCCGGAGGGTTCTGCCTGTGGATGGCAACTAGTCTCGAAAACTAGGACAGCGGTCGGCTCACTGCCGCCGGGGGTTCGATTCCTCAGCCCTCCTCCGATCTTGGAAACGAGGTGACTGTCGGTTCGTCACGTCCGCCCGCTAAGCGGATGGGCCCGCGAGGGCCCCGGGAGTTCAACTCTCCCCGTTTCCTCTAGTGGCACGCAATCTTAGGGGTAACCCATGGCCGTTCTGCGTGAAGCCAATTTCCTGGGCAACCAGCGTGTCGACATCCCACACCTGAGAGGGGTTGAATCGGCAGTGCGTGGCGACTTCGACCTGCTCGCTGGCGCCATGCTGGCAGGGAAGAACCCGCTCGTTGTCTCCGGATTCTACGTCATCTCAACCGGCATCACCATCGCCACGAATCTGAAGATCAGGGTCGCCGACGGTTCGCTCATCCACTTCCTGGCGTCGGAGTCTGGCTCGATCTTCCACGTCCCGGCCGATCGTGCCGACGAGCAGCTGAGCACGACCAACCCTCGCATCCTCGGTAGCTTCACACCGGGTACGGTCAACTACATCGGGCTCGACTTCATCCGCGAGGCTGACGACTCGACGATCGACCTCGTCGAGTTCATCGACTCCGACTCCGAGCTGGAGACCCCAGTCCAGGTCCCGCTCGCGCGCACGGCCGACTACCGCATCGTCATCTCGACGCTCGACTTCGAGAACAACCCCGGCGTGTGCCCCATCGCGAAGGTCACGCTCGACGACGACAACAACATCTCGGACCTCATCGACTCTCGCAATGGCGCCTTCCGCCTCGGCACGGGCGGCACGCTACCGAATATCAAGAACTCGTTCCCGTGGCCGTCCGGCCGCGCCGAGAACCTGACCGGCGACACGTTCGTCGGTGGTGACAAGTCAATCCAGAGCTTCAAGGACTGGATGGACGGCGTGATGTCTCGCATCTGGGAGATCGGTGGCGGAGAGTACTGGTACTCGCCCACGACACCGATGAATGAGAGACTCGCGCGTCAAGGTCTCCCGTTCGTCTCCAACGGCGAGTACTTCGAGTGGGACGGCACGAACCTGCACTGGAAGGGTCTGGTTTGGATCTTCGCCAACTCGACCGGTGTCTACAACGTCGTGTCGGACCAGACTACCGACGATGTCGGTTTGACCGACCTCGTTGACGGCGACTGCATCTACGTGGACGTGGACCGCACGCAGGACACTACGGTCAACGCGGTCAAGGGAACGCTCACCGACCTTGGCTCGCCCGAGGTTCCAGGCTCGCGCTACGTCCTCGCGTGGTGCCGCGACATCGACGGCGCTGGCGACCTTCAGATCTTTACCCGTGACCAATCCTACATGGTCAACTCGTCCTTCATCATCGCTACGACTGCCGCCCTTGGAACCGTCAGGCTGTCTGCGACTGTAAATGCCAATCCTCAGGTCGCCAGCGTCAGGGACAGCAGCCCATACCCGGCCTTTGCTGGCGGCCTGACTCGTACTGGTGACTTCTTTGGAGGCGCTGGAGACATCCAGATCGGTGGATTCGGTGTCGAGGACCACGCCGTCACTATCTACGGTAGTCGTGATCAGGACGAGGTCAGTGTCCGAGGTACGCACGACTACGGCCTCAGCCAGTGCGCGTCGTTTGTCGTTTACAACGGCAGCAACTTCGTTACGAACGTGGACGACCTGACTGCGCGTTTCACGGCGTGGAACAACAGCAACTCTCGATACGAGGACGCCCATCACGTCGAGTCCGGCGGCGCCATTGGATGGAGAAACGTCCTGGCGACGCCACTGGCGGCGTCTCCGACGGGTCTCCGCCCCATTCGCAGCAAGACGTTCTTCCAAACCAACGGTCTCTCGTCCCCTGACACACGCGACCAGTTCTGCATCGTCTGGTTCGACGGAAACGTCACCGTAATTGCAGAGAGCAACTCTTACTAAGGAATAACCATGCCATTTCGTGGTCCAGGCGGGATTGACGCCCTCAACTTCGCAAACGCTGTCGAGGGAGACTTCGAGATCAACGCAGACGCCGATCTCGCGCAAGACGTCTACGCCAAGAGGGTCTTCTTTCGCAAGGCGAACATTCTCGACCCCGATTTCGAGGTGAACGCAGACACGTGGCGCATCGTCGCGTCCGAGCGCATCGAGATTGGCGCTGGCGTCACAGTGATCGGTCGGGGAGCAAATGGAGACTCTGGTTCTGGTACGGGGGCCGGTGGCGTCGGTTCGCAGGACTCCACCAACAGCATTGGCGGAGGCGGCAACGGCGGCGAGAGCGGCAGCATCAACAGCGCGGGCGTTGCCGGCCAGGACCTCCCGATCCCGACTTCAGCTGGTGGTGCTGGTGGCAGTACGGTGGCCGGAGCACACGCCGGAGGTGCCGGTGGCATCGCTAGCTACGACGACGCTTTCACGAAGGCCCGGAACTCATTTTTCGCAGCGATGACCGGTCACATCCTCGCGGCTGGCCAGGCTCTCATGCTCAGCGGTGGCTGCGGTGGCGGTGGCGGTGCCGGCGCGGCAGACATCGGTGGCGGTGGCGGAGCGGGTGGCGGGTGCATCCTCATGGCGGCTCCAGAGATTGTCATTTCTGGTGATATCGACCTGAACGGTGGTACCGGTGGCGCTGCCCATCCCTCTGGTGGCGGTGGTGGTGGCGGTGGCGCTGGGGGTCGCCTGATCCTTGTGTACGGCAAACTTACCGTTACGGGAGGGACAAACGTGGACGGTGGCGACGGTGGTGACGCAGCAGGTGCGACCAACCTGGGCGGCATCGGCGGTGGCGCTGGCCTCGTCATGCACTTCACGAGCGACGAGTCGGTCAACCCCATCGCGTTCGGTACCCCGGGAAACAACGGAGCGGACGGCTAATGGCTACCCTAGCGCTGACTGCCCTTCAGATCGCGCTGTCGTACGAAGGCGTGCGCGAGAAGGGCGGCAATAACTGTGGCCCCGAGATCGAGATGTTCCAGAAGTCGATCGGGCTGGAGAAGGGCGACCCATGGTGCGCGGCATTCGTGTGCTTCTGCATCAAGGAAGCGGCAAAGAACCTCGGCGCGAAGCCGAAGTTCGAGTACGGCGGCAGCGTCTACAAGCTGTGGACGCGCAACCCCGGTCTCCAGATGTCGGAGCCGACGGAGAACTGCATCTTCCTCATCGACCACGGCCTCTCGAAGGCTGGCACCCGCATCGGCCACACGGGCTTCTGCGTGGGGCGCAACCAGTCCCACACCGAGACTCTGGAGACGATGGAGGGAAACACCAACGCCGCGGGTTCGCGCGACGGTGACGGCTGCTACCACAAGTCCCGCGAAATGGCGGAGTTCGCCAAAGGTTACGGGTTTCTGAAGATCGCGTAAGGAAGCAATCTTAGAGACATGCCTACCATTCAAGGAACCGACGGAGATACCAGCGGGGCATCCGTTACCCCGGCTGCGTATTTTTCTGCCGAGATCGACTTCACCGCTACAGGAACGACACTCATCGTTCCAGCCATTTCTGGCAAGCGCTTCGTAGCCACCAGGCTCCAGATCCTGAACACGGTTACGGCAGGGACCTTCTCGGGTGCTTGCACCTTCGAGTTTGGAAACTCCAGCAACACGAACAACTTCCAAGTCGCGACCGCCGCCATCCTTGTCGTAGGTAGCCACACCGCTGGCGTCGGAGGAACCATTAACGTAAGTATCGCCAGCTCCGCCTCAGGCGGTGGCGAGGGGGTCGTCGTCGGCGAATCGGTCGTGTTCAAGGTGAATACGGGCGCGACTGGTACGGGCGGGTTCGCCTGGAAGGGTCGCATCGGGCTCTACGGGGTGTACATCTAAAGCCTCAATCTTATAGACATGCCCAGCATTGCAGTCCAACCGGCCACCGTCGCCATCTCAGCGGCTACCAACAAGGGTCGCCTCACGGTGGCAAGCAACGCATACTTGTTCCCCGGTACGTACGCGTGGGTGTACACCTCCAACGGGGTCAGCCACTCCCGAGTGAAGATCCTCGCCCGCTTCGGGACCGACTCGGTTCTCGTGCGCATCATGCCGGTTCGGAAGGAATCGGACGGCACCTCTTACACTACCGAGAAGGCTCCGCCCCCGCGCTACGGGGTCTCGGACATGACCGCCTACAACGGCAGCTCGTACATCTCCATGGAGGCCCAGGCGGCCCCCGTGGATCCCAGCTACGCAACGCGGGTCGTACCGTAAGGTAGTAGACCGTGGCAATCCTGCAAGGTCCCCCAGGCGCCACGGGGCCACGGGGCCTGCAGGGACCCGTCGGCCCCCGCGGCGACAAAGGCTCGCAAGGCCCTCCTGGCCGCGACGGAGCCACTGGTCTGCGCGGACTGTCCGGTGTCCCAGGCCCGCAGGGCTCGTCGGGGCGCGCCGGCCCTCGCGGGCCGGAAGGCCTGCAGGGCTCTCCTGGCCGAGACGGCTCGATCGCCAACATCGAGTACGTCACGCCACCGCAGCCCGTAGGCAGCACCAACGAGACTGGCAACAGCACCAAGGCAGCTGCGGCCAACCACGCCCACAAGGGTGTGTTCAGCGTCCGCTCCGACACGAATGCTGCGCTCTTCGGAGCGATCACGCTCGCCGCGGGCTCCAATGTCTCCCTGGGCCAGGTCGGCAACACCATCACCATCTCGGCGACCGGTGGGGGTGGCTCGCTTACGTTCACCAGCGGCTTGACCGAGCTAGGTGGCGTTGTCCGCAACGACTTTTTCACCGGCAAGGCTGGCGGGCAGACCCTGTATGGCGGTACCGCGTCGGGTGACGACCTCGCCATCTCTTCGACGGCGCACGCCACGAAGGGTAGCATCTTCGTTACCGACCTCAACGCTGGAGGATACGTAACCGCAGACGTCACCACGGGCGCGCTTGGTGTGGTCGCTTCGATCCCGTACTCCGACATCTCCGGAGTTCCCAGCTCGATCGAGGATGCGTTCTACGTCGTCACGCGCCCGACCGACGCGCCCACCAACGCTACCGACCTCGGGGCGCTCGCCACCGGAATCCTCCGACAGACCGTTAGCGGCGGCTTCTCCACGATCGCTACAGTCAGCCTTGGTAGCAACCAGGTGGTGTGCGGTGACGGAGCTGGATCTCTGTTCTCGGGTGCTGGCTTCACGTTCGATGGCGCAGACGTCGTCATCGGCACTGCCATCCCGCTCCATGTTCGGACCATCGTCAACACTGGCGCTGGCGGCATCGACATCTCGACGACGACGGCCCTTCCGATTCTCTTCAATATCAACAGCTCCACCGTCGGAGGATACTCCTCGGTGGGCGTGCCGTTCTTCACGACCCTCGGTGCCCCCGGCGGGCTCGTCAAGGCAACGCCTGGGACAGGGGTTCTCACGATCGCCGCAGCGGGGACGGACTACCAGGCCCCAGGCAGTTACATCACGGCTCTCACCGGAGACGTGACCGCCTCGGGTCCCGGCTCGGCCGCGGCCACTATCGCCAACAACGCCGTCACGTTTGCGAAGATCCAGACGTTCGCCGACCAGCGCCTTCTCGGTAACGTGTCAGGCGGTGTTGCGGTCCCGTCCGCGCTGACCGCGGCGCAAGTCTCGACGTTCCTGAACCTCGCGGGGACCTACCAGCCGATCGTCTCGATGACGGCCGGCTCCGTCGTCTTTAGCGGTGGCGGCTCCACACTCTCCCAGGACAACGCCAACTTCTTTTGGGATGCTAGCTCGATCCGCCTCGGAATCGGGATCAACACCCCGCAGACGACGGTCCACACGAAGAAGACGATCAACGCCCCCCAGCTCATTTACGTGCAGAACGCGAGCACGGGCGGGATCGTTAGAGCCGGCTACGGCATGGGAACGACGGACAACACGTCAGGATCATACGCAGACCTCACGATCACCGGGACGAACTTCACGACGAGCGGCTCCATCATTGCCGGGTCCCGCGTGTCACGCCTCACTGGCGGCACTGGTAACTTCATCTTCCAGCTTTTCCAGGCGTCGGGAGACTACGTTTTCCTCAGCACGACCTCAGACACCGAGCGCATGCGTATTGCGAACGGTGGCGACGTATCGATCGCCAGCCTCACCGCTGGCGGGCTCGTCAAGGCTACGGTTACGACGGGTGTGCTCGCGATTGCCTCTGGCGGGGTGGACTACGAGGTCCCCCTCACCTTCAGCAACGGCGTGACCCGTGCCACCAACAACGTCACCAACGACCTCATCACCGGTAAGGCTGGTAGTCAGACGGCCGTTGGCGGCACCGCGGCCAGCGAGACCCTGACCCTCTCGTCGACCGCGCACGCCACCAAGGGCAAGATCCTCTTTGGGACCTCTGGTTACGACGAGGTCAACAACAGGCTCGGAATTCGCACGGCGTCCCCCACCTATCCGTTGGAAGTTACGGACACTCTCAGCGGCGGATCCACAGCTCGGTTTGACAACACGACGAGCGGCGGGTTCATCATCGTCACGAAGGGCGCAACGTCGATTGGAGGGATTGGCTCCAGCGGTGCGTGGCTCGGTTCGGCCGCCACAGACGTTGCCTTCGGCGCGTACACCGGCAAGAAGATGCAGTTCTTCACAAACAACTCTGTGACTGCGTCGATGGAGATCGCGACCACAGGGGCCGTGACCATGAGCAGTCTCGCGACTGGTTTGGTCAAAGCTACGTCCGGCGTCCTCTCGATCGGTAGTGCTGGATCGGACTACGAGGTCCCCCTCACCTTCAGCACGGGTCTGACCAGGGCTACCAACACCATCACGGCGAACCTCTCCACGGGCGTCAGCGGTGGACAGACCGTGATCGGTGGCACTGGCGCGAGCGAGAGCCTGACGTACTCGTCGACGTCTAACGGCACGAAGGGCTCGCATGTCTTCGGATCGACCACTGGGCTGACATACAACGAAACGACCAAGCAACTCAGTATTGGATCGTCTGCGTCCCAGGCGTCCTACCTCGGTGGCAGGTTCCACTCCACGACCGAATCCAACATTCTCAGCGTCAGCAGCACCAGCACGGGAACGAACATCGAGATTGGCATCTACTCCTCTACCGACGCAGACCCGTTCGCGGGCGGCGCCACGTACCTTGGCTACGAGGTCCTCGGAACCAACTATACGACTGTCGGTATCCTGACCGCCAGGTCGGCCCTCCTCCAGCTCGGTGGCAGCGGCACGGCCAGCTTCATCATCGGCGTTGCGAAGTCTACCGGAGACATCAAGTTCTTCACCGGTACTGGCTTCGCGTCCAGCACGGTACGCCAGTACATCAAGAACGCGGGCGACGTCCAGTTCGCGAACATGCCATCGATGTCCTTCTCGTCGGGTTCACCGGTCGCTCCCACGGCTCCGATCGTCATGGAGTTCGCGATCACGCCGCCGAACATCGCCAGCGGGGCCAGCGTCACCCTCGACGCGTACAAGTGGGACGCCACCACCGTCACCTTCACCGGCACGACCGGCATCACGACCGCCACGGGCGTCAACTTCATCGACGTCGAGCGCCCGACCTACACGGACGGCTCTGCTCTCGCTATCACTAACGCGGCTACCGTCACTATCAAGGGTGCCCCGGTCGCTGCCGGCTCCCTCACTATCACCAACCCATACGCCCTCTGGGTCCAGCAGGGAAACGTTCGGTTTGACGGCATCCTGCAATCAACGCAGGTCAACGCAGGCACCGTATCCGGCTTCGGCGGCGGCAACGTTCTCACGATCCAGAACAACGACGCGTCACCGGTCAGCTCGATCAACCTGACCAGCGCAGGAATCGACTTCACGACGTCTGGTGCCGCGGGGACCTACAATTTCGACTCGTCCACAGTCTTTGGGGTCGCTGCTGACGTCACGTTCAAGAGTCAACTCTCCTTGAACTCGATCACGGACTGGACTCCAGGCGGCTCGATCGTCATCACCAACAGCCAAAACGGGGCGACGTCTGGCGTCTCGCTGGTGTCAGATCCTAACACCATCGGCACCACCCTCTCGGTCTACGCCAATACCGACACGGTCACCGTAGAAAAGGCTACTACCAAGCTCATCCTGTTCGCAGTTCGAAGCACAAACATGCAGTCAATGCAGGGCGGTATGTTCATCGGGACAGCCACCGCGATCCCAACTGGAAACCCCACGGGGGGTTTCTATATGTACGTAGACGGAGCAGACAACAAACTGAAGGTCCGTGGACCGTCCGGTACGATCACGACCGTCGGCAACCCGTAATCCTTAGGAGCCACAATGATCGACAACAGCACCGTTTCAGCCATCGCAACCGCCCACGGCAAGGACCCCGCTACCGTGGGCGTCGTCCTGTTCGTCATGCCAGAAGACCACCCAGACCGCGAGCTGGGAGCGTATGTGGCAGCCCTGGGATTCCTCAGGAAGACCCCGGTAGGAGCCCTGAGGCACATCACGAGTGACGAAGTGGTCGCCTACGGAGACACACCAGAGGACGCAGCGAAGGCGCTCTTCGTGTTGCTTCAGACCGCGGCCGAGACCGAGGAGACCGAAGCGACGACGAAGGCTGCTGCCGCGACTGCTGCGAAGCTGGCGGTCGCCAACGCGGTGTCCAGCGACACCACCGCCGAAGACGTCAAGCCCTAGTTGGCTGGGACTGCCGGAGTGACCGGAGTCTTCTTGGCCTTTTTGGCCTTGGGCTCCGCCTTCCTCTCGGTCGGGAGCCCGTAGACCTCCTCGATCTTGAGGCTGCTGCCGTCCGACAGCTTGATGACGTCGTCGACCCTCTTGCCGAGGATTTCCTTGCGGACATCCTCGATCATCTCGCCCACGAACACCTGGAAGCGACCGGGGAACATCGGGTTGCCGTCCTTGTCGGACTGCTGACCGACCACGAACGAACCGTCGACGACCTTGTCTACTGCCTCCAGCTTGCCGTTCTTGACGGCATCGCTGACCAACTGGGACATCTTCTCACGCTTGATGTCCCCCAACCGCGACTGAACCTCGTTGGGCCCGACCGCTCGGCTGATGGCCTGGATGGTTTCGATGATCTCCGCCTGCACGCCCTCGGCGCGGCTGAGGCGGTCCAAAAGTCCGTTGCTCTCGCTCATGTGGTCCTCTCCGATTGTCTAGCGAATCTTCCTGACGAGGCCCTCGCGCACCTTCGCCTTGTCTTCAGAACTCAGGATCGCAGCAGCTAGGTCGGCCGCCATGGACTGGTTCCGCGCCTCCTGCAGGAGCAGCTGGTGGTGCAGCCCGGCGACCTCCTGGCGCAGCCAGATGTTGCGGCGCTGCTCGCGGCGGAGGATCTTCTCGACCCGCTTCCGGCGCTTGTGGGCACCCTCCGTGCGGCCCTCCCACGCGAGGTGCTGGTCCGCCTCGTGGTCCCAGTCTTCATCCGACTCGCGCAGGGCAGACTTGAGGACGCAGACGTAGGTCAGCAAACCGATGTCCCACAACAATAGAATAAATGCGACCAGCTCGATCATGAGTCTCCCAGGTAGCAGTAGCGGACGCGGTCCTTCGCGCGCGTGATGGCGGTGTAGAGCCAGCGCTTCTTCTCGATGCCTCGGAGAGCGCTGAGGGCGTCCTCCATGACGACGATGACCTCGGGCCACTCCGAGCCCTGTGCTTTGTGGCACGTCAGAGCGTAGCCGTAGTTGCAGTCCAAGTACGGGATCGAATGCTCAGTGCGGTACGTGTCCTTGTACCAGCGGCGCGCAGCCTTGCGGACGGCCCAGGCCCCGACACCAGCGGCCTCGACCTTCCCGGTGACGCTCTCGTCCGCGATTACGGCGTACTGTCCGTCGAGCCGCCCTACGCCGAAGTGGACGTTCATCGAGTTGCCCGTGTAGCGGTCCACGACGGCCTCGACGAGGTCCTCCTGCGGGGGTCGGTCCCAGCCCTGGAACTCCAAGACCTCGCCGTTCCACACGTTCAGCTGGTAGTTGTTCTGCGTGACAAGGATGGGCTCCTTGGCCTCCAGGCCGTTCGTGTAGCCCAGCTCCTTGCGGACGCTGGCGTTGAGGGCGTGCCGGCGCTTGTTCGTGAAGCAGATGGCGACCCCGCCGCGGGCACGGGCCTCGATGATCTCGGGGACGAGCTTGTTAGCGCCCATGGCCTCCAGGGTCTCCATCGCCTCGTACTCGGGTGCGCCCGAGCGCAGCATCATGGACGCGCGGATGATGGGCGACTCCTGAGCCTGCCGGTGGACCTCGGTGAGGTTGACGCTGAAGGGGGTGTCGAGCGTGAGAGTGGAGAACCCGCGGCCGTCGTTGTCCTTGTAGACGGGCGGCAGCTGGAAAAGATCTCCCATGAGCAGGATGTGGAAGCCAACGCGCTTTGAGATCGTCAGCAGGTCGTTCCAAACCTGCTTGTCGACCATGGAGGCCTCGTCGACGACGACGAGCTTCCCGATCATGTCGACCATGATGTCGTCCCAGGTCTCCTTGAGTTTGAAGATGGGCTTGCCGGTCTTCGGGTCCTCCGTCGGCTCGTAGAGGAATCGGTGGATAGTCATCGCGAACACACCTGTCGCCTCGCCCACGCGGAGTGCGGCCTTGCCGGTTGGAGTGAGTACGTCGGGCGTCTTCCCAGCCGCTGAGATTTCCTTGATGAGCGTCGTCTTGCCCGTGCCTGCGTAGCCAGTGACGCGAGCTACGCGCTCGACGTCCTGCTCACGGAAGAGCTTGATCATCTCCATGGCCTCGGTCTGGCCGGAGTTGAGGACGACGCTACTCATCGCATGGACCTTTCGGGCAGAAGCACCAGCCGCTGCAGTCGTTGTGGTCGCCACGCGAGCAGGCTCCGCACTTCAATGGCTTGGGACCGAACTCGAACCTCAACACCACGCAGGGGAGCGGGCACACGTAAAGCACGCGCCTCGCACGGTCCCAGAAGGCACCAACCCAGAGGTCGTACCAGAGGAAACTGAGAGAGACCTTCATAGCGGCGGTACTCTGCGCTCGGGCGGGATGTAGCGATCGGAGGGGACGTATGGTACTGCCTCGGGACGCTTGAAGTACCCCCACTCGCGGGTCGGGCCCTTCGTGATGAACAGCGTCCAGGTCTCTGGAGCGACGGCTGCCAGTCGGTGGATGTCGGTGGAGTCCATCGTGTAGGTGGACGGAGCTTTGTGAACGATGAACGTACCGCCTGGGTACCGCTCCTCGACGAAGAAGTTCGAGAGCACGAACGACCGCATGTGCGGCCAGCGGTGGTTGTGGAAGCTCCCCACCGTCTCGTTCGTCACGAAGCTCTGCAGGTACGCCCCGCTGCCGCGCGACGGCGAGCCCCACAGGCGGAACTGGCGCAGCAACGGCTTGCCGTCCTCAACGCGCGGGATCAGTCGGAAGCGCTTCGGGAGGGCGCGAGCGAGCACGCGCATCACGAGCCACTCCAGGAGCACGGCCCACATCACTCCACCGCAGGGCGAGGGAAGATGATCGAGAGTGGGAGCAGTGCTACGACAGCCGCGACGACCGCAGCGAGCCAAGCGTGTGCGAACAGCATCATCAGGGCGGACCCGCCAAATATGGCCGCCCCCGCGACGTACAGCCCGAACCAGAATTTCCCCAGCGGCTTATCGACCGTGAACAGCTGGGCGATTGCCAACAGCAGCGGCACGACCACCGAGCTGACCTCGTGTGTGATGGCCGTGAGGACCACCATCTGCAGCAGACCAGCGAGGACGGGCAGGTACTTCTTCTGGAAGGGGTTGCGGAAGAACGCTTTGAACAACTCTTTGAACATCACAGGTCTCCGTTGTAGAGCGGGTTGATGCGCAGCTGCTTGCGGATCTTGCGCTTCAGGATGTCGCGCTTGACCGGCCCGATGTTGTCGACCATGGCCATGAGACCGTCCATGTGCTCGATCTCGTGCTGCGCACACTGAGCTTCGAGGCCTTCCAGATCGAAGCTCTTGCGCTCCCACGTCTCCATGTCGTTCGCGACGATGACGACGTTCGGGTAGCGGGCCACCTCGTTGAAGATGCCCGGCAGTGACAGGCACCCCTCGGTCTTCATCTCTGCGTCACCGTCCACCGAGACGATCTCGGGGTTGACGAAGGTTTGGACCGAGTCGGTCGTGCGCATCGCGAACATCCGCACTGGCCACTTGACCTGGACCGCGGAGAGGCCGACGCCCCGGTAGTGGATCAGCGTCTCATGGAGACGCTCCAGCCTCTCCTTGAACCAGTCACTCTTGACGTCTTCGAAGGTGAGGTGCTGCGACTTGTCTCGCAGCAGGAGGTTCGGCCAAAGCAGTAGGGGTAGGCGCGCCATACCCTATTATTAGCTAATCTCTGGGTCCTCCACGTCGAGTTCCTCCACGTCGAGAACCTCACACTCCTCGATCTTCACGCAGCCGATGGGGAACCGAACGTCGTAGGAAGTGTGACTAGCGTCATCTCGACCCTGCAGCCGCACAACCACCCACTGTTCGTTCTCGGACAGAACTTCGCCCTCCTTCATGTCCACCCACACCGACGGCCCGTGCACGATCGTGGCGAACCGCTTCGTCATTTGCGCTTTTTCTTGCGCTGGGCCAGGGCCTTGTCAACGAGGGGCTTGTAGTCGTCGATCATCTCCCGGAGCATGCGGCTGACGTCTGGGCGACCACCGCCCCGGTGCATGACGTCGTCGAGGGCCACGGCGTGCATCCACAGATACTGGTCTGGGCGTAGATACACGGTGAGTTTATAGTGGCCGTTCGCTGCGGTGCTCATTTGTTCCGCCTCATCCGCTGCTGCTGTGTCTTTGGCTTTGGTTTCTCGACGGTGATGAAGGGGATCTTGTCCCGCTTCGTGGTAGGTTCACGCGACTCGTGACCGCAGTCTTGGCAGTAGCCCTCGATCCAGGTCCCGTTCGCGTATGTGTGGTAGTCCAGCTTATAGCAGCAGGGGCACTGCACGCAGGGCACCTCCTACAAAGTAGATTGAGGCTACTTACGGAGCGAAGAAGACTATCTCGCGAAGCGCGCTGTCAGGGCTGTCACTCCCATGGACCGCGTTCTCACGGACCACCAGCGGGTTGCCGTACAGCGCACGGATCGTGCCCGGTTCGGCCTTCGCCGGGTCGGTGGCACCCATCATCTTGCGCCAGCGGCCGACGGCGTCGTCTCCGCATAGTGCCATCACGACTGCCGTGCCCGAGCACATGAACGCCACCAAGTTCTCGAAGTAGGGCTTGCTGGCGTGCTCGGCGTAAAATTCACGCCAGGTGCCCTCGTGGGGAGCAATCAGCTCCAGGCCCGCGATCTTGAGACCGGCGTCCTCGACCATGGTGAGGATCGCTCCAACCTTCCCACCTCTGACGGCGTCGGGCTTGATGATCCCAAGGGTGTAGTTGCCGGGCACGTACTCGTCGGACATGTGGACCTCCTCCTGATTGTCTAGCGAATCAGGCGTCGTCTGCCTCGACCTCGCCGGACAACACCCAGCAGGTCCCGTCATGCCAGATGGCGATCTTGCGAGCGTACGTGTGGCCGGCGAAGAGTAGGGCTGGCTGCTCCACCAGGTCCTGTAGGAACCCGATCTGCCGCCACCGCATCTCGTTGGAGTCGGGCTCGGTCGGGTCGTCGAAGAGCTGGAAGGTGTAGCGCGTCTTCTTGTCGCCGATCTTGACCGGCTTGTTGTCGACGCGCCTCACTCCTCCTCGCTGTCCTTGGTGGCTTCCTCGTCCTCGTCGTCCTCGACCGCGGGCTCTTCCTCCGCAATACGGTCGGCGACGAGTCCGCAGACCTCGTCGATCTCTTCGTCGGCCAGGGCGTCCGTCACGTCCTCGATGGACTCGCGGACGATCTCCTTGATGGTCTTGACGTTCATTTGTCTCCTCAGGGTGCGTACATCTCGTACAGTGAAGTGTTCATGGGTTCTCCGAGCTTGAAGGTCTCCTGCAAGAAGGCCTTCCACTCGTTCAGGACGTCGGCGGCGTCATTTTCCGACATCTCTCCTTTCACCTCGACCTCCACGAACGTGCGAAAGGGTTTGTTGGAATCGCCGACCATGGAGACGGTGTACAGCGCTACCTCGACCTCCCCCAGATCGTTCATGAACGTGTAGACAGCGCAGGTGGGCTTGTCCAGGGTGAGCTGGTGCTCGTAGCCCATCATGCCCATCAGCCTGATCATGTCCGCGGGGTCGGTCCCCAGGTCGAGCTTGACGTTGATCTCGGTGCGACACTGCAGGCTGTAGGAGTTCCTGCGCTTCTTGGTGGTCAGCTCCTGGTACTTCCCATCGACGATCCGGTGTCGGACAGAGACGCCGTCTACGGCCTGGAAGTAGACGTCTCGCACCTTGGGGCTCACAACCTCGTCGGGAAGGAGCAGCTGCAGCGCGTCGTCGAATTTCGCGGGATCGATGCCGTCAGCAGCGAACTTGTACTCCATCTCTACGTTCTTGTCCATCAGAACTCCAGCCTCAGTGAGATGCCCCCGGCCCCCTGCGTGTTGGCCCACAGGCCCGTGGACAGGGGACCGATCAACCTGTGCTCGACACTAACACCGACGACCACGTGACGCAACATCAAGTTGTCGGTCGGGAGCAGTGTGTAGGGATCGGCTGAGCCGAGGATGCTGGGGTAGTTGAGGCCGGTCTGCAGCCCGAGGCTCCACTTCGGGCGCTCACGCTCGATAGTCTTGGTGACCTCCTTCTCGACGATGACCTCCTTGACGATGGTCTCGGCGGTCTTGGTCTTCTCCGCCTCCTTCGTCTTCTCTTGGGATTCGGTCTTCGTCTTGTCCTCGGTTTCGGTGGTTGTGGTGACCGTGCCGTCCGGCTTCTTGACGGTGACCTTCTTGGTCTTGACGTCTTTCTGCTGGGCGTAGTTCTTGAGCGCCTCCACCACCTTATCGGTCTCCACAACCCTGACGATCTTCTCGACCTCCACCACCTTGACCTTCTCGGTGACCACCACCCGCTCCGGCGCGGCGTAACGCCCCGCGGCGTAGCCCCCGAGCAGCAGCACGGCCCCGATCCCAGCCAAGATCCCGTATTTCTTGAAGTCCATCGCTCTTACCTTTCACCCAATTCAATAGCGAATCTCCGCGCAGCCCGGATCCCCTTGACATTCAAGTTCCGTGCCAGTATGCTTGGTTCATAGCTTGCAAGGGAATCACCACCAGTCCGAAGAACACACAGGAGTTTGATGAACCAGAGTACTTTCGAGCGGCGCATTTCAACACAGCTTACGACGTGGCTCAGGGCGGTAGGGATCGGCTTCGAGGATACCACCTCGGGCCTGGTGGTGACCAACAAGAAAGGAGAACGGGTCCCGGTAGATCTGGGGTTCCAGGCGCGAGCCAACGCGATCTCGGTCCACGGCCCCGACCTGACCCACAGGGACCTGGGCAAGAGCCTGAAGGCCTTCCAGGCCCTCCAGGAGGCCCTGGGCTACGATCCGCGGACCCCCGTGGACCGCGGGCCCATCCCGACGCACAAGGCCAACTCGGCCGAGGACTTCGACGCTGTCGCGATGCGTCACAGCGAGTTCCGGAGGGTCCCCAACCCCCCGGCCGCGAAGCTGAGGGGCTACTCTGACGTCATCGGGAAGACCTCGTGGAAGTTCTACCGGTGGAACACGCAGGCCTGCCAGGACCACGGGCTGGACATCGACGATCTCAAGTCGTACGCCAGCGTCTGGACCTGCAACTACATCGGGATGTACGAGATCGCGACCAACCCCGAGGGCGAGAACAAGCGCTTCCTCTCCAACTACCTCCAGCAGCGCTTCCAGGAATTCCGGAAGCAGCTGGACAAGCGCAGCCGCAACACGCTGCCGACGCTGGACGAGGCCTTCATTGCGCAGCACGGGCGGCCGTACGAGTACACCCAGAAGAGCGACTGGCTCGCCGGGGACCCCACCGATCCCGTCAGTGAGTGGAACGTCGCGGACGACGGCGAGGAAGGGGAGGTCGAGGGCCGGAGCGAGGGGGTCCGCGGGCGCCGCAAGCGGCACTCCACCGAGCTTCACGATCGGCTGGCGGGGATGCCCCACGACGACATGGTCGCGGCCCTGTCGATGGCGATCGAGAGCGACCGCATCCATATGGATGCCAGGCGAGCGGCCTCGAAGCACCTCCAGGCTCACGCCAAGAAGTGCCAGGACTGCTTCTCCAAGGAACTGCCGCGGGTGGAGGGTGACGACTCGGCCCCGGGCAACGTGCCGATCGAGGACGAGGCCGGGAACGTGTACCCAACCATCAAGGATGCTGCGCAGGCCCTGGGGCTCTTCCCGAGCAACATCAGGGCGGTGCTGAGCGGCCGGTACGGCCACTCTGGCGGTCACAGCTTCAAATATGCACCACCCCAAACTTCGACGTAAATACTCAGGGTCGCTGCCTGGACCGTATCCAGGCAGCGACCCCTTCTAGAACCTGCGGATCCGTCACATCTCGCTTCACTGCGTTCGCCAGGAAAGAAATGACGTGAACGTTGCCGGGTACGTAGCCGCGCGCTGGAATGAAGGCGTCAAGCGATGGAGAACTGCGAGTTGGACCAAGGCCCACCCCATGCTGAAGCTCGATTCCCAGCACAGGACAAATACCGTTGATCGGCCAAGCTGCGATCACGTCGTCTACGGTGATTGAAAAAGGCACTCCGCGCTCGCGGGCGCGCTTCTTGGCCGAGACCCATAGTGTCTTCGCCCAATTTTTAGCTCTCCAGCTGCGGCTTCTAGCAGCGTTCTGGGCTCCGTGTGTTTGATTGTGGACATTTGCCGCGCGACTTTTGCAGGTCTTGCAGTAGAAAGACCGTCCGTCAGGTCTGCTGGCGTCCTTGCAAAACTCGCCACGTTTGCGGCACTTGGGACAGATCTTCATTGGAAGTGCAGGGCCATAAATCCGGGCCCCACTCGCTGAGCGTCCTGGAAGCACCGGAAGGCCTCGTCTAGTGAAAGCTCGCCGATATCCTTGGCGCCCTTTGGAGGTCTGACAATGTATACCTCCAGGTCTGAAAATTCACGTACCAAGCGCGTCGTCTCGCGCGCCGCGTCCGGATCGAGAGCCAAGAACAGCTTCTTGATACCAGCATATCGGAAGCTCCCCACGTGCGCGCGGGTGAGTCGGCCTGGGTCACGGAGGGTCTCGATCTGACCGTGGCCGATGGCTTTACCCATCGTAGCTACGTTGCCACCCGCCTTATGCATCTTGATGGCGTCGATCGGTCCTTCGCAGACTACCACGTGGTCGGAGTCCCGAAGCCGGTTCGCGAACATCACGACCTGCGCAGTGGGGATGTCCTTCGACGATAGCATCTTCGGGACCTCGCGCCACTTCGAAGCTTCTTCGTCCCAGTGGCGAGTGGGCAGGATCGTACGCTCTTGCCATCCCACCAGACGATCCCCCAGCTCTACCGGAAAGACGACTCGACGAAGGACGGGAGCGTAGTGGAGGTTGTACGTTTTGGCAAGTTCCAGGTCGATGCCACGAGTCTTCAGGTACTCAGCGCCGCGCTCAGAAAATGAGCCATCGATGGGGTAGTAGTCGTAGGGGAACTGCACCTCAGGGACGGCGAGCGCGTCGTCGTCGATGAGGTCCTCGTCACCGAAGAAATCGCCGAGTTCGAGCTGCAGCTCGAACGTGGTTCCCTGATGGTTAGCACCGTACAGGAAGTCTCTTACCTGCCCGAGCGGGACGAGCGCGAGGTCGGACAGAGCGAACTCCGGCCGACCTCGGTAACCGTCGATCTCAGCGCAGAAGAAGCAGATGAACTTCCCGCTGCGCTTCTCCATGTACAGCTTGTCCTTCTTCCTGCACTTGGGGCAGTCGAAGAGGAACGACCTGGAATTTTCCTTGTATGAGAGGCCGTGCTGCTCGATGAATTCGAGCAGCTTCTCGGCGTCTACGCTGTTCACTCGTCGGTGCTCTCGGCGGCGAGGTCGGCGGCATCGAAGACGCCGGTCTGGTCACGCTTGAACAGCTCGTCGACGATCGCCTTGCAGAGCACGGAGTCCTTCTGCAGGTCGGCCCACACCGACTCCTTGCCCTTCCACTTCTTGTCGGCGAACGTGTAGATCGAGCCGTTCTGCTCGATGATGTTGCGCTTGGTGCCGAGAATGTAGACCTCTTCCCAGGTGTTGATGATGCCCCGGCGCTTGTCCAGAGTAAACTCACCCACGCGACCCTTGGGACCGCAGGACGAGTCCTTCATCGTCACCTTGATCTTGTGCCCCGTGTTCTCGCCACCGGCCTTGGACATGTCGCCCAAGTCCTCGTTCGTGAACGACTGACCAGCGAGGTTGGTGCGACCCTCGACGTTGCGGTTCGGCTCGACCCACATGAAGTACTCGCCGAAGTGCTGCAGGGCGAACGGCAGGGCCATGCGCAGCTTGTTGCCACGCTTGATTTCGAGCTGGTCCATCTCCACGCGGATCTGACACGTGGCGATCAGGGCGATGTTGTTGCGGCGGATGGGGATGAGAATTCGCTTGAAGCCACGACCCAGCGTGCGAGCTTCGTCACCGACGAACTGCTGCTCGACCGTGTCGGCATTCATGGCACCCATGCCCTGGATGCTGTTCGTCGAGTCGATGATGATCGCAGCAACGTTCAAGCCCTCCTGGCACGTGGCGGCGATGGGGCCCTCGATGCGGTCGAAGATCTCGACGGGGTTGTTCGTCTCGTAGATGACGTACCGCTTCGGGTCGATGCCGAAGATCTTCGCCAACTCCGTCTTGGTCGACTGCACCTTCGAGCGCAGCTCCGTGTCGAACTTGATGACGATCGCGGTGGGGTCGTTCTGGTGAATCCAGCCCGCGTACGCGTTGGACACGAGCGACTTGCCACCCTTCGGCGGGCCGGCCATGAGGACCGAGTAGCCGCGGGGTACGCCGTGGCCCTTACCGAACGTGAAGTTCAGAGACGGACTGGCAGTGCGGATGACGTTCTGGTGTGGATCGAGGTCGTCCATCACGCAATCGTCGAATTTTTGAAGTTGGGAGAGGAGATCTTTTGCCATTTCAATACCTGGACTTTCCGTAGCCTGTAGTTGTGGTTGGTTTGGGGTTGTTGTTTGGTTCTTTGCCGTGAGAAAGGTTGCTGTTGCCGATGCGGTTGGCCATGTTGAACGCGTCCTCGCCCATGATCTTCTTCACGGACGTGAAGGCGTTCTCGAACGACTTGAGCATGCCCTTCAGGTACTCCGCTGCGGCCGTGATTTGGTCGAGGCGGTCCTGGATGACCTGGTACTCGTCGTCGAGCGCGATGACGGCGTCGCGCGTGTCCTTGGTGGAGCTGAGGCCGGCGCCCTTTAGTACGCCCTCTACGATCTCCAGGAGCAGCTTCGCGCGGCGTCGGTCGAGCTGGTGCTCCGCGGTGTTCTGCGCCGCAATCAGCTGCTTCACGTACTTGTCGACGTTGCGCCAGGCCTCGTTGAAGAGTGCCAGCAGTTCGGGTGCCTTCATGAGGGTGACGATCGCCACCTCGTTCTGGCGACTCTCGGCCACCAGGATGTCCTTCAAGTCGAGGACGATGTCGCGGTCACCGACCTTGGGGCCGGGGACGGTGACGGTAGTGCCTTCAATGAGCATTGGTGTACCTGTAGAAAGAGCCCGGGGCATCACCCCGGGCTCTCCCTATTGAAGGTTACGCGGTCGGCTGCTCGCCGCCGAAGTTCTTCATGAACTCGGCGTCATCCATGTCGAGCGCGGCAGAGGCGTCGACACCGCCAGCGGCCTCGGCTTCCGCCGCAACGAGTGCAGCGGCTTCCGCCTCGGCCTTCGCCTTGGCTTCGGCTTCCGCCTTGGCCTTGCGCTCGGCGAGGATCTTCTGCACACGCGCCTGGATGTCGGCTTGGTTCGCGTTGGCCTTCGCGGCTACGCCGCTCAGCTCAGCCTTGTGGTCGGCCACCGAGGACTTGACCTCAGGAGGAACCTCGGCGTTCGAGGGCTCGTCCTCGGGCTCGTCCTGGCGCTGCGCCGACTGCGCACGCGTGGAGGTACCACCGAGACGACCACCGAAGATCTTGTCGACCTTGTCCGGATCACCACCACTGAGGGTCAGGTCTCGGATCTGGTCGTGCGAGAGCACCGAGCCACCCAGGGTCGCCAGGTCACGGCACTCCTTGAGGCCGCGGGCCTGCTCCTCCCTGGTCAGCGGAGCGAGGGCGATCTCGAACGAGCCCTTCTTGCCCTCGATGGGCTTCTGCACCACCTCGACCACGTCCGGAACGGTGAACCCGTCACCGACGCGCTTGATGTTGAACCACACGCCGGAGTCGAGGTCCGTGGCGTCGATCTCGCTCTCCAGCAGCTCCTGGATCTTCGTGTCGATGCCCTTCTTGTGGGTCTTGTGGTTGATCTTGTAGTCGCCGAAGGTGCGGTCCGTGTACATCACGTTGATGTACCACTTGCGCTCGGGCGCGTGGGCCTGCAGCCAGTCAGCGCGGGACTTCATCTTCGTCTTGATCTCGTCCTCGCTGTACTTCTTCTCGGCCTTCAGAGCGGCCTCGAAGGCCGCGGCCTCGTCGAACTTCTGGTTGTACACGTCGCACTCGGGGCAGTTCTGACGGACCATGCCGGTCTGCCGGTTCTTGTCCTCGATGCAGCGGAAGGGGCGGACGATGCTCTTGGACTGGTCCGTGGGGTGCGTCCCCTGGTAGCCCCAGTGGGTCGTGTAGTAGACCGCCCACTTGCCCTCGTCGGCCAGCGAGTGCATCGCCGGCATGACACGAAGGATGTTGTTGCCGGGCCCCTTGTTGGGCTTGCCGGTCTTCTTGAAGGTCTCCTTGGTGTAGTTGGACTTTCCGTAACTCATTGCTTGTTCTCCTGTGTTGGTTCAGTTGTGGTTGGTTGGGTTGCCGGGTCGATCACCACCGGCTGGGTTTTTGGGGCGGGGACCGGGACGTATCCCGGTTTCAATACCCCCATGATCGAATCTTTAGCGAATCTCTCCGTCACCTCGTCGACCGAGTCTACGTCGACCAGTGAGATCTTCGTGAACAGTCCCGTCAGGGCTTGGCGGTCAAGATTGGTAGCGCCCGTAACGACGACGACGAGGCGCTGCTTGTTGAACTCCTGCGCGAGGGCTTGGCGGATGATCTCGCTTTGAGCGTGCACGGCCGCGGGCATGTTCCCGTTCGACTTCATGACCAAGTCCCGCACGTAACTCACCAGCTGCTCTCTGTTGCTAACGACTCGCAACGACGAGATCGCCACCTTCCCGAGCGGCCCCGTGTACCCAGTGCTTACCACCAGGTCGCGAAGCTCACGCTCCAGGATGCCCACCTGCGTGACCGAGAACTCCTTTCGGCCACCGATGGAGAACTGGATCTTGTCTGCCAGTACCTCATAGATTGTGGCTGCGTTCACCACAAAAGCGCCATTTTCGGCGGCAATTTTGACGAATTTCTCGGCCTTGTCCTTGTCGCCACTGACGAAAAACCCGTAGGCCTTCTTCGAGATGGCGGTCAGGTACTCGACCCGGAGTTTAGGCAGCTCCAGCTTCGCCCTTTTGATGGCCGCCTCGTGCCCCGAGCGGGTCTTCAGGGGTACCGTGTCCATGTTGCGCTTGGACACCGCCTCTGCGGCCTGGTAGTCCCTCAGAATCGTTTCGACCGTTCTAGCTTGCTGCTTGATCATCGTTCTCCTCTTTCTTTGCGCTCAACGGTGGGGCGACCACCAGGATGTCGTTCAAGCTAAAGGGCTTGTCCTCCCTCCACTTGTTCAGCACGGCCACCACCACAGCTCCTTTGAGGGGCTGGCGGTACGTGTCGGACACCTTGCCAGTGTCCTTCTTGGGCCACTGTACGAACTCGTAGCGGCCCCCGCCGATGTCCAGGCGGATCTTGCACATTTCCTTGTGCTCCTCGCCGAAGGTGCGCATCTCGCACTCCTCGACGAAGGCGGCGACAGCCACCGTGACGGAGTCGCTGTCCATCGGGGCGCTCTCCAGGCGGTCCACGTCGTCGGCGCCAGCGAATGGCACCTGCAAGACCTTGCGGGAGGTTGAGTTAGGCGGGATCCACGTCAGCCACTGCATGTCGCCGCGCTTGCCGATCTGGTGGTGGTCCACGTGTGGGAGCAAGTCCTGGCTGTAGGCTGGGAGAATGGACTTGCGCATCTGAAACCGCGCCAGCGGGCCGATGTTCCACAATTCCGGGTCGACCGGCTTCCGCTTCTGACCCGTGGCCTTGGACAGAGCTTCCTCGTACGTGTTCAGCTGCTCGCCCACATGTGCTGCGTCCGGGAATAGCGAGTCCATCGAGCCCGACAAGATCAGAGTCTGTACGACGCCGCGGTTGAGGGCATTGTAGCCACGCTTCAAGACCTTCTCGGTGACCTCGATGGGAACTGACTCTTTCTTTCCCGTCTCTTGGTTGACCCGACGTTCCTTCTTGATCTTCGTCTTCTCGACGTAGGTCCCAGTCGCGCGCTGGTGCTGGTCGATCTTTTTACAGAAGTCGTCGATGTCCACGTACGGAGCGTACTTCACCAGCTGCGTGGCAGCGCTGTCGCCGACGCCCTGGAGGAGGGACAGGGGTGCGCGGATGCGTTTTCCCTGGATCGCGAAGTTCGGCTCCGACAGCTTCACATCTGGCAGGTCGATTATCGAGCCGCAGTGGCGCCAGAACTTGTCCGAGACCTCGTTCTTGCTAGCGTTGCGGAGCACGGCCGTCCACCACTCTAGCGGATAGTGGTGCTTCAGAAACGCGCAGGCGTAGCCGATGACGGCGTAGCAGACCGCGTGGGATTTGTTGAACCCGTACTTCGCCCAGGTGAGGAAGAACTGCCACGCCGCCTCGGCGTTCTCCTTACCAATCTTGGCACCAGCGGCTTCGATGAAGGGAAGGTAGGCCTTGTCGATCTTCGCCTTCTTCTTCTTGGCGACGTTCTTGCGGAACTCCTCAGCGTCGGGTCCCGAGCAGCCGGTCAGCTGCTGGTACATGCGCTGCAGTTGCTCCTGGTAGACCATGACCCCGTAAGTCTCTGGCAGGTACTCGTCGAAGGACGATAGGACGTCGGTGCTGCCGTTCTCTCCTCGCGCGCGACGCGCGTACTCGACGAGCATGTTGTGGCGCTGCTCGGGGTTGTCCGGGTTCGAGACGGTGATATCGAGTGGGCCAGGACGGTCGAGGGCCGTGAACGCCGCCATGCCCTCGACTGAGTCGATGGCGTAGTTGCCGTTCGGCTTCTTGTTCGAGAAGTGCTGGAGCCACTGCACGGCGCCGGGCGTGTTGAACTGGAACACGGTCTCGGTCTTGCCACGAGCGACTTCAGAGAACACGGCCTGGTCTTCGGGGAGGTCCCAGATGTCGTAGAGGCGCTCGCCCGGCATGGGGACGATCCTGTGGGGAGGTACGCGCTTGCCATCGAGCACCATGTCGCTGAACATGTCCCCGTTTCGCTGCTGGACCAGCTTGATGCAGTCGCCGATGTCGTTAAGGCTGTTGACGACCAGGAAGTCCATCTTGAGACCGCCGACAGCCTCGACCGAGCCGGCCGTGTAGGCGGTGCAGCGGACGTCACTGATGGTCGTGAGCGGGATAAACTCCTCGATGGGGCGGTTCGCGATGACGTAGGCGCAGGCGTGGCGGCCCTTCTGACGGCTGAGGCCGAGGCACTTCTGCACGATCTCCCAGTCGTTCGGGTAGCGCCTGATGTACTCTTTCAGCGCGGGATCCTTCTCGCACGAGCCCTGGACGTGACCCTCACCGTCGGTCTCGTAGCCGAGGACGAAGTCGTGGTCGCTCACGCCCTGCGGGGGCATCTCGAATTTTTTCGCCAGGCCCTCAATCGTGCCGTCGACCTCACCGCGCATCGCGCGGGCGACGTCGCGGACAGCCATCTTCAACCTGAGGGTTGAGTCGACCGAGATCTGAGCGTAGTGGTTTCCGAAGCGCTTCTGGAGCCAGCCCTTCTCTGGGTCCACCAGCAGCTCGCGGTGCGGGAGGTCCTGGTCGATGTCGGGCAGACCACCGGACGCGATGCGGTCCAGCGTGATGAAGCGTTCCAGTGACAGGCCGAACTTCAGCGGGTCGACGTGGGTGATGCCCAGGAGGTACGTGAGGATGAGGCCGGCGGCTGAACCGCGGCCTGGCCCCGTGAGCAAGCCCGCCTGCTCGTAGAGTGAGCAGACCTCCTCGTCCACCATGAAGTACGGCAGCAGGTCGATGGTGCCGTTGTTGTGGAGTAGCGCGATCTCGGCCTTCAGGCGTCCGCACATGGCCGGGTTCTTCCAGTCCATGCGCCCGTGCTTCTTGATCAGCTCGAACGTGTGGTGGAGCGAGTTGTCGTGGGAACCCGCCTTGAACCACGGGCGCGTCTCGTAGATCTGCTCGTAAAATTTCGTCGGTAGCGAGGCCGGGGTGTTGAACTCGAAGCCCTTGAAGCGCTCCGCCCAGTTCACCGCGTTCTCGACCCAACCCTCGAACTCCTTCTGGGTCGTACCGAGCGTGCGGTGGAAGTGCTCGAAGGCCTCCTCGCTGCTCTGGCGATGGTACGAACTGTAGAAGCGCCAGTTCCCAGACTGGGCCAGGCGCACGTCCTGGACGATCTTCTCGTCCTTATGCGCGTAGTGCGAGTCGTCGCCGATGATGATTGGGACGCCACGTTGCTGCGCCATGTAGCGCATCGCGCGGTTCAGGCCGGCCTGGTAGTCCCCGTTAGGAGCCCATGGCTTGCACTCGTTCGGGAAGAACCCCTCCAGGTCCTCCACGAGCTTGATCTCCTGCTCGGGCATCTCGCGCCACACGTTGCGGTCCTTGACGGACCGGAGGACCTTGTGGTCCCCCTTCGCCCACACCTTTGCGAGCTGTGCGGCCGTGATCTCTCCGACGTTGGTCATCAGCTTCTTCTCGTCGTAGAAGCGCAGCTTGGTGCCGTCAGCCATCGTGAGAAAGATGCCCTTGATCCAGTCCCTACTCGTGTCGTGCGGGTTCAGCTCGGTGTAGAGGTGGCCAGGCTTGACGATGGCCTTCATCTTGTCGAAGTACGCCGCGGCCGTCTTCAGGTCGTTGTTATCGAACAGGTGTCGCTGGACGACGCCGATCATGCAGCCGGTCGTCATCGTCACATTGTGACCACCCAGCTCCTCCAAGTCGCCCCACGTGAACAGAGGCTTACGCTCCTGCCCGTGCTTGCGGTCCTTTTGCTCCAGTTTCGCCAGAGTCTCCTCCAGGCGCGCGTCAGCCTGGGACAGGAGCCTGACCATGCACTGGTAGGCGTCTTGGTCGAGCGCGTGCACGCAGAAGTGCATATACTTAGGCGCGTTCGTGAACGCTCCGTTGGCGTTCTTCGAGTAGCCGTTGCGAGTCAAGATCTCGCAGTTATCGTCGCGGAGGTAACCCTCAAGGCCCAAGATCGGGATGAGGTCGTTTTTCTTCCCCAAGTCGTAGACCTTGCGGCAAGCCTGCAGCGTTCCGTGGTCGGTGCAGGTGATCGTGCCCGTCCCGAGTTCCACCTCGCGGTCAGCAAAGGCCTCGGGGGTCGATCCCGAATCCAGGGACTGGGGATGACAATGCGCGGTCGGGAAGTTGCGGAAGCTCACGCTCAATTACTAGCGAATCTTCGTGAAACGCGGTGCTTCAAACGGGCTGTGCCGCGTTGCTGCCGCGTTCCGAATGTCGTAGTAGAGCATGTCGATACCACCGGCCTCGTTGATCGGCTTCCACTGACGCTTGCAGTCGACACACTTCAAGGTGTTGCCCATGTGGTCGAACTTCATGTGGGGATGCGAGCAGTACGGCTCCGGCACCTTCGCGAGGATGTCGGTCTTCTTCTTGCTCACTCCTCGACCCCCATGAGGTCGCGCATCTTCTCCACGACCCTGTCGTACTCCACCTCGACCTCCTCCTCTTCGATCATCAGCGCGTTGGCGATGATGTTGTCGGGGGCCCCGTCTGGGTAGCGCTCTTCCAGGAGGGCGAGCGAGTACTCGTACCTCTTCGTGTGTACGAAGTCGGGATCTTCGTTGACCTTCCTGCGAGCCTCTTCTTCGGTCATTTATTGCTCCTGAACTGAACCACTTGTCCGTACTTGCCCAGCTCCTCGTCAATGGCCTTCTTGCGCGCTTCCGCGTCGGCGACCCTATCCTTGTAGTCCTTGACGTCTGCTTTCAGACGACTGACGTCTCGGAGTTGGTCTTCCAAGGCTTCCTTCGCCTTCTCTCCGAGTCTCAAGCTTCCCTTGTACTCACGGAGATCTACGAAGTCTGCTTGGTTCTTGACGTGCTTCCTGTTCTGCTTGTGTAGCTTCCAACGAATCTGGGCTTCGCTGAGACTCTTCAGGGCATGCTTGAGCGCGAACTGCTTCTGGCCTAGGACGATGCTGTTCTCAACCGCTTGCTTCTCGTGCTCGAAGTAAAGCGCCTCCAGATCTTCCTTTTGTTGAGACGACTTCACTTCTTCAATGGTGAGTCCGTCTCGAAGCCTCTGTAGGGACGAACGATCTTGTCGAGGGACGAATCCTTGTCCGTGGACTCGTCGACGTTGAGGAACCTGCGATCACCACAGATGTGGCCCGGGACACTCTCCCAGAGCTGCTGGCCGCACTTCTGCTTCAGGATGCCGCGGGAGACCGCGTAGCCGTCGGGCGGGATGAGGCAGCCGTTCGACATGAAGACCGGACCCGATGGAATCTCGGTGACCGACCCGCAGTGCACGTGGCCAATGAGGAAGAAGTCGGAGTCCTTCTTCTCGCTGGCTGCGTTCAGCTCGTTGATCTGGTTGCGGATCTTCTTGATGTCGATCGTGCTCGACGGAAAGCCCGCGTCCAGGACGGTGTCGCCGTGTGTGACGAAGCCCTGCTGGTCGAACGCCTGGTACGTGTAGAACGGCGTGTATGGGATCTCGACCTTCACGTCCGGTAGAGTGGCCACAGCCATCTTGAGCGCGAAGTAGATCATGTTCTCGAACGAGTCCCACTTCTGCGTGGTGGCTCGCTCGGGGTGGCGACGCTTGTTGCGACCGTGGTTGCCAGGCACGCAGCGCGCGGTGACCCGCTTGTACGTGGCAGACCAAGCGGTGAGGGCCTGGGTCAACAGGAACACCGCTGCCGAGAACTGCTCGGTGATTGTTGCGGCGTCGCGCGGGTCGTGTAGGTCGCCCTGGATGATGTCGCCGAAAATGTGGACGAACAGCTCGGAATCGTCGCGGTATTGAGGCTTGTACGAAGAGACCTCCTCCACGATCTGAGCCGTGCGGCGCGCCTCTTCCAGCGGACCATACTCGAACGGCAGCTCGCGCGGGTCGAGCAGCGAGTGGTAGTGCAAGTCGGAGAGCGCGATGTTGACGATGCGCTTCTTCTTGCTGGTGTCGAGTGTCTTGTTCGCGTAGCCGCTAGGAGCCGCCACGCCTTTCCCGAACGCCCGCTTGAGGACCGATTCGAGATCATCGAGGAAGACGCGCTCACGCGCCATCGCGATGGTTGTACGACGACCCTTCAGGTCCTCGAAGTTTTCGCGCTCGTCCTGGACCCGCTCCCTAAGATAGGAGAGCACGGTCGCGTCGCCTTTTTGGCGACGTTCACGCTTGCTCATAGAAACCCCCGCTAGTAAAGATTGCGGTTACGAAGTGGGATTCTCGTCGGTTTTGGCGGCCTTTTCGAGATCCTCGACCAGCTGCTGCTCGACAGCCTCGTCGACGGCAGGCAGCTCAGGAGCTTGTGTCTCCTCCACGGGCACCTCAGCAGGCTTGGCGTCCGCAGCCTCGACCTTGGCCTTCATCGTGATGTCGTAGACCTCGTTGATCGTGAATTTTGTTCCGATCGACGTCTCGATGATGTCACCGGGCTTCTTGCCCAGGAGCGCGGCCTTCATCTCGGCGTTCTGGACAGCCTGCCACAGCTGCTGGACGCGCAGGGGGTGCAGAGGAGTGTCGTCCTTGCCGACCTCCGAGCCGACGACGATCGACGCCTCGCCCACGACCTCCGAGGGGACTACGCGCTCCTCCTTGAGGGCCATCTCCAGAGCGGTCTTGTCGGCCGCGGAGCGGGACTCCAGCTTCTCGATGTGAAGCTCCTGGACCTTCTTCTCGACAGTCTCGCGACCCATCAGGTAGACCACGGCCTCCATGATGTCCTCGATGTTTGACAGGCGCGTCTCCACGACCGTGAAGGTGTGGCGCATGGCGCGCAGGATGTCCTGGCGGAACTCGTCATAGTTCTTGCCGAGGGCCATGAGCTGCTTTCCGAACAGCTCCAGCTTGGCGAGAGCGCCCGACTGGGTGGGGGATTGGTTGCGTCCGAGTTTGCCCATTTTCTGTGGTCTCCTATTTGCCTGGGATCGCCATCGCCACGTTGGCGAGGGGGTTCTTGTTGACGGTCTCTTCAGTCTGCTTGGCCGAGACCATGTACGTGGCCGCGCTCATCTCAGCGTTGCTGCCCGGGAACTTGATCTTGTTGGGGTTGGTGGCCCTTTTGTTCCGGGCGCCAGGGGGGCGCCCAGGCCCTCGCCGCGGAGGCTCTTGCTCGGTGGGCTGCGGCTGAGGTGCCGGGCTCTGTGCAGCTGCTGGCTGCTGTGCCAGGCCTCGCTTCACGAGCGCTGGCGCAGCGGGTACCACTTTCTGAACTTGCGGAGCAACAGGAGCTAACGATGCTGGGGCCGTGAACCCGCCCGCGATCAGCTTGGACGCCACGCTCTTGAGCGCGTATATCTCTGCCGGGGTGAACTCAGAGAGGACCTTGATGGTCTCGTCCGACAGCTGGAGCTTCTTCGTGGTGTTCATCCCGACCAGCTCGGCCAGACGCTCTCGCACCCAGGCACGCAGCTCGTTGGTCACGCGGACCGCGGCTCGGGTGTTGGTTTGGAAGAAGGTGTCCTTCAACAGCAGCTGGTAGTGGGCAGCGACGTCCAGTCGATCCACCACCTCGTTCATGTACTCGTCATTGGCGACCTCCATGGCCTCCTGGACGGTCTGGGGCTCCTCGTGGGGAGCCGGGGGCCTCTGCCCCAGCATCTTCGCCACGATCTCCGCGGCGTTGGGGACGATGGGCTCGTTCTGCGGGAGCGGCGCTGAGCGGGCCGACTGAGCCGGACCGACTCCAGGGCGGCCGGAGCCGGGAACTCCGGCTACTGCGCGAGGATCACTGACTTCTCCGGTACCCTCGTCTTCCGAGGCCCCGAATTCGTCCATGTCGAATGCCATACCTGATGTCTAGCGAATCTCCTTGATTTTATAGGTCGCATACTCCAGAGCGGCACTTCCCACCGTCGACGGACGTTGACGCGGTTTGGGCGTACTCCAAGGCCTCTTCATATGCCAAGGGGGTCAGGGGCTGGTCCTCGCGGCTTCCCTCAGGATAGACAGTCACGCCCTTCAGCTCGGGTAGGAACTCCATGTAGAGGTCCGACAGTTCCTCCGCGGACGTGCCGGGCAGGACGTTGATGGTCTTCGAGCAGGCGTTGTCGAGGTGCTTCTGGCAGATCCGCTGGACCTCGAAGTGATCGCGGAGCTTCAGCTGGTATGCTCCCTGAAAGTGCTTCACGCTGCGACCCTCGTTCACGAACTGCTGGAACAGCGGGTGAATCATCACCTCCTCACGCAGCTCTTCGCCGTCACGGAAACGACGTCGGTACCCAGGCGCGTACATCGGCTCGATACCCGAAGTCACATCCTGCACCATGCTCGTGGTGCCTGTAGGTGCGATGGTGAGCAGCGCGCAGTTGCGGATGCCGTACTCGGCGATCTTGGTGCGGAGCGACGGCTTGAGCGTCTTTGCGAAGCCACCACGCAAGAATTCCTCAGCGCGGAACTTCGGGAACGGGCCCTTCTCCTTGGCCAGCTCTACAGACTCCTCGTAAGCGATGTTCTTGATGAACGCCATCACTTCGTCAATCTTCTCCAGGGCGCGATCGGTCGTGTACTTCATGCCCAGCATGAGGAGCATGTCGTGCAGGCCCATCACGCCGAGGCCGATACGGCGAAGCGCGGAGCAGGTATCCTTGATCTCGGGCAGCGGATACGTATTGACCGTGAGGACGTTGTCGAGGAAGCGCACGCCAAGGCGCACGGTCTTTGCCAGCTCATCCCACTGAATGTCGCCGTTCTCCACGAAGCGTGGGAGGACGACGGCGCCGAGGCAGCAACAGTCATACTCGGACAGCCAAATCTCGCCGCACGGGTTGGTGCAGACGAGCTTGGCACAGTACGAGACGTTGCTCATGCGGTTGGCGTACCAACCGTTGAGGACACCGGGCTCCCCTCCCTTGAGGGCGTTCTCAATGATCTTGTCCCACAGCGCCTTCGCCGGGACCTCGCGTACTGTCCGGCCGCCGAACATCAGTTTGACGTTCTCACCCTTGCGGACTTGGTCGAAAAACTTCTCGGGGTTCTTGTCGAAAATGACCGAGACGTTCGCGTTGTTGAGCTTGCCGAGGTCCAGCTTCTTGTCGAGGAACTCTTGGATGTCTGGGTGGTCGTGCTCCAGCGCCATCATGAGCGCAGTGCGCCTACCGCCTCCGGCCTTGATCTCTTCCCCAGCCGCGTTGATGATGCTCATCAAGCTCGTGGAGCCAGTGGCCGTACCGCCGGTCCCTCGGATCTCTGTACCGCGCGGCCGGACGGGCGAGTAGTTGGTGCCAACGCCGCCGCCCGTGCCCGAGATGACGAGAGTGTCGTACGCTGTCTTGCCCCACCCCTCGCGCGAGTCCGAGGTGGGGACGACGAAGCAGTTCAGGAGCTGACCGCGGGGGCGACCGGAACCGTACATGATCCTACCGCCCGGCGCGAAGAGGCCGCTGACGAGGATGTGGTTGAACTGCTTGTGGTAATTGGAGACGTCGGGGCCACTCTCGGCCTTCGAAACAAAGCTGGCGACGCGGTCGCACGCCTCGGCCCAGGTCTCTTGGGGGTGGACGGCATAACGCTTCGTGAAAATCTCTCCTGCAAGGCCTCTCGGTTCGTACGGGATCCTGTCGATCATGACGCCTGGGATTTCCTCTTGGTGATATAGGCTTCCCCGAGTAGAATCGCGTCAGCCTGGTCGTTGTCTTTCAGTTTCAGGTTCATCTTGTATCGCTCGTTCACGGTGCGCACCGCGAGGTGCTTCTTCGTGATCTTGCCGCGCTTCTTGCCCGTGCTGACGTCGCGGTTGTTCTTCTTGTCGTCCTTGGTCATCCACAGGCCGACGAGTGAACGCCACTCACTCGTGTCCATGTACGCCATCTTCTGCGTGCGATTCTGGAAGAGCTTCAGCATGCAGAAGTGGATAAACTCCAAGATCCGCTGCGTGTGGCGGTTCTTGCCTTTGTTTGTGTTCTCGACGACGACAGCGTCGAGAGGCCCGTAGACCTCCAGGAGCCTCTCGATCTTGTTCGCCATCGTCTCCGCTGCGTGCACCACGTTCAGCGGGTAGTACGGCGAGAGGTGCGGATCCCGATTGACGTTGAAGTCGTTGACCGAGACTGGGGGCAGCGCCCCCGACTCCACGAGTTTTCCATCAACGAATAGAGCCCACCCAGTTTTGGTGGACGCGTCCAGAGCCAGGATACGCATCGCGGTTCATCGAAAGATTAGGGTCCGCGCTACTCGCGCGGCACCATCGTCTTGACGACCCAGCGACCGCCGAATCTCCTCTTGTAGTCGAGAACCTTCAGGCCAGCCTCGCGAAGCTCCGCGAGTTTGTCTCCCAGCGGATCGTCACCACCACCAGTGACGATGTGGTAGCGATGCTGACCGACTGTCAGCTCTGTCGTCTCTGGTATAGGCGCTGGCCGCGAGGCCAG